>ENA-OXUB01000465-OXUB01000465.1-human-gut-metagenome-genome-assembly--contig:-NODE-465-length-23861-cov-7.474376_pt1 | contig 23861 bp, 28 predicted proteins | sample MGYA00249345_ERZ652652 | MGnify/ENA primary metagenome ERZ652652 (study PRJEB26925, sample SAMN05826496) | human gut metagenome | biome: ENVO:2100002; feature: ENVO:00000062; material: ENVO:00002003... | reverse complement strand
TCTACACACTGCATATCGTCGGCAGCGTCAGATGTGTATAAGAGACAGCATATTTCATGACCAGACCCCATATCCACTTTGAAAAATGAATACCGGTACTCCATAATGCCCATAGTGGGAAATCAAATCCAGGAATAAACCGGAATCAAATTCAAGGAAACTATCTATAAATTCCTTATTTCTTTCAGGATAATATACATGCTGATTTTCAAGTACGACATTTGAAAACCAGTGAATATAATTATGCAAAATAATAATCAATATGGATATACCTCTTAGCACGAGGGTATCATCCAAGGTCATTTGGTATTTTTTCATTAATCATAAATTCCCTTTTTTCATGTTTGAGATAAATAAATATCACGCCACGTCAGGGCTGTAACATAATAATGGCAGTATTGTAACCAAGGATACACCGGATAGTAAAGAGTCGATGGCTGGTAAAAAGACCGCAATCGAAAATCTGACTTTCCGGTCATGACCGCACGCTACAATCAGTGTAAAGAGATAAAATGGCAGCCAGGTCTTCCGTTTTCAGGTGAGATGAAAACACTGGAGTAAAAGTAAATTGCCTGAAACGGATAACGAGACTGCCATATAAATTCGGTGGCTACTATGGCTATTTAAACCTGGGAGCGATATAAATTCGTCCGGTATAATCTCATCGATACTGGCAGTCAGAACGGCCCTCTCCACCAGAATTCTTAATACTCGCTATATGTTCATCAATTTGGACCTGCAAAGTTGGAATATTCAAATGCAAAAACTGCATTTTCCAATTGGAGGTTGCGAAATCCGAACCAACGGCTATTCTCCTCCATTGTCCGTGTTGCTGATTGTTCCCATATTTTTTGAATCCATAACGATTTGCTTTAATGTTCTGGTGCAAATTACGAATTGAGCCCCGCAGCAACTTTGCTGGGAGGCTCAACATTCTTTGTCAGGAAGTTCATTTTGTTAAAAAAGGAACAGGATGTATTTTATGGACTATTTCAATAGGTTATGGGACTACCGATGATACCATGTATTACATGCAGGCTGCTGTCCTTTGTTGCTGCTTGTTCGATGCGGTGGATCGGTTCGTCCCATGCGTGACGGGACAGTGAAAATTTGCTGTTGTGCACCGGAAGGACTTTAGCCGCATCCAGTTCGTGAACCTCTACCGGAAGCTGTTCGGGCATCGTATGTATATACCGCCAGTCTTCGTTGTATTGCCCGTTTTCGAGGATGGCAAGGTCGATATGCGGAAACCGTTTGCCGATTTTCGAGAAATGAGCACCGTAGCCGCTATCACCGCCAATATAGACCGTAGAGTGCCCTTCGAGCATGAATGAAGCCCACAACGAGGGATTCTGCCGAAGGAACCGGCCTGAAAAATGGCGGGCAGGCAAACACGTAATCCGAAAGCCGGGTTCGGAGGTATATACTTCATTCCAGTCCATTTCGACAATCTTCTCTGCAGAATATCCCCAGTATTCAAGATGTTCCCCCACACCGAGCGGACAGATGACTTTGTCCACTTTGTCGCGTATCGCTTTCACAGTCCCGTAATCGAGGTGGTCGTAATGGTCGTGCGTGATGATAAGGTAATCCACCTCCGGGATGTCTTCCGGCGAGTAAATGTCCGTCCCCTTGAAAGGCTTCATCATAAGAGAGGCCGGGAACCCCGTCGTCAGCACCGGATCGACCAATATTTTCTTACCGCCGTTAATCAGCAGGTAAGACGAGTGGCCAAACCATACGACGGCATCTTTCGACAGGTCCAATTGTTTCAGGTCGGTCTTGACCGCATGGATGCTTTCGGACGGAACAAGATTGTCCGGTTTCTTTTCCGTCAGGTTGTCCCACATGATCCGCCACCGGCTTTTATCGGTGGTCATAAACGGAGTCGGTTCCTGATTTACGAATTGCCCCTTTTTGTAGTTCGGAGAACGTTCGATCCGTACCAGTCGTTCTCCACGAGGAGTACGGCCGAAAGCCGGATGGTTCAAAACGATAATAACGGTAAGAACCAATACTATAAAAATGGATATACATATAATCATTTTCTGTTTCATCCAATCATGGTTTTATCTTACGAATAAATTTGGCGGGATTGCCCGCGACAAGGGTATTTGGCTCTACATCATGCATGACAACACTGCCGGCTCCGACCACAGCATTCTCACCGATGGTAATGCCTCCCGCCGATATCATCAGACAGCCCGGCATGACAATCACATTACGTCCGAACTTCACGTTAGCGGTACGGACACCCGAAAACGGTGTTTCGATACGGCAATTCTCTCCGAGATGCGGAAAAACCTTGTGCAATAATTCACGATATTCCTCCGTATCCGGCATCGTATGATTCAACCGGAAGATATTTTGCCGTAACTCTTTTGTTACTACCAGTTCTTCTTCCGTCTGGTACAGGCAGTCTATTCTGAATTCTTCCATATCATTTATAATAAATAATAAACAGACAGACTCCTTGTCCGAAAATCCGTCCGCGATTATATTCCTCGTATATTCTACAATGATGCTTCAAGTATTTCGTAAATGTCCTTTTCCGTAAGCGGAGCAAACCGTAAATATCCACACTGAACTTCACAAAACGTTCCAGCGTGTGGTCGTTGAGGATATGTCGCATCCATCTCGGTGTGATGATGGCGAGCCCTTTCCCGAAAATCAAACGGGTCGGAGTATAATATGCGAAATTTTCCATATCTGTCGTTTTTAGAGTTTTTCAATAATCTGCTTCGACCATCCGGCGACGTTTGCCGTACCACTGTTGAACAGTCGGCCTTCTTCCCATTCGATTTTGGGATAGAGTTTCTTGAGTTGTTTCACGCTACCCGTGATTGAACTGCCACCCGAAGTGGCAAAAGGAATAACGGTTTTACCCGCGAAATCATATTTCTCAAGAAAGGTATTGACCGGACGCGGACACAAGTCCCACCATAGCGGATAACCGAGGAACACCACATCGTAATCTTTCAGATCAATCGTTTCTCCACCCAATGCAGGACGTGATTTTTCGTCTGTCATCTCCACCGAACTGCGGCTCGCTTTGTCGTTCCAGTCAAGATCCGACGAAGTGTAGGCCGTAGCCGGAGTAATCCGGTAAAGTTTACCGCCAGTCTCTTTTGCGATAGCGGTTGCCACTTTCTCTGTCGTCCCCGTGCAGGAGAAATAGGCTACAAGGATTTTCTTGTCGGACGGCCTGTCGGTATCCGCTGTCTGTTTTTGTGCTTTCGACGGGCAACTGAAAGTAAGCAGGCTCATAAATATCAATACTAACTGTTTCATGTCATTTTAATTTAGAATATTCTTCATCACCGACAGGTTCCAGCCATTCGGTACTGTTGTTCTCACCGGGCACTTCGATGGCTAAATGCGAAAACCAGCTGTCGGGAGCCGCCCCGTGCCAATGTTTCACGCCTGCCGGAATATTGATAGCATCCCCGGGACGCAGTTCCACCGGCTCTTTGCCCCATTCCTGATAGTAGCCGCGACCGCCCACGCATACGAATGTCTGACCGCCGCCTTTCGTTGCCTTGTGCACGTGCCAGTTGTTGCGGCAGCCCGGCTCGAAGGTCACATTTACCACGGGGACTCCGTCCGTTACCACGGGAGCCGTGTAACTTTGACCGATGAAATACTTGGCATAGGCATCGTTGGGTTTCCCCACGGGGAAAATGATGGTTTGCGCGTACGCTTCGAGTGAACCTGCCGCCACGCTGTCGGCATTACCGTCGGTCCAAACTTCTTTTGCCATACGGAAAGCCGCCCACGCTTTCGGCCAGCCTGCGTAGAATGCGGCATGGGTGAGTATTTCGGCTATCTCGGTTTGAGTCACTCCGTTCTTCTTCGCCGATTCGAGATGGTACTTGAACGAGGAGTCGGTCAGTCCCTGCGACATGAGAGCCACCACGGTTACGATGGAACGGTCGCGGAGCGAAAGCAGATTGTTCCGGCTCCACACTTCCCCGAAAAGAATATCATCGTTCAAACGTGCAAATTCGGGGGCAAATTCGCCGAGCGCGTCGCGTCCGGCAGTCTGTTGAATTTTTACTTGTGATTTTGCCATGATCGGAAAAATTAAAGTCAATAATAAAGCTAATGATGCTACTTTTGTTTTCATACGATATGATTTTTAGTTCGACATTTCCAAGACAACCGACAGGTCTTTCCTGTTTCCGATACAAAAGTACGGGCATTATTCCACAACAACTTTGCTGCAAGGCTCAAACTGTTTTGTCCTGAAGTTCATCTTACCATGAAGGAGCGACACCATAAGCCTCCTTGTATATCTTGGAGAAATGCGACAGGTTCTTGAAACCCACATCGAAGCAGGCTTCCGTCACTTTCTTCTTGCCTGATTTTATCAGGCCGTGCGCGGCTTCCAGACGGCGTTTGATAATCCACTTTTGCGGTGTCAGGTTACTTACTTTGGCAAAATCCCGCTTGAAGGTAGCCAGGCTGCGTCCTGTGTAACTGGCGATTTCCTCCAGAGAGAGATCGCACATGTAGTTCTCGTTCAGGTAGTCGAGAATGTCGATTTTCCACGGCTCCACAAAGTCGAACAGCGAAGCATAAAGATTCCGGTCAGTATTAAGCAGTACATATATCCCTTCTACCATTTTCAGCTTCAGTACGTCTTCGGACGGTTTTTCGCCTGCATCGAAATAGGGAATGACGGATTCGAACAGCGAACGGATATCAAGCCTGTTACTGGGCAACACACGCAGGCTTGCCTTCTCACGTTCGGAATCGTTCGGAATCTGTTGCCGGTTAAGCGTCTGGTAAAATTCTCTTAGAAACGGTCTTGAGAACTTCAATACGACAGAACGGTAGGGTTTGCCATCCTCTACCTTTTTCTGCAACCACATCCGGTTATCGCGCCGCATGAAAGCACAATCCCCCGGATGCAACACGGTTTTCTTGCCACGCTCCTCTATCTCCAGCTCACCGGAGCATAGATAAATAAGCGTATGCTCCCTGTTTTCGTGGGCGCATCCCCGGTCATCGGTGAAATAACTCGCTATAAGCACGTTCGAGCAATCGAATACATCTAATCGTTCCATATTGTCAGTCTTTAATTTTCGCAAATATAACGCATTCCAACCATAAAGTTTTTGTTGTAAGGCTCAAATTTGCAAAACGGATAAAATATTTTTGTACTCTTGACCTCGTATGGCAGCTGTTACCTTACAGATTACAGTACAACACATTACGGTTTCAACGGGCCATAAAAATACGATGCCGTAGCACCACCATCGATCAGAAAGTCCGCCCCCGTGATAAATGCCCCTCTGTCGCTCATAAGTAGTTCGGCAACATTGGCAACCTCGTCCGCGGTTCCGGGGCGTCCTGCCGGACATTTGGCGAACATGTTTTTGTAAAAATCACCTCGCGGCCCATTGAACTCGTCGATAGCCAAGGGGGTTACGATGATACCCGGTGAAATGGAGTTGATTCTTGCCCCGCGCTCGCCCCATTTCACAGCTTCGGCCATTACACGTTTCACGTTACAACGCTTGGCCATCTGATAGGCATGTAACGTATCCTTGATACTATCCGGTTGCAGCATGTCGAGCGAGAGCAATTCTTCAGTAGGAGTCGTAGCCAGTAGCATATCCTCCTCGATGGTCAGTGCGGGCATCCGATGCCCTGACTGGCTGGAAATCGTTACCCCGACACCGTCCTCTTTAATAACCTTCCCAACTTCTTCGAGCAGGACAGCCGTTCCGTACAGATCGACTTTCAGAATCGTTTCGATGGAAGCCTGACTCGGTGATACGCCCGCCGCATTGACGAGCATTGAAATTTCACCATGTTTTCGTGCAACCGCAATCAAGTTCAAAATGGACTCCCTTGAGGAAAGATCCATTTCGATGGGTATTGCATCAAATCCTGCCTCATTCAACGTGCGGCAAACAGCCTCGGCACTCTCCGGGTTCCGGTCTCCGACAACGATCTTTTTCCCATATCCCATACGGCGGGCTATCGCCATTCCTATCTGACCGGCACCGGTCAATATCATTACCTCTTTCTTCATATTACTCATTTTTATCTGCCGAACAATTTAAGGGCGTTGTCATGCAGGATTTTTTCCGCAAAAGGTGCGAGCTCGGCATCATCGGTTATCCACGTTCGCAATTGTTTCAAATTTCCTGTCAGAACCGTTGCCGGCTGGTATGGATAATCCGAACCGTAAAGCAACCGGTCGGGGGTGGTTATGGTCATCAGAGCCTTTACGACTTCAGGCGTTGCACCTCCTGCAAGGTCATAATAGAACGCCTTCAGATTAGCATCCCAGTCAATCGGTTCCATAAGCCCTTTCGCCGCCATGGCCGGATATACCGCCTTCATGCGCGGAATGGCCAACGGCAGAAATGAACCGCAGTGAGGTACGACGAACTTCAGATTCGGATACCGGGCCGGCACATTCCGGGCAATCAGATTGACGACGGTACGGGTCGTCTCGGCCGGATATTCGTAAACGGCCAGCGGTGCTGTTGCAATGATTCCATCGTTCACGGGCGAAGGTTTGTGCGGATGCAGCATCACGACGGCATGGTGCTCGTTCAGAACTTGCATCAGCGTATCGAGTGCCGCATCGCCCACGTACTGTCCCCGGCTGTTGGTAGCCAGCTTGATGCCGTCCGCGCCGAGCGTGTCGAGTGCATAGACCGCTTCCTTGATAGCCGCGTCCACATCGGGCAGGGGCAATGAAGCACAGAAGAGGAATTTGCCGGGATAATCCGCTTTCAGCCGGGCGCACGCCTCGTTGTATTGCCTGACCGCACGGCGGCTCTCTTCCGCATCGCCGAACCACGGTTGGGGAGCAGGCATTGAAAGGACGGATATTTCGATACCCGCCTCTTCCATGAATTTCAGATGAGAAGCCACATCCCAATCCGGAAGCGGGAAAGTCTCTTCCAAAGCTGCCCCGTGCCTGTCCAACAGTTCCTTGAACGTGGGAAGTATATTATGACAATGCACGTCTATCGCCTGTTGCCCCATAGCGGCATGTACGAACAGCATACTCAATAAACCGATCAGATAACGTTTCATACCCATTCCTCCTTTCTTAAACCATCGGCATTTCCCACGAACCTCTCGTATCGACACCGGTACTTTCGGCAGCTTCTTCCAATGCCTTCATTTCGTCGGCAGTCAAGAAAACTTTTGTCGCTTGCAAGGCATCCTGTACTTGCGAGGGTTTTGTCACGCCGATAATCGGTGTCGTGCCTTTCGCTATCGCCCATGCCAAAGCGACCTGCGCCGGCGTAATACCGTACTTATCGCCGACCGTGCGCATCACAGCAACGAGTTTCTCGATTTGCGGCAACAACGGATTGTAGGTTTCCCCACGCTGGCTACCGGCGGGTAACGGCTGCGCGGTATCGTATTTCCCGCTCAACGCTCCTTGCTCCAATACCATGTAAGCCCAGAAGTCGATACCGTTCTCCTTGCAATAGTCCAGAATACCGGCTTTCTCCGAAGAACGATACAGCAGGCTGTAATGGTTCTGTACAGCAAAGATATGTACCCCTTCTTTCGAGAGAATCTCCTCCGCACGCTTAATTTGCGCAAGGTTGTGATTGGATACACCAATCCGTTTCACCTTGCCGCTTTTTACCAACGGGATAAGATAAGGCGTCCATTTCTCCACGTCGGCCGGATTGTGTATCCAGTAGATGTCGATGTAATCGGTGGCGAAACGATCGAGGCTTCCTGCCAGCATATCCGCTACCGGGTTCTCCGAATCGCCAGCAATCTGCGGTGTGAACTTGGTCGAGATAAACACATCCTCCCGCTTGCAGTTCTTCGTAAATGTCGAAAGCACCGTTTCCGAAACTCCCATGCCATATACCACGGCGGAATCCCACAGGTTCAGCCCGTTGGCCATCGCCTCGTCGAATACGGGTTTCAGTTCTTCCACTCCGAGATTGTTCCCGAATACCCGGTCGCCTCCGGCGAATCCCGTACCCCACGACCATGTTCCTAATGCTATTGATGGTAATTTTTCCATATCCAATTTCTTTTTTCGTTATTCAATTTCTAATTCACATTGCAAAATTACACGGTTCAAAATGATCCGCTTGTAGACGATTTACGGATATTTATACCCAAATACTCGATTCCAATCTTTTAACTGTATTCCAATACACGCGCCATCCTTTCCAGTCCGTCGGCAAGCAACGCACGGGGGCAGGCGATATTCAGGCGGATGAACCCTTCACCGCCGGGGCCGTACATCGTGCCGGAATTGACCATCAGTTTCTGCTGCTCTTGCAGGCGCAGGGTCGTGGCGTCCGAACCGATACCGAGTGCCCGGCAGTCTATCCAGACCAAATAAGTTCCTTCGAGCGGCAATACGGGATATTGCAGCAGCCTTTCGGCGAAAAAATGGCATAGATATTCATAATTCCCTCGCAGGTATTTTCGCAAAGCATCGAGCCACTCGCCACCCTCGTTGTAAGCGGCTATCGTAGCGATCACGCCGAACGGGTTGACGTCGCACACCTCATTGATATTGATGGCACGGTCGATACGACGACGTACATCATCATCGGCCGCAATGATGTTGGCGATTTGCAGTCCGGCAAGGTTGAACGCCTTGCTCGGTGAAACGCAAGTGATGGAGTTTTGCTGGAAGCGTTCGGAGAGGGAGGCAAAAGGCGTATAGTCGTGTCCCTCGTAGGTCAGTTCGCAATGAATTTCATCTGCCACAACAAACACTCCGTTGCGCAAACAGATGTCGCCGATATGCCGCAGTTCTTCCGGTGTCCAGACCCGCCCGACCGGATTGTGAGGATTACATAGTAACAGGATTTTCGCCTTCGGATCAGCCGCTTTCGCTGCGAGGTCGTCGAAGTCTATCATATAGCGACCGTCCCGATAAATTAGATTATTGGCCGATAGCTCGCATCCGTCGTTGCGAATCGACGAATAGAAGCAGTTGTATGCCGGAGTTTGGACAATTACTTTATCGCCCGGTGCGGTCAGGGCTTTGATAATGGCCGACAGAGCCGGTACGACACCGCTTGTATAGATAATCCACCGGGGATCTATCTGCCAGCGATGACGGCTCTCGAACCACCGGACGACCGCATCGTAATAGGTTTCGGGTACTTTGGTATAACCGAAAATACCGTGTGCAACCCGCCTTTGTAAGGCTTCTACAATGGCGGGTGCCGTACGGAAATCCATATCCGCTACCCACATAGGTAGCACATTTTTCTCTTTGGGAGTATCCCATTTGTAGGAGTTCGTCCCGCGACGCGGGACAATCGTATCGAAATCGTATTTCATAACTTATCTATTTATTCGTAATTTATAAATCCAGTTACTGCCCCAAAGTCTCGCGAGGAAGATTACTCCCCGGAAACAAAGCTCGATGCACATGGCAAGCCACACGCCGCGTAGTCCCATCGTGGGAGCGAGCCATGCCGCCAGTGTCAGTCGCACGCCCCAAATGCTGCCGAAGTTCATCAGACTGGGTACGAATGTATTACCCACACCCACGAATATACCGTAGGCTACGATAGACGCCGCGAACATCGGCTCCGCAAAGGCTTCTATCCGCAGAATCTCGATTCCCAACGTGCGGATTTCCTCCACGGGAGTCATCACTCCGATGATTTGTGGAGCTGCCATATACATCAATGCTCCCATGACACCCATAATCAACATTCCCGACCAGACGGTAATATTGGCGAAACGACGGAGCAACCGGATACGGTTCGCTCCGAGGCTCTGACCGACCAATGTCGTGGCAGCCTCCGAGATACCGTAGCCGGGCATATAGCAGAGACTTTCGGCAGTGATGGCGAACGAGTTGGCGGCAATGGCGATGATACCGAGTGGAGCGACGATCACCGTCGTTGCAATCTGCGCCCCGCAAATGGCCATGTGCTCGAATCCCATCGGCAGGGAGATGCGGAAAGCTTTACGCAGCGTCTCTTTTTGAGGTAGGAAACTTCCCCATTCTCCGGATAGTCTCAACATGGGCGAGCGATGGCAAAGATACCACATCATTCCTCCGGCGGTGATGAGTTCGGCCAGTACCGTTCCCAATATCGCGCCTTCCACGCCTAAGCCTGCACCTGGAGCGGTAAATTCCACCCCTAACCATTCCACCTGCCTCGAAGGGAAAATCAGGAAGAAGTTGAACACGATATCCAGAAGACACATCAGCACGTTCAGCATACTGGGCACATGCATATTTCCACTGCATCGCAACATGCCACCTGCAAGGAAATTCAACTGCAAGGCAGGAAGGAAAAGTGCGAATATCCAAAAGTAGAGGGATGAATCGCTCCGTATTACTTCATCACCGCCCAACCAGCCGGGAAGCATACCACTGATGGAAATGCCGACAGCCGCCAACAATGAGCTGAAAACCAATGTGGCAGCAATCGACTGGCGGAGTATCTTTCGTGCTCCCACGAAATCCCCGGCTCCGATTTTATGCGCTACTTGAACGGAGAAGCCCGTTGCGGCGGCTGCACACAGCTCCCAAAACAGCCATGTCGTGGTCGAGACCAATCCGATGGAAGCAGCGGCATTCGCGCCCAGGCTGCCCACCATCGAGGCATCAATATACTGCATGGCGATGGAAGATATCTGTGCCATAATGGCAGGGACACTGAGGTATGCAGTCAGGCGCAACTGTTGCCCCAGTGTCATCTGCTTCCCTTCGCGGATAAGCGATAGCAGGTAATCTGTCTTTCCCTTTCCTGTTCCCATCAGGTTATGTACAAGGGCATTAGTCTGTGAAACAAGTTTTCTCGTCCCAGAGTTTCAGCTTGCAATCGGCGGGAGCCTTGATATTCTCGTCAAGGATAATCTCCCCGTAGCTCTCGGCGGTGATACAGCCCGTTCGCGGATTCTTCACCCCACCTATTGCGCCTTTGATGGTCGCCTGCACCGAACTGTACTCGAAAGCCCGGTCGCAGTCGGGGCCGAACGTACAATTTTCCAATACGAGGTCGTGGGCGTAGCAGAGCGGCTGCTCGCCGGTAATGTGACAGTTTACCAACCGAAGGTTGTGCGAATGCCAGCCCAAGTATTCACCGTTGAGTTCTGAATCGTAGATTGTCACATTCTCCACTTCCCAAAAGGCATCTTTCGTGGTGATTTTGGCATTGCGCAGTTCCACATTCTTCACGTACTGGAATACGTACTTACTGTCACTCTCCAATCCGTCTATACGGATATTGCTGCTGAACATGAACGGATAAGTGCCGCCATGCAGTTTCAGATTTTTGATGTCCAAATTCTTGCAACGCCAGAACACTTCGTCGGCATCTTTTATCTCTACGTTCTCAATTTCGATGTCGTGCATCTCGCGGAACATCTTGGGGGCGTCGATGCGTGTGTTCGTCATTTTCAGATTATCGGAGTACCACAGAGCCGAACGCCCGCCGACATCGAAGAAACAACGGTCGATAACGAAACCGTGCACGTGCCAGAAGGGATAATTTCCCTCGAACCGACAATCAACGGCTTCGATGTTGCTGCATTCCTTGATGGCTGATTCTCCGGCACGGATAATTACATTCTCCAAACGTAAGTCATGTGATTCGAACAAAGGTCTTTCACCTCCGAATTCTGCATTTGATATTACTTTCATACTTTCCTTATTTTTAATTATTATTCATATTCAACCTGTAACAACGCAAAAGTACGAAGCTCCCTCCATAACAACTTTGCTTCAAGGCTCAAACTGCTTTGTTCTGAAGTTCACCTTGTAATGGAGAGGTAATATTTTATCTCTCTGATGCAAAAATAGATGGTATCTGCCACATGCTTTGTAGACGAATTCCCGGTATTCATACCCAAATTACGGATTATGCTTATGCCTATTCCTACACAAATTGCCTAAAGCCTAATCTAACTCTGTTTTAACGTGTAGTAGTGGATTATATTATTCCGATACCGGCTCTTTGGTCCAAACGATTGAATGAAGTTACCAATTGACCGAAGAAGAAACAAAATCTGGATTTTGGGGATTCCCGATAAGGGGCTGTCCTTTGTCAAGGGCCCGCAGTATCTCCATTTCGTTATCGAACATTTCGAGATTTTCCTTCATACGTTCGATGTGTGTCGTTTTTGGGATAACAACCATACCCGACTGGATCTGAAAGCGCTATACCACTTGGCGTACCGTCTTGTGATAGCGGTCGACGATATACTGCAATACTTCGTCATCGTAGATTTCATTGATCTTACCCTGTCCCAACGGGACCATCACTGAACTTGAATACCTTTGGCAAAAGTGTTGCCCACGACCTCCTGATGTTCCATGTAGGGATGAATCTTGATCTGGTTGACGACAGGCTTGATACGAGCGTATGCCAGCAATTCGTCCACATGATGCGGATTGAAGTTGCTCACCCCGATGGCACGGATCTTCCCCACATCGACATACTTTTCCATGATTCTCCATCTCTCCTTGACCTTTCTGGCTACCGACCAATGAATCAGCATCAGGTCAACATACGTTCCCCCGAATGCTTCAATAGTCCGGTCGAGCGACTCGCGTACCTTTCCGCTACGTACGGCATCGGGAGAGACTTTCGAAATAATGAACACTTCACTCCGGCCGATACCGCTTTCCTTGATTCCGTACCACACTTCGGCCTCGTTGTCGTAGCCTTGCGCCGCATCGACCAAACGGTATCCCAGTCCGATGGCGTGTTTCACACACTCTGCGGCAGTCTCCTTGAGAGTAGACGTGCCGACCCCAACTGCGGCATCTCTATCCCGTTGTTCAGCACGACACGGAGAATGGCAGGCAGTGTATCGGCCGTTTGAGCCGTTTGTCCGTTGTTGGAAGTTCTGCCCCACAACCTGTCAGTATGGTTCCTGTCAGGAAACACTTTTGTAGGATATGCCGACCAGCATCCTTTGGTCAGCGTGATAGATTACGATACCGTCACGCCCATCTTGCATACGCACAGCCAATTTTCAGTCTATGCACTTTATAAAGGGATGGGCGTTACTCTTCTCTCCGGACTTGTTGCATGGAACTCCGTTGGGTAATCACATCAAAGACTTCTCTTTCTTTTCTTATCAGTCCAATGAAGCCGGAGAGCACATCCGTTGTCATATCATCGATATGGCCAAAAGTAAACTTATCAACGGAGAACAAATCACGTAGACCGCTTATGACTTGGGGTTCGAATACCCGCAACATTTAAGTTGTATATTCAAAAAACAGACCGGACAGACTCTCTCGGAATACAGTAGAGATATAAGGGAACGAAAGTTCCGATAACCTTATCGATTACCGGAACTTCAGAAAAATCGAGAAAATGTCTGTCATGCAGGACACTCAATACCATAGAGTCGCTGTACTTCTTCCGGAGCGTGTAGGTCGAGAATCATATCGTATCCCATATTCATGGAAGCAATTGCGGCCATATCCTCCGGTGTCAGCATGAAATCCCCGATGTTGAAATTCTCTTGCATCCGCTGCCGATGTACCGATTTGGGAATGGCGACAACTCCGCGCTGTAAGTGCCAGCGCAGTACGACCTGTGCTGCCGATTTATCATATTTGCGAGCGATACCGGTCAGAATATCGTCCGTGAACAATCCATTCCGTCCTTCGGCCAAAGGCCCCCATGCCTCTGCTTGTATGCCGAGTTCCTGCATGGTCCGTATCGCATCGGTTTGCGGAGTATAAGGATGCACCTCTATCTGATTGACCGCCGGAATAACATTAGCATTATGGCATAAATCCAGCAATCTGTCCGGCTCGAAATTGCATACCCCGATAGCCCGCACACGTCCTTTCGCATAAAGTTTTTCCATAGCCCGCCATGCTCCGTAATAGTCGCCGAAAGGCATGTGGATCAGATAGAGGTCGAGGTAATCCAATCCCAAACGGGCGAGCGAAGTGTCTAATGCTCGCAATGTCCGTTCATAACCCATTTCTGAAATCCATGCTTTGGTCGTGATGAACAGTTCCTCACGCGGAATACCACTTTTCCGAATAGCCATACCGACCGCCCGTTCATTTCCATAGACCGAAGCGGTGTCGATGAGCCGATAGCCGACGGCAAGCGCATCGGTAACAACTCTTTCGCACTCGGTGGCATCGGGTATCTGAAAGACACCAAAGCCTTGTATCGGCATCTTTACTCCGTTATTCAATTCTTTGAAATCCATACCATAATATCGTTATAATTAGTTTTTCAAGATATTCAATCATGATTGTAGATACACTCCGAATCCATTCCAATAACCTGAATAAAAAACATTATCTATTGCATGAAGTTATTGAGTTTGTTGGCCGGATTGAGCGGTGTCTGGTCGGACAATACCAACGATTTGACCATATGCAACGTTCCCTGCTTGTACTTCTGAAAGTGTTCCGAAGCGATATGCTGCTCGTATGCTTCACGGCTCGCATAGGTTTCGAGAATCGTTACTTTACAGGGATTCTCCTTTTCGCCGACAGCATACATCGTCAGTACGCCCGGTTCGGTACGCAGGGAGATTTCACCTACCTCGGTTGCATAGTTCATATACTCGTCAAGATACTGCGGATAAACCTCTATTTTCGACAGCCGTACGATACCATCGGTCGTCATCGGCTCTTTAACGCACATACCCGGCTTATCCGGATTCAGACATTTGCCGATGATCTCTCCTGTCGCAAGGTAGGAGTAGGTCGGGAACTCGAATAATACGGGTTTTAGTTTCGTATAGTCGAGTTTGCCATCGCTGTCAAGCACATCGGAAGCAGCGTATGTATTGACTATCGCGCAAATGAAATTGTCGAAACCGTCGGTTTCATAAATGTCCACCACTTCACACTCCATCGTGAGTGGTGATGCGTCTATAACGGGCGTATCGTTCTCTCCAATATGGTAAGCAAACACCTCCGACTTATCGACCGTCGCACCACTTACACTTCCTACATAGTCAGCTTTCGGTAACATCTCACGACTCACAAGATTGACGGAAAGTCGTTTTGATTTTTTAACACCTTGATTGGTATAATGACTTTTACTCATGCTGACCAGTATCCGGTCATGGCCGATGACTCCCGTGTGTCCTACCACAAGCCAGTTTACTTTCCCTTCGACCTCCGCCCCGACAACCGTCATTGGTTTGGGATAGAGTGCCAACAGATTTCCGAGATTTTTCTTGTTTGTCTCCATTATATCGGGTTGTGTAGTGTTCTCTTTCACGGCAGTGCTGCACGACAACATGACAAGCAGTGACAGAACACCTAAGATTATTTTTACCATGATTGATTTATTTATCTATTTGACTTTCGGTGAACGGATCGGCACGATGCCCCATCAAATCGATTTTGGCATACTCCTTATCAAACTCCTCCATCTCCCAAGCTGAGAGACGGACCGTTCCCGCACCGAGCAGGTCATCCAAGTGTGCCGGATTGGTCGTTCCGGGTATCGGAGCAATCCACGATTTGCGAGATAACATCCATAGCAAAGCGAATTGCGCGAGTGTCACTCCCTTGCGCTCGGCCCATTTGCGAACCAAGGCGATAAGCGGCATATTGTGCTTCAAAGCTTCGGGCGTGAATTGCGGCAAGTTCCAACGCCGATCTCCCTCGTAGAAACGGCTGTTTTCATTGATTATCCCAGTGAGAAACGCACGCCCCAGCGGACAATAAGGCACGAAGCCGATACCGAGTTTTTCCAATGTCGGGAAGATTTTGGTTTCAGGCTCCCGCCACCAAATGGCATACTCGCTCTGCACGGCGGAAAGCGGGCAGACGGCATGCGCCCGACGGATGGAACTGGCACTCGCTTCCGACAGCCCCCAATGCAGCACTTTGCCCTCCTGCATCAAATCCTTGACAGTTCCGGCCACCTCTTCCATCGGCACTTTCGGATCGACACGGTGTTGATACAAGAGGTCGATATGGTCAGTACGCAGGCGTTTCAAAGAGCCCTCCACCGCCCAACGAATATGATCGGGACGGCTATTGATAGCAGTCGGTTGTTTCTCCTCGACACCGAAGCCGAACTTCGTTCCGATTTTCACTTTGTCGCGAAACGGAGCGAGTGCTTCGCCGACCCACTCTTCGCTGATGTAAGGGCCATAAACCTCCGCCGTATCGAAAAAAGTGACACCTTTGTCGTATGCCCGGCGAATCAGAGCGATCATATCCTTTTTGTCGTACTTCCCACCGTAATATCCCACCATTGGCAGACAACCCAGACCAATAGCCGATACGTCCAGCTCTCCGAGCTTGCGATACTCCATCGTATCGTCCGCATTTGGCGTATTTTTATCAGATAAATTTCCTGATAAAGAAGAGATAGGGGGTTCGGTAAACACACGGGAAACACCCGTTGTAGCTCCGGCCGCGAGTAGTGCAAAACTTGATGCCGTCCTTAAGAAATTTCTGCGATCCATAATCTTCTATTTTTTCATTGTTCATTTTATGATTGCAAATTTACCGCGATTGAATAAGTCGGCTTGTATACGATTTACGGATATTTATACCCGAATCCTCGAAATAGTGCATGAGCTCAGATTTCCTTCGATACAATATTTCAGTTTTCTTTTTAAGAAGATAATGGGGCTTGCTCCTAATGAATATCGGTTAATAAATTAACAAAAAGGGAGGGACAGTACATGATGACATATCCCCTAGGTATGGGTAGCAGTCCGGACGCTCTTTAGCAGGGATTCAAGAAAATACCGTTCTTTCCTTGTATCCTGTCATACAAAACAACAAACAACCGATATTCTTATTGTTCGGATACAGAATTTTCATCAGATGCTATCAGAAATACAGACTTTCCCAGCTACGCAATCTGAACACGATATTTATTACCATTTCAATGGAACGAGCAGCCTTACGGACAACTAATATATAACATTCATCAAATCAAATAGTTATAACACATGAATGTTACGTATGGATTGGTCGCACGGGTTACTAATAGTTGGTCGCACATTATGCACATTATTTTTAAAAGTGTAGCAAAGGTAAGAACATAAAAAAAGCACTAATATATTGAATATCAGTGCTAAATATTTGTTCTTAATTTGCTTTCGCGGTGCGTACGGAAGATGAACTTTTCTTCTATTCTTCACGTACTCAATATCTTAGCAAGCTCTTTTCTTCTTTCTCCCACTGATAACCCCACGTGTACAATTCGCTTAACTGCTTGGTGTTGCGGTGGTTGTTTGAGTTGGTGCAAATATAACGCTTTTATGAGAATAAATGAAAGCGTAAAGTACTATTATTTCCCCAATATTTGTATTTTTGTTCTGAAACTGAATATTTTAGTATGGATAAGTTTAATGTAGAGAAAGAAATATTAGATACCTCTGAATTAGAAAGACTTTTTCTACGAGAGGGGATATTTACAACAATAAAAAGAAATGAGTATTTGATTCGTCAGAATGAAATGACAAATCAAATAGGCTTTGTTGTATCTGGCATTTTCCGTTTATCAAGAATAGACGTTAATGGTAATGAGTGGATAATTGGATATAGTTTTAAAAATGATTTTGTTTGTGACTATCCTTCTTTTATAAACAAAATGGGAGCTACCGTGAATATACAAGCATCAACCGATTGCGAGGTGTATCTTCTTTCTTTGAACCGACTAAATCAATTTTGGGAAACCGATATGAATACTCAACGTTTGGGCAGACGGATTGCAGAAACGATGTTTGCAGAAATATATCAGAGATTGTTAGGTTTCTATTGCGACACTCCTGAACAACGCTATCAAGCCTTGATGAAACGCTGTCCTGATTTACAAGGAAAATTATCTTTAAAGGAAATAGCCCACTTCTTAGGAATAACGCCCGAAACTCTTAGCCGAATACGAAAAAAGATACTATTAAAATAAAGGTCTTGACTTTGGTCAAGGCTTTTTTGTTTTATATGCCCTAATATTGCTGCCACAATTTTTTTAATAAATATAGTATGAGCACCTATAAACATTTTGGCAAGCAACCTGATGTCTTAAAACATTTGGTCTTATGTGAAATTCTTCAGAATGAAAATCCCTCGACCTATGTAGAAACTAATTCTGCATGTGCCATTTATCAAATGGAACATACTCCTGAACAGCAATATGGCATTTATCATTTTTTGGAACGGGCAAATGATGAAAACGGGCTGAAAGATTCTATGTATTATAAGTTGGAAAAATCAGAAATGCTGAAAGGGAATTATTTAGGTTCACCGGGGTTAGCTATGAATGTTCTAAAAGGAGTAAACGATTTCATCTTTTTTGATATAGAAAAAAGTGCTTTGGATAACGTATCATCCTATGCCGGACAAATAAAAATTCATTCAGATGTACGGTTTCTTAACACGGACTCTTTAAACGGAATGATTGATTTATTGCCTACTCTTCCTAAATCTACTTTTATTCATATAGACCCATACGAAATAGACAAGAAAGGAGCATCGGACTTAACCTATCTTGATATTTTTATAAAAGCAACCCAATCGGGAATGAAATGCTTACTTTGGTATGGTTTTATGACCAACCAAGACAAAGGACGTATAAATCAATATGTAATTAGAAGTTTACAACAAGAAAATATCAAAAATTACACTTGTGTGGAGCTTATAATGAAATCAATTAAAGAAAATACCGTTTCATGTAATCCCGGCGTTTTGGGAAGTGGAATTTTAGCAGCAAATTTATCACAGAAATCCCACAATATGATTCTTGATTATAGTCGCAAACTGGTAGAACTTTACAAAAATGCCCAATATAACGGCTATGACGGTAGTTTATCTAAAGATATTGTAAAAAATGCAAGTAGAAGAAACTCTTTCAAATTTAGATTATAATCTTAAATAGATTGGTTATGATTCAATTATCCCAACAGAGATTTTTTCGATTATTATCGGAATACTCGCAGCACAAAGTTTCTGCCTCTGAACTTGTAGAAGCTATTGAAGAATTGGCTATTCACTTAGCCAATTTTAGTACCAACGAACAGAATTATAGTGTTTTGCTTCGCTATTTTTCTTTTGGACTGCACAGACTTAAATCGTACCGTATGCGGTTTGAGCAAGAAAAAAATACCCTATCTGTACTTGATTGATGAAGCAATAGAACTAATCAAGACAGAAGTGCGTATTGTGAACTTGCGTATCAAATACCCTGAACAATTCCAGCAACACGCAAATAGCCTATATCTTTCCCCTCTCCATTTGGCAGACAAAACAAGCCTTATCAATATCATGGAAATTGTTGACGGTTTATTCCTTTCTCAACGGATAATATATCAAAATGGCACTTCTGTTCATTTGACAGACTTAGGCAAAGCCTTTGAATGGCTTTTTAATATCAAATTAGGAGATTATCACCAAAAGTATATGGATGTCATCAAACGGAAACCTGCCAAATTAACGGAGTTTCTTAATGAGTTGGCAAATCTTATCCGAAAAGAACACATAAATAAAGGGTATAGATAATCAATCACTTAGCACCTATTTATACGGGGTAGCGTATGCTACCCTACAATTCTTTTGCTCCCGTCTTCCGAACTTTGCTTCATCAACCGGTTGGTAATCATTTATGTATAACCTGAAAAATGAAGCGAATATGTATATAGAAAACTATGAGTTTAAAGAGTGGATGCAAAAACTGCTCGACAAGTTGGAAGAAGTGGGCAAAGGTATAAGGTCTTTGCAGAACAACCCCGAAGTAATGCCGGGTGACAAGCTGCTGGATAATCAGGATTTGTACCTGCTGTTCAGGGTCAGCACCCGTACACTGCAAAGATTGAGAGCCAAGAAAAAGCTCCCTTTCATGATGATTAGCGGCAAAGCCTATTATCGGGCTTCTGATGTCAGGGAGTTCATCAGGGAGCGGTTCGATGTGGGTACGCTCCGAAAGTTCGAGAAGGAACACGGAGATAATAAGCAGTAAGGAAGTTATCCCGAAATTGCGGCACGTGGGCAGTTTCGGGATATTTCTTTTTTGGCAGGTTCCCGTCATTCATCCGCCGATATTATACCCTCTCTCTGATAGGATTGCTCAAACCGCTTGCAGAGCAGGACTATCATTTCATTGGTCTTTATCAGTTCAACGGTGCATTGTTCCAGTCTGTAAAGCAGCGCAAGTGCTTTCCTTTCCGAAAAATTGGAATGCAGTTCTTTCACCGCCTGATTGTAATTGTTGGCTATCTTCCTGAATTGGGAATAGAATTGTGTCAGCTGGATATAATAGTCCACCTTGCTTTTGTCCCTTACCACAACCTTGAATGATTTGCCGAAAATACAATTCTTGATGAAATGTGCCTTTACCGCATACCCCGACCTGTCAAAGAACGACAGGAACTTGGCATTCTCCACATCGTCCAGATTGAACGAATAGCGGTGTACTTTCGGGTTTGACAAGGGCTTTCGCCCTCCCTTGTTGAAGCGTTTCTTTTTCTGTTCCATAAGCTGATATTTTTACAAGTTTCTCGACTTCGGAGAGAAACCGCCCACCTGCAAAGGTGCAAGGTTTTCAGGCACTCAGAAGCATCTGAGGACCTGAAAACACAACTTGCTGCTTTCGTTTGAAAGCAAGAATCCTCGTTCCCTCGGATTGCCGAAGCAAGCGGTCAGGCTTCTTTCCCCGTCCGTTTATCCACTACAAAATTACAGACAACCGTTTGCTGCTGAAATACGGTCTGCCGTGACAATCCATGACAAGGGAAGACAAAACAACCACTTTTTATAAAGCGTCTGTTTTTACCATTTTCTTTGTTGCGGATTGATTGAAATAAGGCAATACACAAGACAATCAAACAAGATGTAAATATGTCTTTATGTCTTGTTTGAAAGCCGTCCAAAGATATAGCCGTATATCTGTACGGATGTCTTTTTTCTTTCAATAGGAATGAAGAATTATCTATCAACCTTTAAAAAGTGAATATATGGAAGAAGTAAAACAACAACCCTTGCAAGGAATGGGAAGCAGGGAACGGGACGGTTATAAATCATTGTTCCTCAAAAAACGGACAGTATGCACCCGTCAAAGTGTGTATGTCAGTGGAGAGATACACGGACGTATTGCCCGAATGGTGGGTGTCATTGCGGGCAAGCGGGTAAGCATCGGCAACTTTATAGACAATGTATTGGAACATCACCTGAACAGCTATAAAGAAGTCATTTCCTCCCTCTATCGGGAAGAAGCCGACAAAGGTATCATCAACCCGCCCAAAGGAAATCAGGCATGAAAGTAGTGGCTGTCGAAGAACAGACCTTTCAACTGGTGTGCAGGCGTTTCTCCACCTTTGCCAGTCAGGTGAAAAGTATCTGTATGGAAAATTCCCGAAAATCGGAAGAATGGCTTTCCAGCCGTGAAGTGTGTGCGCTGCTCGGTATCAGCCTACGAAGTTTGCAGAATTACCGGGATAGCGGGAAACTGGGCTATTCCCAAATAGGGAACAAGATGTACTATAAGGCTGCCGATGTTGAAAGATTGGTTGCAGCATATACCGGAAACAAGAAGTCAAACCATAAATAAGTATTGTTCTATGAAAAAGGAAACAGAAACAAATTGTTCTTTCAGGCTGTCGGCTATTGCAGGCACATGGGAAAGCCTGAATCTTCATCCTGCCATTATGATATATCCAAGCAGACGGAAATATCTTCTCTCCATGCTCCGTGTCTCGGATAACGGGCAAGCCAGACCAGCCACCTACGAGATACAGAAAGAGAAGAACCGCCATTTCATTGTAGAGGGCTTCAAGCGGCTCTATATCGGTTATGACGAAGTGAAAGATATACTTTCCATTTCTTATTATGGCAGCTATTTACGTGACTGATATGTTCCAAACTACCGATAAAACAATATTTCAATATGGAATTGATAAACGGAAACAGTGAACCAGTAAAAGAATTCTTCCAATCTTTGGAGTGCTTGCTGGACTGTATCAACCGACTGGCAAAGGAGAATAAACCATCATTTGGCGGGGATAGCTTTTTGAGTAACAGAGAGGTGTCTAAGTTGTTGAAAGTTAGCATCCGCACATTGCAGGAATGGAGAGATACGGGTATCATCCCCTATATTCAGATACGGGGAAAGGTTATCTACCGCCAAAGCGATATAGACAGACTTCTGCAATCATGCTATAATGAAGAACGGCAGGAATAACCTACCGTCCCCCGAATACATTTTTCCCGAAACTGACTAAGAACATTAACTTTGCCAGTGTAGTAGTCCGTCTGTGCAAGCCTTTTAAAGAAAATACTACCCGAACATCGTGAGGTGTGGAGATTTTCTTTAAAACCCGTAGGGCTTGGGCTTGAACGGACGGAATACGGAGCTTATCTTTGTTAATGTCTTATTCAGCTTCGGGAAATTATACCGTCAGCCATTTAGAAAGTTTCTCTCCACATTTGCCATGTCACGCATAATGGAACTATCCAATACCCGTGCATAATGCTGTGTCATTCTGATATTGGAATGTCCCAAAATCTTAGAGACATTTTCCATTGACACATCATTGGCGAGAAAAACAACGGTAGCCGCAGTATGCCTCGCAACATGTGTAGTTAAGCGTTTGGCAATGCCGCATAAATCTGCGATTTCTTTCAAATAGGCATTCATGCGCTGATTACTGATTACGGGTAAAAGCACACCTTTCTTTATACACTCCGCATTATCTTCATATTTCCTCAATATCCTTTGGGGAATGGATAAAACGGGAATGTTACACATCTGATTGGTTTTCTGCCGTGTCTTGCGTATCCACAAAGCACCGTTATTGTCTTTTATCAGGTGCTCACGGCTTAACTGCTGCACATCAACGAAAGCAAGTGCGGTGAAGCAGCAAAAGACAAAAATATCCCTTACCTGCTCCAGTCTTTTGATTGTAAATTCCTTGTTTATTAGAATATCCAGTTCTTCACGTGAAAGGAACTCTACATTTACTTCCTCCTGCTTGAAGCGAATGCCGTAAAACGGGTCTTTCTTTATCCAGTCGTTAGCCAAAGCAATGCGGACAACCTTTTTCAAGTTCTTCAAATGCTTTAATGCGGAATTGTTTTGGCAGTGCTTATCCGTTTTCAGCCAAAAATCAAAATCACGGATAAATTGCCCGTCCAGTTCTGCCAGCATCATATCATCACGGTGGTAGCAACTGCGGATATACTCTTTCAAGCGGTTTATGGAAGTATCAAACTTGGTTACGGTGCTTTCCGTATATTCCTTGCCAATCAGGGCACGGCATTTCTCGTTATGTTCCGCATAAACTTCCAGCAAGCTGCGCTGTACCTTATCACGTCCATAAAAACAATCTTTTATTATATCGGCTGTTATTGTTTTATTGTCTATTTCCAGTTCACGGTGTATATGCAATATTTTGGCACGAACCGTATTGATATAGTGGTTCAGTTCGGTGGCTACACGGTCTTTCCCTTTGGAACATTCCTTTTTCTGATTCCATAAATCTACGGGAATGCTCCGTTTAATCATAACTTCGGCTACTCGCTTGTTCACGGTGATGCGCATGCAGATAGGAGCTTCGCCGTTTTTCAGAAGTTTCGATTTCTTGATGATGAACAATACGCTCAATGTGTTTCTTTTCACTGCTCCCATAATTCATTGATTTTTAAGTGGTACAAAATTAGTTTTCCATACTCAAAAACCAACTACGCAAAAAGCTGACAATCAAAGACAAATGCGTCAATTCGTGGGAGCAAAAACGGCTTTCAAAAAGTCCCACGGATAAGCCACGTGAGAACTGCCTGAAACCGCTGTTTTTTGCCGAAGCGGAGAAAAAGAAAAAGCTCTGAAATCCTTGAATTTCAGAGCTTTACTTTAATTTACTATTTGCTTTCGCGGTGCGTACGGGACTCGAACCCGTGACCCCATGCGTGACAGGCATGTATTCTA
>ENA-OXUB01000455-OXUB01000455.1-human-gut-metagenome-genome-assembly--contig:-NODE-455-length-24144-cov-36.466146_pt1 | contig 24144 bp, 17 predicted proteins | sample MGYA00249345_ERZ652652 | MGnify/ENA primary metagenome ERZ652652 (study PRJEB26925, sample SAMN05826496) | human gut metagenome | biome: ENVO:2100002; feature: ENVO:00000062; material: ENVO:00002003... | reverse complement strand
AGATCGGCGAGGTCATCGGTCCGAAGGGCAAGATGATCAACCAGATCCAGGAAGACACCGGCGCCGAAATCGCCATCGAGGATGACGGCACCGTGTACATCTCCTCCGAAGGCGGCGAGGCCGCCGAGAAGGCCAAGGAGATCATCGACCAGATCGCCAACCCGCACGTGCCGGAAGCCGGCGAGACCTACAACGGCAAGGTCGTGAAGACCACCTCCTTCGGCGCCTTCGTGAACCTGACCCCGGGCACCGACGGTCTGCTGCACATCTCCCAGATCCGCAACCTCGCCAACGGCGAGCGCATCGACGCCGTCGAAGACGTGCTTAAGGAAGGCGACACCGTTGAGGTGGTCGTGCAGGGTGTTGACGATCGTGGCAAGATCTCCCTTGCCATCCCGGGCTTCGAGGATCAGGAATCCTCCGCTCCGCGTCGTGACCGTGGCGATCGCGATGACCGCCGTGGCGGCCGTGGCCGTCGTGACGACCGACGTCGTTCCGATGATCGCGATGATCGCGATTACGACGATCGTCCGCGTCGCCGTCGTTCCGACCGCGATGATGATCGTGATTATGATGATCGTCCGCGTCGCCGTCGTTCCGACCGTGACGATCGCGACTACGATCGTGACGATCGCCGTTCGTCCCGTTCCGATCGCGATGATCGTGATTATGATGATCGTCCGCGTCGCCGTCGTTCCGACCGCGATGACCGCGACTACGATCGCGATGACCGCCGTTCCGACCGTCGCCGTGGTAGCCGTCGTGACGACCGCAACCCGCGTTACGCCGCCGACGAGAACTACGACGAGTACCGTGCCGATCGCGAAGAGCGCTCCGAGCGTCCGCGTCGCCGCGTGCGCCGCGACTTCGATCCGTTCGAAGACTGACGTCTTCTCACGGATCCTTCGCAGCGAAGCTGCTCACTTCACCTACGAGAAGCCCACTGGGCTTCTCGCTTGACGGCTCAGCATTCGAAGATTGACGTTTTCTCACGGATCCTTCGCAGCGAAGCCGATAGGTAATCTAACGAAAAACCCACTCCGTAAGGGGTGGGTTTTTCGTACGTTCGACATGCTGTGCGAATATTGGCATCAATCGATTTACGGGTGCATGGAAAAACCGACAATACAACGAAATGTGTAGCCCTCATGCGAAAATTAGACAAATAAACAAGCAAAGAAGCAAGGATTTTCACATGATATTCGGCATTATTGCACTCATTGTCATCGTCCTGATAGTGCTGTGGGGAGTGTCCGCCTACAACGGTCTGGTCACATTGCGCAATCGCGTCAAAAACGGCTGGGCGCAGATCGACGTGCAGCTCAAGCAGCGCGCCGACCTCATCCCGAATCTCGTGGAGACCGTCAAGGGGTACGCTGCCCATGAATCGCAGGTGTTCACACAGGTGACCCAGGCCCGCGCCAGCGCACTCCAGGCGGCGCAGTCCGGTGATGTGGCACAGCGCATCCAAGCCGAAAACCAGCTGAGCCGCGCGATCATGAACCTCCAGGCCGTGGCCGAAGCGTATCCGCAGCTGCAGGCCAACCAGAACTTCTTGGACCTGCAGGCCCAGCTCAAGGCGCTCGAGGAGAAAATCGCCTACGCCCGCCAGTTCTATAACGATGTGGTGCAGAAGTACAACACCAAGATCGAGGTCGTGCCGACCAACATCATCGCCGGACTGTTCCACTTCGAGCAGGCTGCCTACTTCCAAATCAATGAGGCGGACCGCCAGGTACCGCAGGTCCAGTTCTGAGCGTTTCCATACAGCATTTCCATACAAAAGAAGGGGAGCGCTGACGAGGTGGATGCTTCGCCGGTACTCCCTTTTCGTCTATACGGTATGTCGGCTTCTCGCGGACTGCTTGCATAGAGAGTCAAGAGAGAACTTATGAATATCAGACGTGCGCTGATCGGTATGCTGTCTGCGGTGGTCGCGGCCGCGCTGCTGTTGGGCGTCACTTTTCTGGATGTGAATTTGACGTCCGATGTCGAACCGGATTTGAGCTATCGTACGCTCGATTACGATGTTATGGTGCTTAAGAATGGCGACCTCAAAGTCACGCAGCATATTGATATGAAGCTGAATGACCGTGGCTTTGATTGGAAACAGATGTACCAGCAGTACACGCTAAAAGCCAATAATCTGACGAATATCAGTGATGTCAGCGTGAAGGATGTCACCAACAACGAAACGTACGTCCAAGGTAGATTTGTGAATCCCAATGATGTCACCGATTGGAACGCTGAATACGCAGGTCAGTGGTATATCGCGGATGTCAGCGTACTCAGAGATCCCCAACCGTTCAATCCTGAAACAGATGGTTTGAAAGCTGACTCCTCATCCGATAAGACTTTGGAAATCGGCTGGAACATTCCGGAAACTGCGTCCGCTGACAGCCTCAAATTCGACGTGTCCATGACCATGCATGGCGTAAGCACCGCCTATGACGACGTCGTCTCTTTCCAATGGGAGCCATTCGGCACGACAAACCAGATTCCGATTGGCAAGGTGGCCGGCAAGGTCACGTTCCCAGACGGCGTCACCAAGAAGAATTCTTGGGCATGGCTGCATACCAAGAACACGTCCACCGCGAAACGCGACAAGAACGGGTTGCTGCTCTTCTCGGCCGATGACGTGCGTGCAGGCGACTATCTGGACGTCGTGGCCATGTTCGATGTCTCGAAATCGCAAGGTGTGGAACGCAAGATAAGCGGCAACCACAAGCAAGAGCTCATCGATAGCGAAACTCAGAAAGAGGAGGAATGGCGCGATAAGCAGCATGATCAAGCGGTCAAGCGAGTGACCGGTTGGGCTGTCTCGGCCCTGATCGGCCTGGCGTTCATTATGGGATCGCTGTACCTCGGTATCACCAGCTTCCGTAAGTCGCAATACAAAGGCGATGTCGAATATTACCGCGATTTGCCCTACATGAGTCCGGCCGCCGCGGCACGGATGAATGATGTCATGAGCGCGTCATCTTCGATTCTCGGTTCAGGCAAAATAAAAAACAGCGACAAACTAGTCAATCGGCAAATGTCCTCCACTGTGATGTCGCTCGCGTCAAAAGGGGCAATCGCCATCTATCCCGGACCGGCGAAACTGTATGACGGCATCGACCTGACCACGACCAACGCGGCATCAGTGGCGGGCAGGCTCGGCTCCGACGCCGCAACCGCACGCAAGATGAAGAAGACCAGCACCATCGTCATCATGCCGGTGGCGCGCAATGACATCGGTTCGCTGCTGCTGAGCTCATCCGAACATGCGGCGCTTGACATCCTGCTCAAAGCGTCTTCCCGGTTGAGGGATACGCAGGTATTCGATCTCAAACAGATGAACAAGGCGTTCAAACACTACAAAAAGGGCTACAAGTTGCTACAGGATTTCGATACCGCCTGCTCCACGGAATTCGACAATCTGCGCGCCGTTGATTCATCGAGGGGATTCCTGAATAATCTGGTCGGCATTCTTGGTCTTGTTTTCGCGTTCTATAAGGGCGTGCAGTACGCGGAGAGAGGTGAGATCGCAGTGACGATGAGCATCTGTGTGCCTGTCGTGCTGGCCTGCGCATTCGCGTTGGTGTATGGCAAATATCATGCATTGACCGACAATGGTCAGAAATATGGTGGCCAAGTGGCTGGGCTGAAGCGCTATCTGCTTGATTTCAGTGATTTCAGTGACCGTGGCGTGCTTGATATGACATTGTGGGGCCGATATATGGTGTATGCCACCGCATTCGGCATTTCCGACAAGGTGATGGCGCAGCTGACCAAAGCATATCCGGAAGTGGCCGATCCTCAGTGGCTGGATGAGCATGCCGCTTCGTCGTACATGTACATGCCGTTGCATTCCAGCAGCGTTATGGGCGCGTCCACTGGCGCTGCGGTGGGTGCAAGTGTTGCCGCCGCGTCGGTGTTCAGTGCGAATTATGGCGATTTCGGCGCGCAGCTCAGCTCCAGTTTCGCCGACGTGCGCAACACGATTTCCATGGCGGCACCGTCCTCCGGTGGCTCGGGTTTCGGTGGCGGTGGTTCCGGCGGTTCCTTCTCCGGTGGCGGTTTCGACGGCGGTGGCGGTGGTTCCGGCGGCGGTTCGTTCGGAGGACGCTGACATGTGCGATACGCATATACGAGTGGCACACGGTATACGCAGGAAGAAAGGGTGATGGTATATGGATGCGAAACGTGTCCGTGGAGGACTGCTCGCGGCGGGTGCCGCATTTGTTGCGGTGCTCGTTGTAGCGCTCCTGCTGTTCTTCGTCTCCGGCGACGAAGCCGATCTAAGCTACCGTTCCGTCGATTTTGACGCGCAGCTGCAAAGCAACGGCGACATCAAGTTCACGGAACATCTGGACTACCAGCTGAAGAGACGCGAGAATGATGACGGCGACACGAAACCGTGGAAGCAACTGTATCTGACGTTCAAACTGCGCAACCAGGATCTGACGAACATCACCGACATCTCCGTGACGAACGCGTCCACCGGCGAGCAATACACGCAGATCGCACCGCAGTTGCCGAGCGATGTATCCGACAGTGAATGGGAATCGGAATATGCCGGACATTGGTACATCGCCGACACCACAATCGGCTCCAACTATCCGGAACCATTCGACTCTGCCACCGGCGGGCTTGACCCCAACGGTTCGGACAATGACAAACAAATCGAAATCGGCTGGAACATTCCCGCCACCGTCAAACAGAGCAGTCTCAAATTCGACGTGACCATGACGTTTCATAACATGGGCACGCAGCATAGTGACGTGACGAATCTCATGTGGGAGATGTTCCCCGAAGACAACCAGGTGCCGGTTGGCAAAGTCACCGGCACCGTGCGCTTCCCCAAAGGCATAGGTTCCGACGATTCGTGGGCATGGCTGCACACTGAGGCCACATCTCAAACGTCTCGCGACACGGACGGCACGTTGCATTTCACCGTCAGTGACCTGCGCACGAACCAGTACGTCGACCTCGTCGCCGCATTCGACAATGCCGGGGCAAGTGGCGTCGAACGTGTGCGTTCCGGCGACTATCTGGACGAATTGAAATCCACGGAAGCAAACAAGGAGCAGCAATGGCGTGACGGCCAGCGGCACAAAGCCCAGCTTACGGTCGCAGGTTGGCTGGTATGTCTGATTTTGGGCGGACTGTGCTGCGTACTGGCGATTCGTGGCGTGGTCTCTTCGAACCGTGAAGCCACCTATCGCGGTGGCATCGAATACTGGCGTGAGTCGCCGCAAGTCAGCCCTGCCTGCGCCGCGCATCTGATCGATGTGGTGGACGATTCCAAGGGTGAACAGTCCTCGCGTGCCATGACGGCGACGGTGCTGGCATTGGTGGTCAAGAAAGCGCTCGCCGTATATCCGGGACCTGCCGACATGTATCGTGGCATCGACCTGAGCAGGGCGAACGCGGCCGATATGGCGCGCATGATTTCCTCCGATCCATCCCGTGCCTCTGCCGCGTCAAGTACTAGTACGTTGGTGATTCTGCCTCAGGCGCTATCCCATCGGGAAACCCTTGGTCTGAGTCGCTCCGAGGAAGCCTGCCTGCAACTGCTGATTCGTATTTCCGCACGCGTGGGTTCGCCGGTATTCGACTTTAACCAGATGAAGGAGGCTTGCTCCAGCTGGGAGAACGGCTATCAGGAGATGAACCATTTCACCAATGCCTGCGATATTGAATTCCTGCAATTGAACGCGGTCAGGGATGTCAGCGGACGTTGGATAGCGCCCACCATCTTCGCCATGGTCTTTGGCGTGATTGGAATGCTGGTCAATATTGGAAGCAATATCGCGGTGGCGTTGTGCTTCGGCGGCGCGTTCGCATGCGTCGGCACGTTCTGTTTAGCTACCGGACGCAAGGAAGGCCTCACCGAATCCGGACAGACCTATGCCGGCGAATGCTTGGGACTCAAACGCTATATGGAGGATTTCTCCAATTTCTCCGACCGTGGTGCGCTCGATTTGGTGATGTGGAACTGGTATATGGTCTATGCGGCCGCCTTCGGCATTTCCGACAAGGTGGCAAAGGAATTCGCCAAGGCGTACCCCGAAGTCAACGATCCGCAATGGCTTGACGCGTATGGGTACGATTCCCTCGGCTATTGGACGTATCGCTCCCACGCGTGGAACGGTATGTCCACTATGGGAGGCATGTCGACCGGTGCGTTTGGCGGATCGCAGTTCATGGGCGGCATTGGCGATATCGGTTCGCAGCTGAGTTCCGGTTTCGCTTCGGTTAGTTCCACGATTTCCGCGGCGGCACCATCGTCTTCGTCCGGTGGCTCTGGCGGTTCCTTCTCTGGTGGCGGCTTCGGCGGCGGTGGCGGAGGCGGCGGCGGTGGAGGCGGCGGTGGCCGCTGATCCACGACATGCCGCCCGCCGTCGGACAACGTGACGCCCTATGACATTGCGATTGTCGGCATTGTGTTTGCCCACGCCCGGTCCGGCTTGAAAAGCCTACCTTTCGCCCATGGCGATTGGTAGGCTTTTCCATTGGCAGAACCTGAACGAGATGCCGTCCGACTTGGTTCCGACCCGGCTCCAACCGGCTCGCGCCTGCCGGAAGACACCACTTTCGAAGGAGAAGACATGACGTTGTTCCGTAATCTCGGACCGTTCCACACCACCGCCATCGGCCACGGTGAAATGCCGCTGACCATCGAAAACAATCGCGGCCACGACGTCGGCATCGAAACCCTGCACGCCTCGCTTGACGCAGGCTGCCGCCACATCGACACCGCATGGGCCTACTACACGCCGGGAGAAGAGGAGCAGACCGGCGAAAAACTGGTGCGTGAGGCGCTGGAAACGTGGAAGGGACCGCGTGAGGAAGTCACCGTGGCAACCAAGGTCGGTCTGCGCCGCGCATGGGATGGTGACAAGCCGATCTGGCCGCGCGACGGCAAGCCGGAACACCTGATTGAATACGGCAAGCAGTCCGCGCAGGCGCTCGGCGTCGACTCGATCGACCTGCTCTACCTGCATCGCCACGATCCGGAAGTGCCGTACAACGAGTCCTGCGAAGGTATCAAGGCGCTGCTCGACCAGGGCGTTGCCCAGTGGGCGGGCGTGTCCAACGTGAGCATCGAACAGCTCAAAATCGCACAGGAGATTCTCGGCGACAAGCTCGTTGCCGTGCAGAACCAGTATTCGCCGATCCATCTGGAAACCCAGGACACGTTGGAATACTGCGCGAAGGAAGGTCTCGCCTTCGTGTGCTGGAGTCCGCTCGGCGGCTACCGCCACCCGTACGACGAGCATCTGTTCGACCCGTTCCGCGAAGTGGCCGCCAAGCATGGCGTGAGCTACCAGCGCGTGGTGCTGGCTTGGGAGCTGGCCAAGGGCGACCACATGTTCGTGATTCCGGGCGCACACCGTCCCGAAACCATCCTCGACTCCCTGAAGGCCGACGAGCTCGAACTCACTGACGAGGAGCTCGCCTTCCTCGGCTGAAAAAGCACTGCCCGTCCGCATTTTGTTAACCCAACCACTCAGCTCGGGTAGCAAAACACGGACGGGCATACGTTTTTGCGGAACCGGACGGCCATCGCGGGATTACAGCACGGCCATCGCGAAATCAATCAGCAGTTTGACGCCGTACAGCACCACCACCGCGCCACACACGCGGTTCATCGCGGTGACGATTCGCGGGCTGAACCTGTGGCTGAACAGCGACACCAGCAGGGTGATGCCGAAGAACCACAGTGCCGACGCGGTTTCCACGCCGGTGATGAACGGCGTGGACTGACCGACGGTAAGCGTCGCGCTGAACGCGCCGAGCATCAGCGTGCCGTCGATGATGGCCTGCGGATTGCACCACGTCACCACACCGGCGGTGACGATGGTGTGCAGCAGCTCGCTGTCGCCGCCGAATTTCGAAGTGACGCGTTGCGCAAAGCCCTGCGATTGCGAGGTCCGCGACTGCGGCGTTTGCGCGGCGCCATCATCGCCACCCTTGCCGGGAAACAGCAGACCCGCGCCGATACGGATGACCACCAAGCCGCCGATCGCCAGAATGGCCAGCTTCAGCCATGCGTAATCCTGCATCAGCCTGCCGATGCCGAAAAAGCAGGACAGCGACAACGACACGTCGAAGAACAGCACGATCAGCGCGGTCAGCAGCGCGCGGCGGCGCGGCTTGGTCAGCGCCGAATCGATGACGAACAGATTCTGCATACCGATCGGCGCGACATACGCCAATCCCAACGTCAGCCCTTGGAAAAAGAATCCCATACTCGCCTCTTATCCATCCAAACATATTTGGTTGGTTGTAATCAACCCAGCCAAAACCAACCAAATCGCTCATTCTGTAATCGCAGGAAAAACCTCTATTCTGCGAAAAACAACGTAACCAGTGTCATATTGTATAGGTGTTGCTACAATAGGCAACCAGCCAAAAGCTGAGGTTTGGCTCAGCCAATCGCAGGACGGTCCACTGTCAGAAAGCAGATGCGCCGACCGCGGAAAACGCCGAACCATACCGACACCACCAATGTGAAGGAGCGTCATGGCACGCATCGCGCCGCTGAACATCGATTGGAAACCGGACCGTACCACCGGTGAACCCGTCACCGAACAAATCGTCGGATACATGTGCGAACAGGTGCACAGCGGCAACTGGCCGATTGGCTCGCGTCTGCCGTCGCAACGCGCGCTCGCCGAATGGTTCGGCGTGAACCGGTCCACCGTCATCGCAGCCATCAACGAGCTGTCCGACTACGGCATCGTCGAAGGGCAGCATGGAGCGGGCACGCGAATCGTCAGCAACACGTGGTCGCTGATGCTGCCGGGCGCGCCCGACTGGGCCGATTACGTGGATTCCGGCTTCTTCAAAGCCAACAACGACACCATCCAAGCCATCAACCGGTACGAGTTCACGCCGAACATGACGCGCATCGGCACCGGCGAGCTCGACCCGCGGCTCTTTCCGAAAGCCATGTGGCGGCAGGTGCTCGGCGAGGCGGCGGACGAGATCGAAACGCTCGGCTACCCGCCGCCCGAAGGCCTGCCCGAACTGCGCGAGGCCATCGCGGCGCACATGCGCGCCACCGGCGTCGACTGCACGGCAAGCCAGGTGCTGGTCACATCCGGCGCGTTGCAGGCGCTGCAGATGATTTCGGTGAGCCTGCTGCCGGCCGGCACCACCGTATACGCGGAATCGCCGAGCTACATCAAGTCGCTGCAGGTGTTCCAGTCGGCCGGCATGCATCTGGAAGGCGTGCCGATGGACGACGACGGCCTCAACGTGCAGGCATTGCGCGGCCTGCTGGCGGAAGGGGAGCTTGACGCCGGCCGTCCGGCGCCGCTCAACGCGCGCAACCGCAAAGGCAATGCGATCCTGTACACGATTCCGACCAATCACAATCCGACAGGCGTCACCATGAGCGACAAACGCCGGCATGAACTGGTCGAGCTTTCCGTGGACAGCCGACTGCCGATCATCGAGGACGGCGCCTACCGCGACCTGTATTTCGAGGATGATGCCCCGCTGCCGTCGCTGAAGGCCCTCGATGAGACCGGCATGGTCATCACGCTCGGCAGCGCGTCCAAGTCGCTGGCTCCCGGCTTGCGCATCGGATGGCTGGTCGCCGCCGAACCGATCGTGCAGCGGCTCGCCGACGTGAAAATGCAGATGGACTACGGTGCGAGCGTGCTGAGCCAGTGGACGTTCGCGCGATTCCTCACGAACGGCATGTACGACGAATACGTGGCCGGCCTGAAACGGGAGCTGCGGCACCGCCGCGACCGCGCGCTCGTTACGCTGCAGGAGAAAATGGACGGGCTCGCCCACTGGAACGTGCCGTCCGGCGGCTTCTACATTTGGATGACCTTCGACCGGCCGATACGCATGAACCGCCTGTTCCAGCTGGCCGCCGAACGTGGCGTGCTGCTCAACCCCGGCGACATCTACGATTTCGCCGCCGACAACTCCCTGCGCCTGAGCTACTCCTACACCACGCCGGAAGAGTTCGCCGACGCAGTGGACGTACTCGCCGCCGTCGCACGCGAGCTGGCGTAGCGCCTGGCGTAGCCCGAGCTTGCGTAACGGCTGGACGGGCTTTGCCTGTCCCGTGAATCTACGACAATATCTGATGGTCTTTTACGAGTAAGAGGAACATCCGTGCAAAGAAGAAACAAGCCAGAAGTGTTGGCCCCCGCAGGCAATTTGAGGGGACTGAAAACAGCGGTCGATTACGGTGCGGACGCCGTCTACTGCGGCGGCAAGGCGTTCGGCATGCGCAGCGCGCCGAAAAACCTGAGCCTCGAGGATTTCGAGGAAGGCGCACGCTACGCCCACGAGCGTGGGGCCCGCGTGTACGTCACCTTCAACGTGCTGCCGCGCAACAACGAGGTGGAAGCCATGCGCGAATACCTCGGCAAGCTGAAGGACACCGGCGTGGACGCGCTGATCGTCTCCGACATCGGCGTGATGCTCATGGCCAAGCAGGTGGCTCCGAACCTCGAACTGCATGTGAGCACGCAGGCCGGCGTCACCAACTACCAGGCCGCCAACGCGTTCTACGAACTGGGCGCGCGCCGCGTGGTGCTGGCCCGCGAAATGGACCTGCAGGCCGTGCGCGACATCCGCGCCTGCATTCCCGACGACCTCGACATCGAATGCTTCGTGCATGGCGCGATGTGCATGGCCTTCTCCGGACGCTGCCTGTTCTCCAACTATCTGACCGGACGCGACGGCAACCACGGCGAATGCGCGCAGCCGTGCCGCTGGAAGTATTCCATCGTGGAGGAGAAACGCCCCGGTCGGTATTTTCCGATCGAACAGACCGCGGAAGGCGCGTACCTGTTCAATTCGCAGGACATGAACATGCTCGCCCACATCGACGATCTGCTCGATTCGGGCGCGACGAGCCTCAAGATCGAAGGCCGTTCCAAGAGCGCCTACTACATCGCCGCCATGACGAACGCCTACAAGACGGCCGTCAACGAATACATGGTCCAGCGTGGCTTCGAAGATGCCGACGGCAATGTGCTGAAGCCGTTCCGCGACCGCGTGATCCGTCCCGGTGACCCGGAATACGGCAAGCCGGACACCGAGGATGCGATCATGGCCAACGCCGATGGCGCGTTCGCAGGCAAGCCCGACATCGACGCCATTCCCGTTGGGGGCGTGCCGTCCGGCAACGTTTCGGCTGGCAACGTTTCGTCCGGCAATATCGCGATTGGCGAGCCGGACAATCTGAGCTACCACGCACGCAGCACCCGACGCAAGTCGAACACCGCCGCCGAAATACTGCCGGAAGGCTGGCATCACGCCGGTGTACGGCCGGCACCACACGTCACCCTGCCGGATTGGCTGCTCGACGAGCCCGACAAAGTGGCGCACCGCGACTACTCCACCGGCTTCTACTATCCGGAACACAAAGTGCAGCAAAGCACCGACCGTTCCGCATACTTCCGCGCATGGCTCGTCGTCGGCGAAGTGCTGTCATGGAGTCCGGAAGACGGAGGACGCGTGACCATCATGAGCCGCAACAAGATCGAAGCCGGCCAGGAAGTCGAATTCGTGCTGCCCGGCGCGGCCCCCTTCGCCTACACCGTGCCTGCCGGCGGTTTCCGTGACGCCGACGGCCACTGGGTCGAAGCCATCAACAACCCCGCGCACGTCTTCTCCATGCCGTGCCCGCAGGAAGTGCCCGTCAACGCGGCCATCCGCTCGCGCACGAAAAAGCCGACGCTGAAAGCCGAATAGAAGACGGCAATCGCAAGCAGGCCTTCCAATCGCAAAACCAAGGAAAAACAAGACATGAGCAGCACACAATACGATGACGCGATCCTCGATTCCAACGCCATCGACCCCACTGACAAAAACGGCAACCCGATTCCCGTGACCATTCCGATCATGCTGGCCCCCGGCATCAAAGTCGTCTACACCACGCGACTCGGCGGCACCAGCGAAGGCGATTTCGCGCACTTCAACCTCGGCGGCAAATCCGGCGACAAGCCGGAACACGTGCTCGCCAACCGCAAGGCGCTCGCCGACGTGCTCGGCGCGAAAATCAGCCTCATCAGCCAGGTGCATTCCGGCGACGCGGTGGACGTGGACGAATCATTCGTCATCAACCAGCCGTTCGGATTCGACGTGTCCGGCACGAAGAAGCCGGAAGACGAGACGGACGGCGAAAACAACGCGACGGGGAATGACGGTGAGCCGACCGTCATCGAAGCCGACGGCCAAGTGACGTCCCGGAAGAACGTGGCGCTCGGCATGTTCGCCGCCGACTGCCTGCCGGTGCTCATGGCCGATCCCAAAGCCGGCGTGATCGGCGCAGCGCACTGCGGCCGTCGCGGTCTGCAGAAAGGCGTGATCGGCGCGACCATCGAGAAGATGGTGGCCAAGGGCGCCCAGCCGGAACGTATCGTCGCCACGCTCGGCCCCTGCATCTGCGGCGACTGCTACGAGGTCGGCGGCGACATCGCCGACGAATTCGATGCGCAGTTCCCGGGAACCTTCACGTTGAGCCGATTTGGCCAGCCGGGCATCGACATCGCCGCGGCCGCCCTGCAGGAGCTTGCCAAAGCGGGCGTGCCGGCCGACAACATCGTCTCATCCCGTCCACGCGTCAACGCGGCCACGCAGTACCTGTCCGAAGACGAGGAACTGGCCGGCATCTGCGCCGCCGATGGCGAAGGCGATCCGAAGCTTTCCGAACGGTTCAACAAGATCCGCCGCAGCCTGTGCACGCTCGAAAACCCGTTGTGGTTCTCGCATCGCCGCGCGTCGCTCGCCAAAAAACAGCATGAAGGACGCATGCTGGCGCTGATCGTACGCGAATAATCACCATACGAGCCATACAAGCCACGCGATTCGAGTGATTCGCGTGGCCACTGTTGCGGATTGCGTGCAGAACCCGCCGCGGAACGGGGTGGCATGCGGCCGCGGCTTTACGGTGGAGCATATGAGTAAGGGAGAGCAGATGCAGGAACAGAAGATGCCGGTCGTGGCCGTGGTGCTGGCAGCGGGATTCGGCACCCGATTCGACGAGAACAACCCCAAGCAGCTGGTGTCGGTGGGCGGCAAGCCAATCGTCTGCTGGAGCATCGAGGCATTCGAAAACAACGACCGCATCAGCGACATCATCGTGGTGGTCAACGAACGTGTCGAAGAGACGGTGAACGAGCTTATCGACGAAGCCGGTTACGCCAAAGTGCGGGCCATCGTTCCCGGCGGCGCCGAACGCGTGGACAGCACGCTCGCCGCCCTGGACCTGCTCAAACAGGCCGGCATTCCCTCCGGCGCGAAAATCCTCATCCATGACGGCGTGCGTCCGTTCGTCGAGGAGCGGTCCATCGACGGCTGCATCGACAGCTTGGACCAGTTCAACGCCGCCACCGTGGCCTACGCCTCCACCGACACGATTCTGCTCACAGAGGATCTGGGCGACCGCAAGGTGGTCAAATCCGTGCCGGAACGTCCGAACACCTTCCGCGCGCAGACCCCGCAGGCGTTCCGTTTCGGCACCATCGTCAAAGCCTACGAACTGGCCGCCGCCGACCCCGACTTCCACCCGACCGACGACACGCGCGTGGTGGTGGACTACCTGCCCGACGAGCCGGTCGCCATCGTGGACGGTTCCGAAACGAACCTCAAAATCACCACGCCATCCGACATGCCGATCGCCGAAGGCATCGCCCGTAGCCTCGACCCCGAACACGCCAAGGAGGAAGCCAAGGCGCGCATGCACGCCGTGTTCGCCGAAGCGTTCTCCCAGATGCACAGCCGTTGATTTTCATCGAACGTTAAGTCCGTCGACGTGTCGGCAGACTTAACGTTCAACACATTCACCACGTACACTGGAAACCATGCAGCAGATCAACATCGTCATCTCCGGTTTCACGCCCTACGAAGGCATCGACGTCAATCCGGCCGTGCTCGTGCCGGCGGCGGTAGCCAAGCAATGGGCCGATCCGGCGCAATCGCAGGCGATCTCCGAAGAACTGCTGCAGGACATCGCCGTCACCGTCACCAACGTCACGCTTCCGGTGAGCTTCGCCAAAGCCTGGCCCACACTGCTGGAAGCCATCGAACAGGCCAAGCCGGACATCGTCATCGCCACAGGGCTCAAGCGCACCTCCCGTGGCATTCTGCTGGAACGATGCGCCACAAATCTCATGGATGCAGCCAAGCCGGATGCCGACAACGTGATTCCGCCCCGCCGCCCGATCGACCCGGAAGGTCCGGCCGCGTACTGGACGCGCCTGCCGTTGCGGTCGATACTGCACGATTTCGCCAAACACGAGATTCCCGCCGCGTTGAGTTCCGACGCCGGTACGTTCGTATGCAATTCGCTGTTCTACCATCTGCTCAACTGGTCGGCGGGCCAGGAACGTCGCATTCTGTCGGGGTTCGTCAGCCTGCCGATCGTCAACGGTCGGCCGCACGAACGTGGACTGTCGATCGAACAGCAGACCGCTGCGGTCGATGACGTGCTGCGTGAATCGGTACGATACTTCCTGCAACCCTCGTCAAGCGACATTCTGCTTGGCTGAGGACGGCTCCGCTTTCTACGGCACGATTTTCTGCGACATGTGAGTCATGCGGTTTCGACACGTGGTCGCGGACATACCGCCATACCCCCGACAGACTTTTTCGAACGATTTCTGTGCTCTCTGTGAGAATAATGCATTTCGTCCTGCGTGCCGCCTGCTGACTGAGATAGAGTACTGAACGAGTGCGCGCTGGCAGATGCGCAAAGTGTAGGGAATTCGTGAAAGGAAAAGGGCATGGTTGAGCAGTTCCCAATCGTGTTGAGGGGGTACGACAAGGATCGAGTCGACGAGGCGTTCGCTTCGGCTCAGGAGACGGTGAACCGTCTGCGTGAGCAGGTCAAGGCCGACGACCAGACCATCCTTGAGCTGCAGGCGCAGCTGCAGGAGGAAAAGAACAAGAAGGCCGCTCCGAAGTCCTTCGCGTCACTGGGCGCCAACGCCCAGCAGATGCTCGCCAGCGCGGAACAGACCAGCGCCGAGCTGCTTGAACGAGCCAAGAAGGACGCTTCCGCGGCCCGCGCCACGGTGCAGCTGCAGGCTGAAACACTGCTGAACAACGCCAAAATCGACGCTAGGCGCATCATGGACGACGCCAACGCCAAGGCGGCCAAGGTGCTCGGTGACGCCAAGGACGAATCCGAAGCCATGAGGGCCAATGCCCAGCATGAGGTCGACCAGATGCGCAGCGAGGCCCAGAAGGCCGTGGTGGCGCAGCGTCAGACCGTCGATCTGGAACTGACCAACTCCCGTGAGGAACACGGCAAGCGTCTTGCCGCCGAACGCGCCACGCAGGAACGTGAGATTTCCGACATGCGCACCGAGGCGACCAGCAAGATCGCCGAACAGCGCAAGAACGCCAATGAGGAGATCTCCCGCCTGAAGAGCGAGACCAACGACCAGATCGAATCCGCGCTTGCCGAAGCCAACAAGAAGCTGGCGGACGTGCGCGAGCAGGTGTCCAAGATGATGACCGACGCGCAGCGCCGTGCCGCCGAAATCACCGACACCGCCAAGGCGAAGGCCCAGGAGATCACCGACGAGGCGGAAGTGCACCGCACCAAGACCATCAGCCAGGTCAACGCCGAAGTGGAGCAGATCCGCGCCGACATCTCCGCCCAGCAGGAGGAGGCCACGAAGAAGGTCAATGAGCTGCTCACCGACCTGAACGAACGTCGCGAGGCCGCCAACAAGCAGGCCAGCGAGTTGATTTCCTCCGCGCAGAAGACCCGTGACGAGGCTGAGGCGTACGCTTCCAGCAAGCGTGACGAGGCGGACGCGAACGCGGCAAGCATCCTCAAGCAGGCCACCGAAGACGCCGACGAGCAGATCAACGAGCGTCGCGAGGCCGCGAAGAAGGAACTGGACGGCGTGCAGCAGCGCATCGCCGACCTGCAGAGCCGTGAGGCCCAGATCACGCAGCGCGTCAGCGAACTGCGTGCCATGTTCTCCAACGCGTTCTCCGGTTTCGGCATGAACGACCTGTCCGTGGTCAACGCCGTCGATGAAGGCGAGCCTTCCGACGTGCAATCTGATGACGACGCGCAGCACGACGATGAGACCGCCGCACCGGCAGACGCCGACACGCAGGATGCCGTCGAGAACGATTCCGCAGCCGAGACCGAGCCGGAAGGCGACGCCGAATCCGCAGACGCTTCGCAGAACAACTGAAACCATAGAAAGGGAATGGATAATGACCGACATCACGCCATTGAGCGGTGATGAACTGAACAAGCTCGTCGACGATTTCGAAGCAAGCGAGCACAATCGCATGGCCATGAACGCCGTCACGGCGGCCGGCATCGACAAGGTGGCGCGCAACTACGATCGCGCCCGTCTGATGCAGCGTCGTTTCTCCACCGTCGTGGACAACGGCACCGTCACCCATCAGGACCGTTCCGGCCGTTGCTGGCTGTTCAGCTCGCTGAACGTGGCCCGTTTCGTGGCCAAGCAGAACATGGGTCTCAAGGAGTTCGAGTTCTCCCAGAACTACGCCATGTACTACGACAAGCTCGAACGCGTCAACTACTTCCTGAAGGACGTGGCGGCTCTGGTAGAGGCCGGCGAGCCTGCCGATTCGCGTCTGATGCAGCATCTGCTGTCCGACGTGATGGGCGACGGCGGCCAGTGGACCATGGCCATGAACGTGTACAAGAAGTATGGCGCGGTGCCGAAGGATCTGTTCCCGGAGACCGAATCCTCCAAGAACACCGGTGAGATGAACGTGCAGCTGCGCCGCATGCTGCACACCGCGGTTGCGCATATGTACGCTGATCCGTCCGCGATCGATGCGATCATCGCCGATGCGGTCGCCGCCGGTCACCGTATTCTGACGATTCACTTGGGCGAGCCGCCGAAGAGCTTCGATTGGGAGTGGACCGACAAGGATGGCGAGTTCCACCGCGATGGCGAGATCACGCCTGTCGAGTTCTGGAAGAAGTATGTGGGTTCCGCCGATTTGGAAAGCTATGTCTGCCTGGTGGACGATCCGCGTCAGGAGCACGTCAAGGGCAAGAAGATCGGCATCGAGCATCTGGGCAACGTGGCCGGGGGAGACCCGACCGAGTACCTCAACGTGCCGAACCAGTTCATGAAGGACTGCGTGCGTCAGATTCTTCAGGAACAGGGCATTCCGGTATGGTTCGGCGCTGACTGCCATCCGATGATGGACCGTGAGAACGGCGCGTGGGCCACCGACCTGTTCGAGTATGGCCGCGTGTATGGCGTCGATTTCGATCTGGACAAGGAACAGCGTGTCCGTTTCGGCGATTCCGCGATGAATCACGCGATGGCGTTCGTCGGTGTGGATGTGGATGAGGATGGCCACACCACCCGCCGTTGGCGTGTGGAGAACTCGTGGGGAGACAAGATCGCCGACAAGGGCTACTTCACCATGAGCGACGACTGGTTCACCGAATACGTCTACGAGGTCGCCGTCCCCAAGGCCCTCCTTCCCGCCGAATACCTCAAGGCCCTAGAAGAACCCGCCACCATGCTCCCCGCGTGGGATCCGATGGGCGCATTGGCCAAATAGCGCGCGGAGCGCGCGCTGGCCAATACGCGCCGAGCGAATAGCGGAAGCCCGGTGGGCTTCCGCCGCGAGGGAAAACGCCGACAGGCGTTTTCGAGGCTGCAGGCCTCATCGCCTCAGCCCGGCAGGCCCCATGACGCACGTTTCCCCCAAAAAAGACCCAACCCGGACTCTCCGTCCGCGTTGGGTCTTTCCTATATCGCTTTCTTCGTCCCACGTCACCCCCACCCATTCCACCATGCAGTCGCCCATCCCCATATTCCGTCCCCATCCGTTAAGGTAACGACGGTGGCGCTATCGCGCTACGCAAGCATAATGATGCAGGGGAGGAACAGAAGCGATGGCAGGTCTTCGCGGTCCGGATAGTTCGAAGGATGCGCAGTTGTTGGATGAGCGCGCCGTGTTTCCGGAGACCGTGGATGTCAATATCCGGCAGCTAGACCCGATTCCCGCGCCCCGATATTTCCTTAAGGAGCTTCCGCTCACCGACGAGATGAGCGATCTGGTTCTGAAGTCCCGTCAGGAGATCCGCGACGTGCTGCACGGCCGCGACGATCGTCTGCTGGCCATCGTCGGCCCATGCTCGATCCACGATCCCAAGGCGGCGCACGAGTACGCCGAGAAGCTGGCCGCCGTCAAGAACGAGCTTGAGGATCGTCTGGTCATCGTCATGCGCGTGTATTTCGAGAAGCCGCGCACCACCATCGGCTGGAAGGGTCTGATCAACGATCCGGATCTCGACGGCCAGTTCAACATCCGCAAGGGCATGTTCCTGGCACGCAAGGTGCTCACCGACGTGCTGGGGCTCGGCTTGCCCGCCGCTACGGAATGGCTTGATCCGATTACCCCGCAGTATATTTGCGATCTGATCAGCTGGGGCGCTATTGGCGCGCGTAATACGGAAAGCCAGGTGCACCGCGAGCTGGCGTCCGGCATGTCCATGCCGATCGGCTTCAAGAACGCTACGGATGGTTCCATCAAGCCGGCGGCCGATTCGTGTTTCGCGGCCGCTTTCGAGCATCATTTCCTCTCCATCAATCTGGATGGTCGTGTGATTTCCGCGGAGACCAAGGGCAATCCCGACTGCCATCTGGTGCTGCGTGGTTCCTCGCATGGTCCGAACTACGATGCCGCTTCCGTGGCCCAAGCGTTGGCGGATCTCAAGGCTTCCAAGGCTTCCGGACCAAGCGAGCATGGTCTGATCATCGATGCCGCGCACGGCAACTGCGGCAAGAACGAGGTGCGCGAGGCCGAAGTGGTCGAAGAAATCGCCGCACGCGTCGCGGCCGGCGAACAGGGCATTCTCGGCATCATGATGGAAAGCTTCCTCAAGGCGGGCAATCAGAAGCCCGCGCCGCTCGACCAGCTGGAATACGGCAAGTCGATCACCGACGCATGCGTGCCGTGGGATCGTACCGAGCAGCTGCTGCACACGCTTGCCGACGCGGTCGACGCGCGTCGCAAGCTTGGCTGATGTTTCTGCACCATCGTTGCTATCCTTGGGAAAGGAAGCGACAAGGAGAGCGAGATCATGCAGCAGCAGCTGAACACGCCTGAGGATTTACGTGCCATTAGACAGGCCATGGATGAGGGCAAGAATCCGCTGGTGGAGACCGACGTGCCGCGCTGGGAGGACCAGGTGGGCATCAGCCGCATCGTGAACCGCCGCGTGCTGGAATTCGAAGTGTTGCCCACGCCGGCGCAGGTGCTGGGCGATCTGCCGTTGAGCGAGCAGGCGCAGGAGATCGTCGCCTATTCGCGTGATGAGATTCGTGCCTGCCTGTACGGTCAGGACGATCGCCTGCTGGTGGTTGTCGGTCCGTGTTCCGTTCACGATCCGAAGGCCGCGCTCGATTACGCGCGTCGCCTGTCCGCGTTGAAAGGCGAGTTGGATGGCGAGCTGCTGATCGTCATGCGCGTGTATTTCGAGAAGCCGCGCACCACGGTCGGTTGGAAGGGTCTGATCAACGATCCGGATATCGACGGCAGCTGCAATATCAGGAAGGGCTTGCTGTTGGCCCGCCGCACGCTGCTTGGTGTGCTTGACGAGGGTTTGGCGGCGGCCACGGAGTTTTTGGAGCCGACCAGTCCGCAGTATATTTCCGACGCGATTAGCTGGGGTGCGATCGGCGCGCGCAATACGGAAAGCCAGGTGCACCGGCAGTTGGCGTCCGGCCTGTCCATGCCGATCGGCTTCAAGAACGCCACGGACGGTTCCATCAAGGCTCCGGCCGATTCCTGCTTCGCTTCCGCACAACAGCACACGTTTTTCGGCATCGACCATCTCGGCCGCGCCGCCGTGGTCAAAACGCTCGGCAATCCCGATTGCCATGTGGTGTTGCGTGGTTCCTCGCACGGCCCGAATTACGATGCCGCTTCGGTGGCCAAGGCCATGGACACCATCCGCGCCGAAATGCCGGCCGATTCCGCTGCGGCACATGGGCTGATCGTCGACTGCTCGCATGGCAACTCCGGCAAGGACGAGCATCGTCAGGCGCAGGTGGTGCGTGACATCGCGGGCCGTATCGCCAAAGGCGAGCAGGGCATCACCGGCATCATGATGGAAAGCTTCATCGAAGGCGGCAACCAGAAGGCCGCGCCGCTCGACCAGCTCGTCTACGGCAAGTCCATCACCGACAAATGTCTGAGCTGGAACACCACGGAACAGCTGCTACGCGAGCTTGCCCATGCGGTGGCCGCGCGCCGCTGGAAGTGACCGATTCGATTCACTATCCGCGCGATTGCAGAAAATTCGGGAAACGCGAATCGCAATCGCGTAAAACAACACTCAAGACAGCACGTAAGACAGGGAGGGTGCAATGACCGCAATCGCCATCATCGGCGCCATGGATGAGGAAGTCGCCAATATCGCAACGGCACTGAGCAACGTCACCGTCACCGAGGAAGCCGGCGTCAAGGTGACGCGCGGCACCCTCGAAACCAACAAGGGCACCGCCGTCAACGTCGCCGCGACCGTCGGCGGCATGGGCACCGTCAACATCGCCGCCACCACGCAGCATCTGATCGACGCTGACCAGCCGGACGCCGTGATCTTCTCCGGCATCGCGGGCAATCTCAACACGAATCTGCACATCAACGACGTGGTGCTCGGCGGCACCCTGCGCTATCTCGACACCGACATGCGATTGGTGGGCCAGTTCAAGCCCGGCACCGCCGACCGGCCCATCGAGGAATACCATAGCGACGACCGTCTGCTCGAACTGGCCGACCAGGCGCTGAACGACTTGAACATTCACCATATCGTCGGCATCATCGCCACCGGCAACTATTTCGTCGATGATCCGCAGAAGGTCGAGCAGGTGATCCGTGAGACCGGCGCGGACGCGGTGGAAATGGAAGGCGCCGCCGTCGCGCATGTCGCCGCCCGCAACGACGTTCCCGCATTGGTGATTCGCGCGCTGAGCGACAACGCGGACACCGACTACGAGGATTTCAAAACGTTCGACATTTCCGAATACGCGGACACCGCCGCGAAACTGACGGTGAACATCGCCAAACGCATGTAGCGTTCATGTGGCGTTGCGAAACGCCTAACGTTGCGAAAAGCCGTTTCCACATCCCGTTTGCCGCATGACCCGTCATCATGCATCGTCATATCGGCAAACGGGACGTCTCATATTCCGATATGCTGCGTTTCGGAAGATGAACGGCAGGAAAACTTCCGGTGGCGTGAGAGAATCGCATACGCGAAAGCCTCTCCGAAGCCGCTAGTCTTAAGGAAGAACTGAGGATTATCGGAAGGTGAACGCATGACGTTGGAGCAGATGCTGGCAACGCCGTCGGTGGTTGCGGCATTGGTGGTCGTGGCCGTGGTCGTGTTCGTCGTGGCGTTCCTGCTTGGCCGCAGACGAGGCTTCCAGGATGTGCAGGACGGCGTCGACCCCAATGATCCGAGCCTGTTCGGAGCTGCGAAGAACGCGTCCCTGTTCGGCCCCCGCGTTCCCGTGCAGTCCACGGAACGCCAGCTGGTGGCCGTCATGCCCGAAGCTTTGGTGGTCGTAGACTCGCTGGCCACGGTCCAATACGCATCCCCGGCCGCGCGGCGCTTCGGCATCATCCACGACCAGGCGATGGCGCTCGCGGAAATCCGCGACATCGTGAAACTGGTCTCCACAGACAGCGTGGTGCGCGAACGCGAACTGACCATCCCCCTGCACGGCCGCACGCGAACGGGCGTGGTGAACACGAACGGCAAAGGCGTCGAAGCCGGCAAGCCGCTGCCCGAAGACACGCTCTACCTGCACGTGCGCGTCGGACAGATCGCCGACAACCTATTTGCGATTTTCATTTCCGACATGAGCGAGCAACGCCGTTTCGAAATCATGCGGCGCGATTTCGTCACCAACGTCTCGCACGAACTGAAAACCCCGGCAGGCGCGATTTCTCTGCTCGCCGAAACGATCGGCGACGCGGCCGACGATCCGGACGCGGTGAAATACTTCTCCGGCCGAATCTCCAAGGAATCCGAACGATTGACGGAACTGGTCCACCGTCTGATCGACCTGCAGAAAGCGCAAAGCGCGGCAGCGATGCTCAACGCGGAACGGCTGTCCGTGCTGTCCGTGGCACGCGAGGCGTTCGCCGAAAACCAGGTCAAGGCCGAATCGAAGCACATCAGCCTGGTCCTGTCCGTGAACGGCCGGCAGGTGCTGGTGCATGCGAACGCCGAGGAACTGGCCAAGGAAGCCGAACAGAACCTGGACGTGTTCGTGGTCGCTGACCATGAGACCATCAAAACTGCGGTGAAGAACCTGGTGGAGAACGCCATCAACTATTCGCCGGAACATACCACGGTGGCCGTCGGCATCGGCATCGAATCCGGTAAGGTGGCGATTCGCGTCGTGGACCAGGGCATCGGCATCCCCGCGGCGTCGCTCAGCAGAATTTTCGAGCGATTCTACCGCGTCGATCCGGCGCGCTCCCGGGAAACCGGCGGCACCGGCCTGGGATTGGCCATCACCAAGCATTGCGTCGAGGATTGCGGCGGCACCATCTCCGTATGGTCGCGCGAGGGGGAGGGATCCACCTTCACCATCACGATGCCGCAGGCTTCGGGCGCTGCGGAACCCGACCATCCGGCGGATTCGGCGAATGATAACACCCGTGAAAAGAAACAGTCCGGCCACTCCACCACAACAGAGAATGAGGAGAACCACTGATGACGCGAATTCTGATCGTCGAGGACGAAGAGTCGTACCGTGAGCCGCTGGTCTACCAGCTCACCCGTGAAGGGTACGACGTGTCCGCCGCGGCCACCGGTGAAGAAGGATTGGAACTGTTCACCAAGGGTGGTATCGATCTGGTGCTGCTCGATCTGATGCTGCCCGGTCTTGACGGCACCGCGCTGTGCCGTCGGATCCGCGAGCAAAGCCGTGTGCCGATCATCATGCTGACCGCGAAAAGCGCGGAAATCGACAAGGTCGTCGGCCTTGAAATCGGCGCGGACGACTACATCACCAAACCGTATTCCTTCCGTGAGCTGCTGGCACGCATCCGCGCGGTGCTGCGCCGCAACCAGATGGTCGCCGAATCCGGAGAAGCCGCCGACGACGATATTCCGCTCGTATGCGGTGACATTTCCATGAGAATCGGCCAGCATGAGGTGACGGTCCGCGGCGAGAACGTGTTCTTCCCGCTGAAGGAATTCGAACTGCTGGAATACCTCATGCAGAACAAGGGCCGCGTGATGACCCGCCACCAGCTGATCGACCGCATCTGGGGCTCCGACTATGTCGGCGACACCAAGACGCTGGACGTGCATGTCAAGCGCGTGCGCGCCAAAATCGAGGAGGACCCGGGCCATCCCAAGTATCTGACCACCGTGCGCGGCCTCGGATACAAGATCGATACGCCAAGCGAATGATGATGAAAGGCTTGGTATAGCGCGCATTCGCATCGTGCTTGCAAAGAACGGTGAACGGAAGGAACGTCGAACGGCGAAGGTGTCGTAGACTGTTCATCTTCCGTTCACCGTTTTTGGTTTGGGGCGAGTGAAACGCCCAATAGGCTGGAGATTGTCATGAAGAACGATGGCGACAACAGAAAATCGAAAAATCAGAAACACACGCCATCTGAACGTTGACAGAGGGAAAAGAATAATGCGTAACTCCATTCTCGTACGCTCCATCGCCGCTGTGTCCGGCATTGTGATGCTGGCTTCCGTCGCGGCTTGCGGTGACAACACCACCGCTTCCACCGATTCTTCGGCCAAGTCCGATACCAAGACCGAAACCGTTTCCGGCAACTTCTCCGGCGCTGGCGCTTCTTCCCAGCAGGCCGCCGTCGAAGCTTGGATCGCCGGCTTCCAGGGCACCAACCCGGACGCCAAGGTCGCTTACAATCCGTCCGGTTCCGGCGCTGGCGTGTCCACCTTCCTGACCGGTGCAACCGCATGGGCCGGCTCCGACGCTGCTCTCGCCGATAACGAGGTCGAGCAGTCCAAGAGCGTGTGCGCTTCCGGCACCGCCTTCGACATCCCGGTCTACATTTCCCCGATCGCCGTCGTCTTCAACCTGCAGGGCGTGTCCGGCAAGGGCAAGACCCTGAACATGGACGCCGAGACCATCGCCAAGATCTTCG
>ENA-OXUB01000451-OXUB01000451.1-human-gut-metagenome-genome-assembly--contig:-NODE-451-length-24191-cov-28.955834_pt1 | contig 24191 bp, 20 predicted proteins | sample MGYA00249345_ERZ652652 | MGnify/ENA primary metagenome ERZ652652 (study PRJEB26925, sample SAMN05826496) | human gut metagenome | biome: ENVO:2100002; feature: ENVO:00000062; material: ENVO:00002003... | reverse complement strand
CATCACCAAAAGGTGATGCTCATAAGTCGCCATCAATACGATTTGACTTTGACCCCAAAAAGGGAGGTTAACGCCTGGGCATCACTGCTCAGACCGTTGACCTCCCTTTTACCATCCTAAAATGGTTTGCTAAACACTCTTTTTTAACTTAGCAATCTTACCTTGTTGAATATAAACACTCAAAATGGCAATGTCAGCCGGGTTAACCCCACTGATACGGGTTGCCTGGGCCAAGGTTTCCGGATGAATTTTCTGGAGTTTCTGGCGGGCTTCGGTTGCAATCCCATCAATGGCATCGTAATCGATTTGGTCCGGAATTTTCTTTTCCTCCATCCGCTTCATCTTTTCAACACTAGCTTCGGCTTTGGCGATGTAGCCGGCATACTTTGTTTGGATTTCAACCTGCTCGATAACGTGGCGGTCCAATGGTTGGTCAGGGGCCGGAATAAACTGCATCAACGCCTGGTAATCAACGTATGGTCGGCGCAAAAATACCGCCGCGACAACACCGTCCTTTAACGGCTTATCACCGTGGGCTTCAACGAATTCGTCGACGGCTTTTGAAGGTTTAATCCGAATGTTGTTCAACCGATCAATCTCTGACTCAATGGCCTTTTTCTTAGCTAAAAACTTGGCGTAACGATCATCAGAAATCAAGCCGATTTCATGACCCTTTTCAGTCAACCGCATGTCGGCGTTATCAGTCCGCAACAGCAACCGGTATTCGGCCCGACTCGTCAAAAGTCGGTAAGGTTCCTTCGTGCCCTTGGTAACCAGATCATCAATCATCACACCAATGTAGGCTTCGTTCCGCTTTAAGACAAATGGTCCCTTACCCAACGCCCGGCGGCCGGCATTGATGCCAGCCATAATGCCTTGGCCGGCTGCTTCTTCATAACCGGAAGTGCCGTTTGTCTGACCAGCAGTAAATAGATTTTTAACCACTTTGGTTTCCAAAGTTGGCTTCAACTGATAGGGCGCAACGACATCGTATTCGATCGCATAGCCCGGTCGCATCATTTCGGCATTTTCCAACCCAGAAATGGTGTGAAGCATTTTCTGTTGGACTTCTTCAGGCATTGACGTTGATAAACCGTCCACGTACCACTCCTCAGTTTTGCGCCCTTCCGGTTCCAAGAAAAGTTGGTGCCGGGGTTTGTCGGCAAACCGGACAATCTTATCTTCAATTGACGGGCAGTAGCGGGGGCCAACCCCTTCGATTACGCCGGTAAACATTGGGGCGCGGTCAAGATTGTCCCGAATAATTTTATGGGTCGTTTCATTGGTGTAGGTCAACCAGCAGGACAACTGATCTTTAACAGCCAGATAGTCCTTGTCGGCAGATTCGAAGCTAAAATGATGGGGCTTCTGATCGCCGGGCTGTTCTTCAGTTTTCGAATAGTCAATGGTTGTTCCATCAACCCGAGGTGGGGTTCCAGTTTTAAACCGTTCCAAATCAAATCCCAATTCTTCTAAGTTTCCGGATAATTTTTCGGCTGGCTGGGAATTGTTGGGACCGGATGCATACATCAGTTCACCAATGATGATTTTTCCCCGGGCGGCGGTACCGGCAGCAATCACAACCGCTTTGGCATAGTATTTTGCGCCAGTATTGGTCACAACGCCCTTGCAGACCCCGTCTTCAACGATGAGTGAGTCAACGATCCCCTGACGGAGCGTCAGATTCGGCTCGTTTTCCATCGTGTGCTTCATTTCAGCGTGATAGGCGTGCTTATCTGCCTGGGCCCGTAACGCTTGGACAGCAGGCCCCTTACCAGTATTCAGCATTCGCATTTGAACGTAGGTCTTATCAATATTTCGACCCATCTCACCGCCCAAAGCGTCCACTTCACGGACGACGGTTCCCTTAGCAGGTCCGCCAACGGACGGGTTACATGGCATGAACGCGACCATATCCAAATTAATGGTAAGCACCAGCGTCTTATTGCCCATCCGAGCGGCTGCCAAAGCCGCTTCACTGCCGGCATGGCCAGCACCCACAACAATCACATCATAATCATGGCCGCGATACTTTTGCTTCACATCGCTTACTCGTAAACTTTTCAACTGAACTTTCCTCCAAATGTTTCACATGAAACAACTTATTTTCCTAAACAGAACTGACTAAATAACTGATCGATTAATTCATCCTGATAACTATCACCAGTGATTTCTCCCAGGAAGTCCCAGCAGCGGGTCATATCGATTTGAACAAGATCAACCGGCATCCCTTCATCCAAGCCTTTAATGACGTCTTCAAGAGCCTGTTTTGCCTGATTGAGTAACCCAATATGACGCGCGTTTGTTACCACAACATCGTTCTGACTGTTGGCAATGCCTTCACCAAAGAACATTTTGGCAATAATTTCTTCAAGGCCCTTGAGACCGTCCGCCTGAATTGCGGACGTTGAGATGATATTGGATGGTTTTGTAAGCCGCTTAACCTCATCAACGTCAAGTTTGACCGGTAAATCCGTTTTATTTAAAATCACAATCCGTTGTTTTTTATCGGTTGCCTGAATTAACTGGCGATCCTCATCCGTCAATGCTTCACTCGCGTTAAGGACCAGCAAAACTAAATCGGCACTATCAATCGCTTTTCGAGAACGATCAACCCCAATTTTTTCAACTTTATCGGTGGTTTCGCGAATACCAGCAGTGTCAACTAACTTTAGCGGCACCCCACGCACGTTGGCATATTCTTCCAACACATCCCGCGTGGTTCCCGGCACATCGGTGACAATTGCTTTATCTTCGTGAAGCAGGTGATTCAAAAGACTTGATTTGCCGACATTCGGGCGCCCAATGATGGACGTCGCAAGGCCATCGCGAAGAATCTTTCCCTGTTTGGCTGTCTCTAATAACTGATCAATCCGAGCATGAACATCGGTGGCCTTTTCTCGTAATAGTTTACTTGTCATGGTCTCAACATCGTCATACTCAGGGTAATCAATGTTAACTTCGACCTGAGCCAAGACGTCGAGAATATCTTTTCGCAGGTGCTTAATTAAATGGGACAAATTGCCGTCCAGCTGACTGATCGCAGCCTTCATCGACCGATCGGTTTTGGCCTCAATTAAATCCATAACCGCTTCAGATTGTGATAAGTCAATTCGGCCATTTAAAAATGCCCGCTTAGTGAATTCGCCGGGCTCAGCCATTCGGGCACCGTGACTTAAAATGAGCTGTAAAATTCGATTAGTCGCGACAATGCCACCATGACAATTAATTTCAATGATGTCTTCCTTCGTGTAAGTATGGGGAGCCCGCATGACTGACAACATCACTTCATCAATTTCTTCGTGGGTGTCCGGATCGACAATGTGGCCATAGTTAATGGTATTGCTGGCAACTTTATCCAGATTTTTTCCTCGATAAAGTTTCTTGGCAACGTCAAATGCCTCTTCACCACTAATCCGAACAATCGAAATACCGCCTTCACCAGGCGGTGTCGAAATTGCCGCAATCGTGTCAAATTCAGTCGTTGTTAAAACCATGATTCAGCTTCCTCCCGCATAAAAAATCCAATAGTTCCACTCATTAAACCACAAAAAAGCGCTTAGGGCACAAAAAAAGTGCCCACTCCATGCGTAAAAAGCATGGATAAAGCACTTTGACTACTTTACCTAGTTAAGATAAGAATGATTACCTTCATCATATTTTAAAGTCCTTGATTTGTCAACGCTATTTTGGACCTGGTTCGCAATTTATTTGGGCGCAACTACAATGACCCGGTGAGGTTCTTTGCCAGTTGAATACGTCACGACGTGGGGATTATCAGCCAGTGCATTATGAATTTGTTTGCGTTCAAAGGACGGCATCGGGTTCAAGTAAACCGGTTTGCCATTGGCGATGGCATTTCTGGCCGTTTTATCGGCAAGCTGAACTAACGCCTCACTACGCCGGTGGCGATAATCAGCGGTATCCAGCTCAACGTCAACGTTATTGGCGCCAGCTCGGTTAATATAAATTTGGCCAAGGTTCTGCAAAGCATTGATCGTTCGACCATGGCGGCCGATTAGTCGGCTTTCCTGTTCCGTATCCATATCAATGTAAATCGAATGGCGGTTGCGGATATCAAGCTTGAGGGTAAACGAAAATCCCATCGCTTCAAGAACGTCGTTTAAATAATCAGCGAGGTCCTGGGCAATTTTATCAAGATCAACATCTTCGCGGTCATCTTCAGAAGATGAATCTTCGCTCGACGTCTCGGCGCGCTTAATGGCTGCGGCAGGTGTCGGTGTGTGATGATCAGTTTGGTTTGTGGTTTTGCTTTCTTTTGGGGTAAGTTCGACTTGAGCAGGTTTGCGACCGATGCCAAAGAAACCGTTTCTTGGCTGTTGAATGACATTGACTTCAACTTGGTCCTGATTGAGTGATAGTTCAGCTAAGCCTTTTTGCACTGCGTCTTGGATGGTTTTACCAGAGTAAATTGACATAATAAACTCCCTTTAATGGATTTAACTGATTTATAATAGCATAAAAAAGCAGCTTTATAAACGATTTTCGGCAAAAAACGCAAACTAAACGGAAACCTTATAAAATTTCTCATATTTTCAATCGTCATCTGACACTATTTCTCATGAGCCGATATAATTGGACTTGAAGCAACATTTCCCCAAAAGAAAATTTCGTTGGTAACTTAAGATTCAAAATCCGGTTTTCGATTTTAGGAAGTGATCATTTTTGGCAAACATTAATCAATACGATGCCGGAAGAAATATCGTTATTGACCGTCAACACCGACTAGATAAACTGCAAGAGGCTCAGAAAATCACCTTTGCCAACTTGGGTGCATACGCCGTCATCATGACTGCTGAGCTGATTATCGGTTATTTTAACAACATTACCGTCCTCATCGCCGATGGGCTTAACAACCTCACCGGGGTTTGTGGTGCCGCCATTATCATTACTGGTCTCAAGATTTCCCGCCGGCCACCAGATTCTAATCACGTCCTGGGTCACTGGCAGTATGAAAACATCGCTGCCTTCCTATCGGCAACCATCATGTTTGCCGTCAGTATTCAAATTCTGGTCGATGGCGTCTTCGCGGTTCAACGATTCTTAGCGGGCGGATCGGTTCGCCCTAACGACTGGTCCCTGGGTGTCAGCATTACCTCTGCAATCGTCATTGCGATCTTGGCAAAATACAACTCAGCCAAGGGGCACCAACTCAATAACCAGGCGTTAGTCGCTTCTGGCCAGGACTTAAAAAGTGACGCTTGGACGAGTTTTGGCACCTTCCTATCAATTGGCGGGGCTTATCTGGGCGCTCAGTGGCTGGATGGAGCGGCAACTATCATTGTGGGCTTCTTAATTCTGTACGCCTCAATCACAATCTTTAGAACCACAATTATGCGTTTGACTGAAGGATTCAGCCCAAAAACGATTGAAACCTATTCCAAAACAATTAACCAGATTCCTGGTGTACTGGGGGTTCAAGGCATTGAGCCACGGTGGCTGGGGGATCAAATCGTGATGAAAGTCGGCGTTTACCTCGATAATGATACCCGAGTAACCGAGGCCTACGCAATCGGGGAAAAGGTTGAACACGCGTTAATGGAAAAATATGACATCCTCGATGCCGACGTAATGGCTTATCCTGTGAGCTTAAGGGATGAACCCAACCATGTTGATTAGCTTGCCACGCCACCATGAATTAAAGACAAAAATCACATAGTTTTCGTTTTTCGAAAACTTCTGCATGTTGAGCGTAAATTAAAGGCCGTTTTGAAATCGGATTGATTTCAAAACGGCCTTTAATTAATCTAGCTTACTTTCGTTTGCTTCGTTTTGCTTTTCTAATTGCTTTTTGAACGGCTCGTTTGCGTTCCCGTTCCTCACGCTGCTTCTTATCCCGCTCACGGCGAATCTTCCATGGGTTTTGAATAACAAGGGTTTGGCCAACTTGAAAGGCGTTAGTGATTACCCAGTAAAGCGACAAGGCAGATGGGAGGCTAATGGCCATAATCAGAATGAAGAATGGCATGCCGACGGTCATCATTGTTGTCATCGAGTTGGATTCAGGTTGTCCCTTCATCGCCAACCAAGACGAGATAAAGGTGAAGAGGGCCGCCAGAACTGGCAAAATAAAGATTGGATCCGGATGCCCAAGCTGCAGCCACAAGAACGTCCCACTTCTTAAAATGTGGGTCCGCCAAATTGCCTGGTACAGCGCAAACAGAATTGGCATCTGAACGATTAACGGCAAACACCCGGCAATTGGGTTGATGCCAGCTTCAGCGTACAGCTTCTTCTGCTCAGCCTGAAGCTTCTGCATTGTCTCGGCATCCCGTGAGGAATACTTTTTTTGCAATGCCTTTAACTGTGGCTGCACTTCCTGAGTCTTTCGCATACTGCGGGTTTGATAAACCATTAACGGCAGAATGACAATCCGCACCAAAATGGTGAAGATAATAATTCCCATTCCATAATTGTCGTTAAAGAATTTAGATAACCAAATAATCGCCCGTGAAAAGTTCAGGACAACCCATCCATCCCAAATCCCAGTACTGTGATTTGTAATGGGCGTATTGCTACAGGCCGACAGAAAGACCGTCAAACTGAGCAGCGACAGTAAAACCGATATTTTCTTTATTCTTTTTCTCAATGTTTTTCCCCACCATCATAGTTGGAATCCAGTAACTTTGCTAATTTGAAGACGTGGATCAATCCTGACTTGACATCCTTCATCGGCATCTTGTCGGTTACCGGTCGTGCAATGACAATAAAGTCAACGTCCTGACGCAAGTCTGGCTTCAACTCCAAAATTGCCTGACGGATCCGTCTTTTGACCCAATTTCTATGTACTGCATTCCCAATTTTTTTCCCGACTGAAATCCCAACGCGAAAGTGAACTTGATCCGGTTTATCTAACGTATAGACAATAAATTGCCGATTGGCAACTGAGTTATGCGTTTCAAAGACCTTTTGGAATTCCGACTCTTTCTTAACGCGATACGATTTTCGCATGATCCATCTCCGTAAATAAAAATAATGAAAAAGACCACTGAATGGTCAGTGGTCTATGCAGACAATGATTTTCTACCTTTTTGACGACGGCGTGCTAACACTTTACGACCATTGCTGGTGCTCATTCGTTTACGGAAACCATGAACGCGAGCGCGATGACGCTTCTTTGGTTGGTATGTTCTCTTCATGAGAATTCCTCCTCTATCTATATAAAGTTGCGTTTAAGCATTTAATTTCGGATGTTCAAATGCATTTCCTCAATATATTAACATAGTTCGACCATAAATGAAATACACTTTTAGCAAGTCATTAAAAAAATCTGGATCCGTTAAATTTGTTTCATGCACAAAAACTGTGGATAAGTACCCCGTTTAATATAGTGAACGTGGATCATAGTCACAGGGTTATCCACAGGATCACAGACTGTGGTTAATGTTATCCACAACCTGTGGATACTTTTGTGATTAATCCTCAAAAAGCTGGTAATATCAGCTTTAGTTATCCACATTCCGTTGTGATTTAGCATCATTTTTTTAGTAGTTTTCCACTTATCCACAGACTTGTTATTCAGACTTCCCACACCTGTGAAACATTTATGCACAGGCTGATTTTGCCTGTGGAAAACTTTTATCTGGAATGCTAGAATTAATTTTGGATTTTATAAACGACTAAATTAAGTGGGGGGCGTTTCAAGTGCTCGATAAGAATTCATTATGGCAAAAATTAAGCGAGCAGTTCCGCAAAAACACGACTGACCTAACCTATGACACCTGGGTAAAACCGGTCACGCCAGTCGATTTTGACGGCACAACATTAACACTGGCGCTTCCTTCTGAACTCCACCGCGATTATTGGAAAGAACAGTTAGCACCAAATTTGATTGAATACGCCTTTATCATTACTAAGGGGAATGTTGAACCAAAATTCGTTCTGGAATCGGATGTTAAGAAGGAAGCTGCCCAAAAATCCCCAACTGATGATATTGATTCAGACGGGGAAACGGATTCGAATGATACCTTTGCGTTTAGCAAGGAAAATCATCTGAATCCAAACTATACATTTGATAACTTCATCATTGGCAAGGGCAACCAAATGGCCCATGCGGCGGCATTGATCGTCTCTGAAGAACCCGGAAAACTTTATAACCCGTTGTTCTTTTATGGCGGCGTGGGATTGGGTAAAACCCATTTGATGCAGGCAATCGGTAACAAGCGGCTCGAAGACCATCCCGAAACCAACGTGAAGTACGTGACCAGTGAAGCCTTCACCAATGACTTTATCAACGCCATTCAGACTAATCGGACCGAAGAATTTCGGAAAGAGTATCGAAACGTTGATCTATTAATGGTTGATGATATTCAATTCTTTGCTCAAAAAGAGGGAACTCAGGAAGAATTCTTCCATACATTTAATGACCTCTATAATAACGATAAGCAAATCGTTCTAACTTCTGATCGGGTCCCCCAGGAAATTCCTAAGCTTCAGGAACGGCTGGTTTCCCGATTCGCTTGGGGATTACCAGTTGATATCACCCCACCAGATTTGGAAACCCGAATCGCAATTTTAAAAAGTAAGGCGAAGTTGGATAATTTGGTTATTCCAAACGAAACACTTTCCTACATTGCCGGTCAAATTAATTCCAACGTCCGCGAGTTAGAGGGTGCCCTGTCAAGGGTTCAGGCTTATTCAAAACTTAAAAACGAACCAATCACTACCGACCTCGTATACGAAGCATTGAAGGGGCTTAAGCTCACCAAAGCCAACACTGAACTTTCTATCGTTGACATTCAAAATAAAGTTGCCAGCTATTTTCACATTTCAATCAGTGATCTCAAAGGCAAGAAACGCATGAAGTCAATCGTTATTCCCCGCCAAATTGCGATGTACCTGTCCCGTGAAATGACGAGTAATTCACTACCAAAAATTGGTAAGGAATTTGGCGGCAAGGATCACACAACCGTTATTCACGCTTGCGATAAAATCGCGGAGGTCATTAAATTGGATACCGATATTCGAAAAGAAATCGCAGATATCAAAAGTGCCCTTAGCTGAAATGGTATAATTGCTTGTGGATAAACTTTGAAAAAGCCATGCACTTATGCACAACTTTATCCACAGACTGAAACAAAGCAGGGACTGTCATTTTTAATAGTTATCCACATATCCACAGGAACTACTATTACTGCTTTTTTCTTTTTGATTTATTAATTAATATCTATATAACACTCCGGGAGGTCGACAACAGGCATGAAATTTACGATAAGCAGAATTGCATTTACAAAAGCACTCAACACCGTTTCAAGAGCAATCTCAACCAAAACTACGATCCCAATTCTGACAGGCTTAAAATTACAGGTAAACCAGAATGAATTAATTCTGACTGGTAGTGATGCCGATATATCGATTGAAACAACGGTTAAAGCGGATAATCCCGATAACTTACTGGCAGTTGAATCTGAAGGTGCCATTGTGTTACCTGCCCGTTTTTTTACCGACATTGTTAAAAAATTACCAGAAGATACTTTAACAATCGAAGTTGGCGAGAACTTTCAAACCATGATTACGTCCGGACAATCCTCGTTCACCATTAATGGGCTGGACGCAAATAATTATCCGCACTTACCTGAAATTGAAACCAACACGTCAATTCCATTGGCGGCCGACTTACTTAAACAAATTATCAGTCAAACGGTAATTGCGGTATCAAATCAGGAAAGTCGCCCGATTTTAACTGGGGTTCACTTCACGCTTTCGGACACTAACTTTTTAGCGGTTGCCACTGACAGTCATCGATTGAGTCAACGAAAAGTCACTTTGGAAAATCCCGTTAACGGATCGTTTGACTTCGTTCTGCCGGGAAAAAGTTTAACGGAACTTTCCCGAATGATCGATGATACTCAGGATTCGGTCACCTTATCCGTTACTGAAAACCAGGCCCTCTTTACCATTGGTGATACGCTCTTTTATTCACGGTTGTTAGAGGGAAACTATCCCGACACTTCCCGCCTAATTCCGGACTCATTTGATACCCGAATTTCATTTGATGCTCCCGAACTATTAGCTTCAATCGAACGGGCCTCACTGTTGTCTCATGAATCTCGGAATAACGTGGTCAAAATAACCGTTAAACCGGATGAAAAATCGGTTACCATTTACGGGAATTCCCCGGATGTCGGCAACGTTGAAGAAGATATGAAACCCAAGTCAGTTGAAGGTAACGAACTTGAAATTTCCTTCAATCCCGATTATATGAAAGACGCGCTGCGATCTTTCAGTCAGGCAACTATTAACATCGACTTCACCTCGGCGTTAAGGCCATTCACGTTAACGCCAACTGAAGACAGTGACAGCTTTGTTCAACTCATTACCCCAATTCGAACGTTTTAAAATTACCCTTAACATTTCAGTCGCTTCAGATGGACTTTACAGAGGTCTTTCTGAAACGGCTTTTTTAGTTTCGCGTGATTATTGGCAATCCCCTTTCAATTGATTGAGAAGCATGTGAAAAAAGGACTAGTTATAACCATTTTTTTCTGGTTTTCCCTAAAACCAATAAAAGAATGTCGAAAAACAAAATCAATGTAAATTCAGCTTAAATTGCTCATATTTTTACTTCTCAGCAATTTTAGCCATTTTCTAACAAAAGTCCCCAAATTTCTATAAACAGCTTACAGTGCATATAAACCCCTTCAAACGTATACTTTTGGGGTGAAATGGCGTATAATAGATTATGTAAAAAGGTGGGTGAAATTGTGAAAAAAGAGATTTTCATTGATGGACCTTATATAACTTTAGGCCAATTACTTAAAGAGGAATCCGTTATTAGCAGCGGCGGTCAAGCTAAATGGTATCTAAGACAAACCCCTGTTAATGTTAATGACGAGCCCGACAATCGCCGCGGTCGCAAGCTTTATCCCGGTGATAACGTGGCAGTTCCCGATGTTGGCTTATTTTTTATTCGCTCAAAGCGGGACGATAAATGAGGTTAACTGAAATTGAGCTTCATCACTTTCGCAACTATGAAGATCAAGCGCTTCAGTTTTCAAAAGGAATCAACGTTTTTCTTGGGGCAAACGCGCAGGGGAAAACCAATTTACTTGAAGCAATTTATGTATTGGCACTAACCCGTAGTCACCGCACTTCCAATGAAAAAGAGCTTATCAACTGGCAAAGTCAGACAGCCCAAATTAAGGGCGTTATTCAAAAGCGTCTTGGTAACGTGCCAATTGAACTGGATCTTGGACCTAAGGGGAAACGCGCGAAAGTGAACCATCTGGAACAGGCAAAACTTTCCAGCTATGTCGGTCAATTAAACGTCATTCTGTTCGCGCCCGAAGACTTGTCAATTGTGAAGGGTGCCCCCCAGGTTCGGCGAAAATTTATGGACATGGAATTTGGTCAAATGAGCAATCGCTATTTATACAATTCCACCCAGTACAAGAAAATTTTAAAGCAACGCAATCGTTATCTGAAAGATCTGCAGCACCGGATTCAATCCGATAAGGTGTACCTGGACGTTTTGTCAGATCAATTGTCCGCTTACGGCGCTGAAATTATTCATCAACGACTCGCCCTTCTGAAGCAGTTGGAAGCTTTTTCTAAAAAAATTCATACCGAAATTTCTCAGGGTAAGGAAACCTTAAGCTTCATGTACCAAACGGCGGTACCGGATGATCAGCTTCAATCGGTGGATAGCATTTATCAAAGTTTGCTGAAACAGTTTAGTCGAATTAAAGATAAGGAAATTCAACGGGGCACAACCCTACTAGGACCGCACCGAGACGACCTTAAATTTGCAATTAATGAGCGTGAAGTTCAATCGTTTGGGTCCCAGGGTCAGCAGCGGACAACGGCACTCTCCGTTAAGCTCGCTGAAATTGACCTGATGAAGGAACAAACGAGTGAGTACCCGATCCTGCTTTTGGATGACGTGCTGTCTGAACTTGACGATTATCGACAAACTCACTTACTAACCGCAATTCAGGACAAGGTGCAGACGTTTTTAACCACCACCAGTTTAAGTGGGGTTCAAGAAGAACTGTTAAGTGACCCCAAAATTTTTCGGATCACCAATGGCAAAGTATCACTTGAAGAATCATAAAGGAGAGACAACATGGCAGACGAAAAAGAAACAAAAAAAGAACTTGCAAACGAATATGACGCCAGTCAAATTCAAGTTCTTGAAGGCTTGGAAGCTGTTCGTAAACGTCCCGGAATGTATATTGGGACAACGTCATCTCAAGGACTTCACCATCTGGTATGGGAAATCGTTGATAACGGGATCGATGAAGCTTTAGCAGGCTTCGCCAAAAAAATTACCGTAACCGTTGAAAAAGACAACAGCGTGACCGTGACCGATGATGGCCGGGGAATTCCGGTGGATATCCAAAAGAAGACTGGAAAGCCTGCTTTGGAAACGGTCTACACGATTCTTCATGCTGGTGGTAAGTTTGGCGGCGGCGGATACAAAGTTTCCGGTGGTCTTCACGGGGTTGGGGCGTCGGTTGTTAACGCCCTGTCTAAGGAATTAGACGTTGCCGTTACGCGAAATGGCAAGGTCTACTACATGGACTTTGCCCGGGGTCATGTGACAACGCCGATGAAGGTGATTGATCACGTTTCCGATGACTTACACGGGACTAAAGTTCACTTTGTGCCGGATCCTGATATTTTTCGGGAAACGACCACCTATGATATTAAAATTTTAACGGCGCGCCTGCGGGAACTCGCCTTTCTAAATAAGGGCCTGCGAATTGTGATTCGTGATATGCGGCCGGAAAAACCAACTGAGAAGGATTTCCTCTACGAAGGGGGAATCTTACACTACGTTGAATATCTGGATCGTGATAAGGACACTCTCCTGGACGAACCAATTTACGTTGAAGGCGTGGAAAACGGGATTACCGTTGAAGTTGCCATTGATTATTCTGAAGATTATCACAGCACGTTAATGACCTTTACGAATAACATTCACACTTACGAAGGCGGGACTCACGAAGAAGGCTTTAAGCGGGCCTTAACCCGGGTTGTTAACGACTATGCTCGTAAAAATAATTTAATTAAGGACAATGAAGCCAACCTTTCCGGCGAAGATGTTCGTGAAGGCACCACGGCCGTTGTCAGCATCAAGCATCCGGATCCTCAATTTGAAGGGCAAACCAAGACCAAACTTGGCAACTCTGATGCCCGGACAGCGACTGATCGGATCTTCAGCGATCATTTTTCAAAGTTCCTGATGGAAAATCCCAAGCTTGCTCGGAAAATCGTTGACCGCGGTTTATTAGCTTCCAAAGCTCGATCCGCAGCTAAGCGCGCTCGGGAAGTCACTCGGCGAAAGAGTGGTCTGGAAATTAGTAACTTACCTGGTAAGCTGGCTGACAATACCAGTAAAGATCCGCGAATTTCGGAATTGTTTATCGTCGAAGGGGATTCCGCGGGTGGTTCTGCCAAGCAGGGACGTTCGCGGTTGACCCAGGCAATTTTACCTATTCGAGGCAAAATTTTAAACGTCGAGAAGGCCAGCATGGACCGGATTTTAGCCAACGAAGAAATTCGGTCACTGTTCACCGCAATGGGCACCGGCTTTGGGGATGATTTTGATCTATCCAAAGTCAACTATCATAAGCTGATTATCATGACCGATGCCGATGTTGATGGGGCGCATATTCAAACGCTGTTACTGACATTGATTTATCGTTACATGCGGCCGTTAATTGACGCCGGCTACGTTTATGTCGCCCAGCCGCCGCTGTATCAAGTGCGTCAGGGAAAAATGCAGCGATACATTGATTCTGACGAGGAACTTAACCAATTTTTGGGAACCTTACAGCCATCACCGAAACCAGTGATCCAACGGTATAAAGGGTTAGGTGAAATGGATGCCGAGCAGCTTTGGGATACCACAATGAACCCAGAAAATCGCCATCTGCTACGGGTTGAATCTACGGATGCCGCGGAGGCTAACCACGTATTCTCGATGTTGATGGGCGACAAGGTTGAACCTCGCCGTGAATTTATTGAAGATAACGCCACATTCGTTGAAAACCTGGATGTTTAACCAATTCATTTGTGAGTGATTGGTTAAAAAGGTGTCATTTTCAGCTTAACTGTTTCATGTGAAACATTTAGGTGTCTGAATTTTGAATGGAGGTAGAAATTTTGGCCAACGAAAACAATCAAGATGGTGATTTTCCAGGGAGAATTACCAATGTTGACCTGTCTAAAAAAATGCGGACATCCTTTTTGGACTACGCAATGAGTGTCATTGTTGCGCGGGCGCTTCCAGATGTTCGTGATGGCCTAAAGCCGGTTCATCGCCGAATCCTGTATGATATGAATGAATTGGGCGTTACGCCTGACAAACCCTATAAGAAATCAGCCAGAATCGTCGGGGATGTCTTGGGAAAGTATCATCCCCACGGTGACACGGCCGTTTATGAATCAATGGTGCGAATGGCCCAGCCATTTAGCTATCGGTATATGTTAGTTGACGGGCACGGAAACTTCGGCTCTGTCGATGGTGATGGCGCGGCTGCCATGCGGTATACCGAGGCGCGGTTAAGCAAGATTGCGCTGGAAATGCTGCGGGACATTAATAAAGACACGATTGACTTTGAGCCTAACTACGATGGGACTGAAAGAGAACCCAGCGTCTTGCCGTCACGATTTCCGAACTTGCTGGTTAACGGTGCGTCAGGAATCGCCGTCGGAATGGCAACCAACATTCCGCCGCATAACTTATCTGAAGTGATCAGTGCCATCCACGTCTTGATGAAGAATCCGGATGCGACAACCGCAGACTTGATGGAAGTTTTGCCGGGACCTGATTTTCCAACTGGTGGTGTCGTCATGGGAAAGTCCGGTATTCGCAAGGCTTATCAGACTGGCCGGGGTTCAATTATTCTTCGGGCTAAAGTTGAAATTGAAGGCGATGCGAATGGTAAGCAACGGATCATTGCCACCGAATTACCTTACATGGTCAACAAGGCTAAGCTGATTGAACGGATTGCTGAATTAGCTCGTGATAAGCGAATTGAAGGCATTACTGATATTAACGATGAATCTGACCGTGAAGGTATGCGGGTTGTAATTGACGTTCGGCGGGATGCCAGTGCCGAAGTGATTTTAAATAATCTGTACAAGTTAACGCTGATGCAGACATCGTTTAGCTTTAACATGCTGGCAATTGTGAAGGGAACGCCAAAGATTCTCAGCTTAAAGGAGATTCTTCAGTATTACCTGGAACACCAAGTTGAAGTGATTCAACGCCGGACCAAGTACGAATTAAAGAAAGCCCAAGCCCGCGCTCATATTCTTGAAGGGTTGCGGATTGCGCTTGATCACATTGATGAAATTATTAAGATTATTCGTGGATCCCAGACGGGGGAAGTTGCCAAGAACCAATTAATCGATGGTTTCGGTTTGAGTGATAAGCAGGCCCAAGCGATTTTGGATATGCGGCTGGTTCGATTGACCGGTTTGGAACGCGAAAAGATTGATAAAGAATACAATCAACTGATGAAGGACATCGAAGAGTACAAGGCAATTCTTGGAAGTCGGGATCGCGTTAACCAGATTATTTATGAAGAATTATTGGAAATTCAGAAGAAATTTGGGGATGCTCGCCGGACTGAATTGCTGGTCGGTGAAGTCCTCAGTCTTGAAGATGAAGATCTGATTGAAGAAGAAGACGTCATTGTGTCACTCACCCATAATGGGTACATCAAACGGCTACCAACGACTGAGTTTAAAGCTCAAAATCGTGGCGGCAGAGGTGTTCAGGGGATGGGCGTTCACGACGACGACTTCGTGGAACAACTTGTTTCGACCTCAACCCATGATGTGCTGTTATTCTTTACCGATGCCGGGAAAGTTTACCGGATGAAGGGATATGAGATTCCGGAATACGGTCGTTCAGCCAAAGGGATTCCGATCGTTAACCTGTTGAACATTAACTCTGGTGAAAAGATTGAAGCGGTCATCAACGTGTCGGATCGAAAACAGGACATTCAAAAGGACCTGTTATTTGTCACCTTGGACGGAACGGTCAAACGCACGCCGGTTTCGGATTTTGCCAACATTCGCAGTAATGGTCTGATTGCCATTCACCTGAAAGATAAGGACCAGTTGATTAATGCGTTGATCATTAACAAGGATCAAAACATTATTATTGGGACTCACTTGGGTTACGCAATGAGCTTTAAGGCCAGTGACGTTCGTTCCATGGGCCGTTCAGCTACTGGTGTTCGGGGGATTCGCCTACGAGACAACGATTACGTTGTTGGCGCTGACGTTTTGAATCCGGACAGTAAGGTCTTTATCATTTCCGAAAAGGGCTTTGGTAAACAGACGCCCGCTGACGAATATCCCATTAAGGGTCGTGGCGGTAAGGGTGTTAAAACTGCCAATGTGACGAAGAAGAACGGACCGCTTGCCGGATTAACCACCGTTAATGGTGATGAAGATATTATGCTCATCACTGACAAAGGGGTTATGATTCGGTTCGGCATAGAGGACGTTTCTCAGACTGGCCGGTCGACACTGGGCGTTCATTTAATCAAGATTGATGATGACGCCAAGGTGTCAACCATGGCAAAGGTTGAGAAACAGGATGATGAAGCGGCCGACGACGAGTCAAAGTCGGACGCCACTGATAATTCTGATTCACAAACCTCTGAGGATCATTCGCAAAACACCGAGAATGACGATTCAGATGACCAAGATAATTAAACTTAAGAAGATAATGAAACGGAAAATCCGGTATGGGGTTTTTCGTTTTTTTGGTGGGTAAAAAAATAGTCTAAATGTTTGACTTACTTTTTGTAAGTGTTATGCTAAGGTTATAAATTCGATTTTAACTTTGGAGGCTTTTAAATTATGGCAATTGTAAATGGCTACAAACAAAACGAAAACGAAAAGAAACTTGATATTTTAAACTTACCTGAGCTTGAAGAAAAGGCTAAGCAAATCATTCCAACCGGCGGATTTGGCTACATCGTTGGTGGATCCGAAGATGAATGGACACTGCGGGCTAATCGCCAAGCATTTACCCACAAACAAATTGTGCCGCGCGCATTGAGCAACATTGAGAAACCTGAACTCGATACTAATGTCTTCGGCTTGCCGCTAAAGACACCCATCATGATGGCCCCAACTGCCGCTCAGGGACTTGCCCATGTTGAAGGCGAAAAGGATACTGCCCGTGGCGTTGCTGCAGCTGGCGGCTTAATGGCCCAGAGTACCTATTCATCAACATCGATTTCAGACACGTCAGCTGCGGGCAACGGTGCCCCGCAATTCTTCCAACTCTATATGAGCAAGGACTGGACATTCAATGAGTCACTCCTAGATGAAGCTAAGAAGGCTGGCGTTAAGGGGATTATTTTGACGGTTGATGCGACCGTCGATGGTTACCGGGAAGCTGACATTATTAACAACTTCCAGTTCCCAATTCCAATGGCAAACCTGACGAAATTTAGTGAAGGCGACGGCAAGGGCAAGGGAATTGCAGAAATTTACGCATCAGCTGCCCAAAAGATTGGCCCAGATGATGTTAAACGAATTGCTGATTACACCGATCTCCCAGTAATCGTTAAGGGGATCGAGTCTCCTGAGGATGCCCTCTATGCAATTGGCGCCGGCGCAGCTGGGGTTTACGTATCCAACCATGGTGGCCGTCAATTGAACGGTGGTCCAGCTTCATTTGACGTTTTGGAAGACGTTGCCAAAGCCGTTAACGGGCGGGTCCCAATTATCTTTGATTCTGGCGTTCGCCGCGGTTCAGATGTCTTCAAAGCATTGGCATCCGGCGCTGATTTAGTCGCTCTTGGCCGACCAGCAATTTACGGTTTGGCACTTGGTGGTGCTCAGGGTGTTCAATCAGTCTTTGAACATCTCGGTGACGAATTGAAGATTATTATGCAGTTAGCAGGAACCAAGACGATTGCTGACGTTAAGAAGACGAACCTGCTCAACATTAAGTACTAATTTCGCGACAAAGTAACCATAATAAACAAATCGACACCTTTATTGATATTGGGGTGCCGATTTTTTTGTGCAGATCTTATTTTTGAAGAAAGTCCGCGCCCATTTGCGTATATAATGAGTGTATCGTAAATCGTATTAGGCATATTGATATTTGATTGGAAACATGGTATTATACTTATTTGTGAGTATCTGAGTAAAAACAGAAACTCTCCTTGCCCTCGGGTAGAGGGCCATAAGTCCACAAGGAGGTGCAATCATGGAAGAAAAGAAATACGAAATCACTTACATCATCCGTCCAGATATCGAAGAAGATGCTAAATCTTCACTTATCGAACGATTCGACAAGATCGTTACTGACAATGGTGCTAAGATTCTCGATTCAAAAGACTGGTCAAAACGCCGTTTCGCATACGAAATTGGCGGATTCAATGAAGGAACCTATCACGTTATCACTTTAACGAGTGACACTGATACGGCTTTGAACGAATTCGATCGGCTTTCAAAGATCAATGATGACATTTTACGTCACATGATCGTTGTTCGCGATGACTAATAAATCATTCTAATATGAGGGGAGCAATTCAGCATGCTTAATCGTGCAGTTCTAACGGGACGCCTAACCCGCGATGTCGATCTACGATACACACAGAGCGGAACCGCCGTCGGTTCGTTTACACTTGCTGTTGATCGGAACTTTACCAATCAGCAGGGCGAACGAGAGGCTGATTTCATTAACTGCGTAATCTGGCGAAAATCCGCTGAAAATCTTGCCAACTTCGTTCACAAGGGGTCTCTTGTTGGAATTGATGGGCGTATCCAAACCCGAAATTATGAAAATCAACAGGGACAACGGGTTTATGTGACTGAAGTGGTTGTCGATAACTTTGCGTTGCTTGAGCCACGTTCCGCACGGAATAACTCAAACAATCAGCAGGGTGGCAATGCTCCTCAACAGAATAACGGAAATAACAATCCGTTCGATAATACGAATAGTAATAATTCGAACCCAAATCCTAATAATAATGTTGGCAATAACGCCAACAATAATAACAATGGCAATGGTGGTCAGCAGAATAATTCTAATGATCCGTTTGCTAATTCTGGGGATTCAATTGATATTTCCGATGATGATTTACCATTCTAGAAATGGTAAACAAACTATCATGAGGAGGAACTAATATGGCTCAACAAAGACGTGGTGGCCGTCGTCGCCGCAAGGTTGACTTTATCGCCGCTAACCACATTGAATATATTGATTACAAAGATATTGATTTGTTGAAGCGGTTTGTTTCAGAACGGGGAAAGATTCTTCCTCGTCGAGTTACTGGAACGAGCGCTAAACATCAACGTAGCTTAACAATTGCTATTAAACGTGCACGGATCATGGGCTTAATGCCATTTGTATCTGAAGACTAATAGTATGGGAGGTCTGAATGAAACTTCGGTTTTGTTCAGGTCTTTTTTTGCTTTCGAAGAATTTTTGATTTGGTTACGGTTTTGAAACCCATTTTTCAATGCTTTACAAATTCTTCAGAAAAATTTAATCTTTATTTTATGTTAGAATAAAACTATTAAGCTTAAACATTCAAGAGGATAAAAGATGAAAAATTGGTTTACAAATCGAAGCGGTGAATTGCCACCGTTTGTTCATAATCGCCGGTTACGACGCATTATGATGTTTATTGCGCTTATTGTGATTTATGGGATTGTGATTTCATTTTTATATAATATTTTCGCGTCAATTGCGCTGATCATCATCAGTGTGGTTGGTTTGATCTACACCATTGTCATGATGAATGAAATGAGTTCGGATACCAACCGCTACATTTCTGACTTATCATACCGAATTCATCGTGGTGAGCAGGAAACCCTGCTGGAGATGCCCATTGGGGTGATGATTTTAAATGATCAAAACGTCATTGAGTGGACCAACCCCTTCTTGACCAAGTATTTTAAGGATGAAAATATTTTGGGCAAGCGCATTGAGGATGTTGATCACGATCTGCAGCAGTTGATTATGAAGTATGGTGAATCAGACGAATTTCACACGGTCACTTGGCGAGACCACAAATTCACGATGTTAGTGCAGAGCGAGTACAACTCCGTTTACCTACTGGATATTACCCGGTACGCTAATTTGGAGGAACGTTATGAAGACGAGCAGATTTCTGTTGGCCAAATTTTCCTGGATAATTATGATGAAATTACCCAATCAATGACCGATCAGGAAATCTCTAATTTGAGTAACTATGTCACCAACGAACTGGCAACCTGGTCCAAGAAGTATGGGATGTATCTCAAGCAGATTGATGATGACCATTTCTTCCTGCTGGCCTACGCCAAATCATTAGCGGCAATCGAAAATGATAAATTTAACATTCTTGATATCGTTCGTGAGAGTACGTCGAAACAGAACTTCCCACTGACACTGAGTATTGGGATTTCTTATGGCGAAGATGATTTGAATAGTTTGGCTGACCAGGCCCAAAGCAATCTGGATCTAGCGCTTGGCCGAGGTGGCGATCAGGTTGTTGTGAAGTCTTTGGATGGTACCGCGCGTTTCTATGGCGGTAAAACCAACCCAATGGAGAAGCGGACTCGGGTGCGGGCCCGGATGATCTCCCAAGCGTTGAATGAATTGATGGGGGATGCCGACCAGATTTTCGTTCAGGGTCACACCCGACCAGATATGGATTCATTGGGAGCCTGCATGGGGATTCGCCGGATTGCCCAAATGAATAACAAGAAATGCTGGATTGTGCTGGATAAGGAACAGGTTCATTCGGATATTCAACGGCTGCTGGAAGCGGCTAAGAAATATCCGGAAATTAGTGATGCGATTATTACGCCATCCGAGGCACTTTCCAAAGTAACCGATAACAGTTTATTGATCATGGTGGATCATTCCAAACCATCAATTAGTATTTCCACTGATCTATATAACCGGATGACCCAAAAAGTCGTCATTATCGATCATCACCGGCGTGGCGAAGAATTTCCCGAAAACCCAATGTTGGTATATATTGAACCCTATGCCTCTTCAACTTGTGAGTTGATTACTGAAATGTTTGAGTATCAGCCGCATGAAGAGGAACCAATTAACCGGATTGAAGCAACGGCTATGCTGACGGGGATCTTCATTGATACCCAGTCATTCTCAATGCGAACCGGTACGCGGACATTTGACGCTGCCAGTTATCTGCGTTCTGCAGGAGCTGACTCAACTGAGATGCAACAACTAATGAAGGAAAATATCGATAATTATCTCCAGCGGAACCATTTGATTTCAATGGTTGAGTTCTTCCATAAGGATATGGCGCTCATTGTGGGCGAAGATGATCGGGTTTATGATCCGGTTACGGCAGCGCAAGCCTGTGACTCATTGCTGACAATGTCGGGAGTTGACGCGTCATTTATTATTACCAAACGCGCCGATGGACAGATTGGTGTTTCCGCCCGCAGTACCGGATCGATTAACGTTCAAATCATTATGGAACGTATGGGAGGCGGCGGTCACCTTTCCAGTGGGGCAACGCAGCTTAAGGACAAGTCGATTGCGGAAGTTAAGCAATTACTGCTTGAAACGATTGACTATATCGATGATAATGAGTAAAGAGAAAATAAATTTTGAGGATAGTAGGAGTGATCTGTTGTGAAAATAATTTTTCTGGAAGACGTCCGTGGTAAAGGTAAACGCGGCGAAGTTAAAGAAGTTCCCGATGGCTATGCTCAAAACTTTCTAATTAAAAATGGCAAGGCCAAGGCAGCGACTCGGCAAGCAATGAGCCAGTTAAAGGGCCAGCAGCGCGCCGAAAAGAAACGTGAAGAAGAAGAGGTTGACGAGGCCAAAGCCGTCAAGACGAAGCTTGAGGACGACAAGACCGTTGTTGAACTGACGGCTAAAGCTGGGACTGATGGGCGCTTGTTTGGATCAATTCCAAGTAAGCAGATCGCCTCTGCGCTTGAAAAGCAGTATGGCATTAAGATCGACAAACGAAAGATTGAGCTGAATGAACCAATTAAAGTTGCCGGTTACACGAATGTTCCGGTGAAACTGCATACTGAAGTTAGCGCCCGAATTCGGGTTCACGTTTCAGAAAAGTAGTGTTACGGTTCGCACGGGTTGGTTAATGAAAATACCAACGATGCTGGAACATGCTCAATCAGGATTAGAGATAGTGAAGTCAGTAGGCTGGAGGCAAAGGATTTGTCGTATTTTGTGTCCGGTCTCTTTTTGTAGATGTTTGATTCAATTTTGGATGATGCTAAACCTAGTTTTAAGAATAAAATGGTGACCAATTAATGAACAATGATGTAATGAATCAGGTGCCACCACAGAACGTTGAGGCTGAAAAAGCGGTTCTTGGGTCAATTTTTCTGAGTACCGACGCCTTGATTGATGCGATGGAATACCTTGATCCGGATGATTTTTACAAGCGTGCCAACCAAATTGTGTTCCAGGCAATGGTTGAATTAAACGATAATGACCAGGCCGTGGATGGCATTACGGTAACGGATGCGCTGAAGAATCAAAATAATTTAGAAAATGTTGGCGGCTATCAATACATTGCCGAGTTGGCCAACGCTGTGCCAACGGCCGCTAACGTGACGTATTACGCCAAGATCGTCAAAGATAAGGCAATCCTTCGGCGACTAATCCAAACCGCCACCAACATCGTTACAGACAGTTACAACACCGATGACGATGTGACGACCGTTTTGGATAATGCTGAACGTGACATTATGAACGTTGCCGAAGACCGGAACCAATCTGGTTTCAAGCCAATTAAGGATGTTTTAAACACTGCGTTCAATAAGATTGATGAGCTGTCACAGGAAGGCGAAACGGTTACCGGGCTCTCTACCGGTTATCCGGAGCTGGATAAGATCACGACCGGGTTGCATGAAGACGAACTGGTCATTTTGGCTGCCCGGCCTGCCGTTGGTAAAACGGCGTTTGCGCTGAACTTGGCCCAGAACGTCGGGACAAAAACCGACAAGACCGTTGCCATCTTTAGTTTGGAAATGAGTGCTGAATCATTGGTTGACCGGATGCTTTGTTCGGAAGGCAGTATCAATGCCAACCATTTACGAACCGGTCAGTTAACCGAGGATGAATGGCAGAACTTAGTTGTTGCCATGGGCAGTCTGTCCCGCGCCAATGTTTTCATTGATGATACTGCGGGCATTAAGATGTCTGAAATTCGGGCTAAATGTCGTCGGTTAGCTAAAGAATCCGGTAACTTGGGATTGATCGTGATTGATTACCTTCAGTTAATTGAAGGCGGTCATCAAGAAAACCGGCAACAGGAAGTTTCTTATATTTCACGACAGCTTAAAAAGCTTGCTAAAGAGCTTCATGTGCCGGTTATTTCGCTGTCGCAGCTGTCGCGGGGCGTTGAGCAGCGTCAGGACAAGCGACCGGTGCTGTCAGATATTCGAGAATCCGGTTCAATTGAGCAGGATGCCGATATTGTGGCCTTCCTTTATCGAGATGATTATTATCGGGATGAAGACGGCGATGACGATGATGACAATCAGGGCGCTGATGATGAGAATGATGTCGGCGAAGTTGAAGTCATTATCGAAAAGAACCGGTCGGGCCCCCGAGGAACGGTCAAATTACTGTTCGTGAAGTCGTATAATAAGTTTTCTTCGATTTCGTACGCGCAAGAGGGCAGTAAGTAACTAAATCAGGCAAATAATTGCAAAAATAGACCCAGTTTGAAAGGCCGATGGACCAGCCATCAGTTTTCGAACTGGGTCTATTGTGAATCCGCGTGGAAACTTATTTTCACGAAAAAAAATAACAACCACGGCCTATTAAGCAGCATGATTGTTATTTAGTGGTTTATGTAATATAGTGGGCAGTCAGGGGCTCGAACCCTGGACCCACGGATTAAGAGTCCGTTGCTCTACCAACTGAGCTAACTGCCCATATCATCTAACCGACTTAAATATAATACCATGTGGGAAAAAATTTTGCAACCAGAATTCGAAAAATTCTCGGTGACCGGGAAGAGAGCTTTATTTTTCGGTTGGGTTGGGACGGACTGACAAATCATGTTCACTCGCCCACAGTCCTGCAGCTAAGCAACCTTCCCCCAAATCGAAACCCGCGATTTCGGAGAAGCCCCCTTAGCTTTCGAACTGTCCCGGGCGGATTCACACACTGTGCTAATCATGTTCACCCGCCCACAGTCTTGCAGCTAAGTAACCTTCCCCCAAATCGA
>ENA-OXUB01000424-OXUB01000424.1-human-gut-metagenome-genome-assembly--contig:-NODE-424-length-25492-cov-19.304203_pt1 | contig 25492 bp, 19 predicted proteins | sample MGYA00249345_ERZ652652 | MGnify/ENA primary metagenome ERZ652652 (study PRJEB26925, sample SAMN05826496) | human gut metagenome | biome: ENVO:2100002; feature: ENVO:00000062; material: ENVO:00002003... | reverse complement strand
CATCGCATTCGGCGCACTCTACCCATTTTCCCTCTTCAAACCGGTTTTTAGAGGTGCCCTCAAAAAAATAATCATCTATTCTGACGATGGCATTATTTCGTTTTTGCAAGATGAAAAGCAGTTCGTATCATTCATTATGGGAAAATTCTGTCCATGTGGGCATACAAACAATGAAAGGAGCTCTATTATGAGCAAAGAAAAAACATACTTAAAGTGGTATAACAAAGTCGGTTATGGTTCCGGCGATGTTGCAGGGAACGTTGTCTATGCATTGCTGTCATCATTCGTAATGATCTATCTTACCGACACGATTGGATTAAACGCAGGTGTTATTGGCGTTCTCATTGCTGTATCGAAGATTTTTGATGGAATAACAGACATCATTTTTGGTACGTTGATTGATAAGACACATACGAAAATGGGCAAGGCAAAACCGTGGATGCTTTATGGTTTTATCGGCTGTGCAATTACCTTGATTGGTGTATTTGCAATCCCGATGAACATGGATAATTTTGCTCAGTACGCATGGTTCTTTATCTGCTACACACTTCTTAACAGTGTATTTTATACGGCAAACAACATCGCATATTCTGCTCTGACCGCTCTTGTTACAAAGAACAGCAAGGAAAGAGTTCAGATGGGTTCTTATCGCTTTATCTTCGCATTTGGAACTAGCCTCCTGATTCAGGCTGTTACATTCCAATTTGTTGAAGCAATGGGCGGTGGTGCAAATGGCTGGAGAACAGCCGCAATTATTTATGCGGTTATCGGTCTTATTGTAAATACAATTTCCGCTCTTTCTGTAAAGGAACTTTCTGATGAGGAACTTGCAGACAGTGAAATAAAAACAGAAGAAACCAAATACAGTTTTGGAGAAGCATTCAAAATTCTCGTACACAACAAATATTATGTGATGATCACAGTAACCTATATTTTGCAGCAGTTCTATGGTGCGATGATCGGTGTTGGAACATACTATGCAAAATATGTTCTCGCAGATGAGAATATGTTCGGCACATTTGCGTGGTTTATCAATATTCCTTTGATTATCGCCTTGATCTTCACTCCTACCATCGTACAAAAATGGAACGGCATGTATAAGCTGAACAAATACAGCTACATGGTAGCAACAGTTGGCAGACTTCTGGTAGCAGTTGCCGGATACATGGGAAACATTCCGCTGATGCTTGCATTTACCGCACTTGCAGCACTCGGTCAAGGTCCATGGCAAGGTGATATGAATGCAGTCATCGCATCATGCTCTGAATATAGCTGGCTTACCAAACACAAGCACGTTGATGGAATCATGTACTCCTGCACATCACTTGGTGTAAAAATTGGTGGTGGACTTGGAACGGCAATTGTCGGTCTTTTGCTCGACTTTAGCGGATTCAAGGGCACTTTGACAGTACAGCCTGATTCTGCTATCAATATGCTTCACATTATGTATCTGATCGTTCCGTTTGCACTGGATCTGATCATCACATTTATTCTTTCTAAGATGAATGTTGAAAAGGCAAATGCGGAAATCAAAGAAAAACTTGGAATATCCGAAAATGAAGTTGTGATGGAATCACAGAACTAAAATGGGGGGAACAATATGAAATATACACTCGACTGGCTGACCAATCCGGAAGTGTTTGCAGTCAACAGAATCGCAGCACATTCCGACCACAGAATCTATGCAAACCATTTGGAAGCCGATGCAGACAATTCCTCTCTGATTCAGAATCTGAACGGCACCTGGAAATTTGCGTGGGCAAAGAATCCATCTGAATGGCAGCAAAAGTTCTATGAAGAAAGCGACAGCACTGACAATTTTGACAACATTCAGGTTCCGGGACACATGGAATTGCAGGGATACGGCAAACCGCAGTACGTCAACACCATTTATCCTTGGGAGGGACATGAGCATCTCCGTCCTCCGTTTATCTCTGAAAAGGACAACCCTGTCGGCAGCTACGTCAGATATTTTGACTTGAACGATGCTCTGAAAAATAAGCGTGTATTCATTTCTTTTCAGGGTGTGGAAACTGCTATGTATGTCTGGCTGAACGGCGGATTTATCGGCTACAGCGAAGATTCTTTTACACCGTCTGAATTTGAACTGACACCATATATTCGTGAAAAGGGCAACAAACTTGCTGTTGCAGTGTTCAAGAGAAGTTCTGCCAGCTGGCTGGAAGATCAGGATTTCTGGAGATTCTCCGGCATTTTCCGTGACGTATTCCTTTATGCGGCACCGTCTGCCCATGTTCGTGATATGAAAGTGATTTCAGATTATGACGGTACAAACGGTATCTTCTCTGCAACGCTGGATATTGTGGGCAAGTGTTCTGTGAAATCGATCTTGACAGATGAAAATGGAACGGTCATTGCAGAATCCAATGAAAAGGAATCCGTAAACTGGACAATTGAAAATAGCAAGCCTTGGAGTGCCGAAATACCGAATCTCTATACGTTTACAGTGATTCTGACAGACGAAAGCGGAAATGAAATCGAGGTCAGCAGAACCAAGGTTGGATTCCGCCGATTTGAACTGAAAAACGGAATCATGTGCCTGAATGGGAAACGTATCATTTTCAAGGGTATCAATCGACACGAATTTGATTCGAAAACAGGCAGAGCAATCACAAAGGAAGATATGCTGTTTGACATTCAGTTCATGAAGAAAAACAATATCAATGCCGTTCGTACCTGTCATTATCCGAACAATTCTCTTTGGTATCAGCTTTGTGATGCATATGGCATTTATCTGATTGATGAAACCAATCTGGAAACACACGGTACATGGCAGAAGCTTGGTGCAACAGATCCGTCTTGGAATGTACCGGGTTCACTTCCAGAATGGAAAGAAGCTGTACTGGACAGAGCGAAATCGATGTATGAACGTGACAAGAATCACGCAAGCGTTCTCATCTGGTCTTGCGGAAACGAATCCTACTGCGGAGAAGATATTGCTGCAATGTCGGAATATTTCAGAAGCGTAGACCCGACAAGACTGGTGCACTATGAGGGCGTTACAAGAGTTCCGAATCATCAGTATGATTCTATCACGGATATGGAAAGCCGTATGTACGCAAAACCGCAGGAAGTGGAAGAATACCTGAAACAGAACAGCGGCAGACCGTATATCAGCTGTGAGTATATGCACGCTATGGGCAATTCTCTTGGCGGTTTGAGCCTTTACACTGACCTTGAGGACAAATATGAGGCTTATCAGGGTGGTTTCATCTGGGACTACATCGATCAGGCAATCGAAACCAAAAATGACGACGGGAAAACGGTTCTGGCTTATGGCGGAGATTTTGAGGACAGACCAAGCGATTATGGATTCTGCACCAATGGTGTGATCTATGCCGATCGCACCTATTCTCCAAAGGTTCAGGAAATGAAGGCTCTTTACTCCAACATCAGAATGTCTATTCAAAACGGAATGCTTACCGTAGAAAATCAAAATCTCTTTGCAGATACAAATAACTTGTCCTTTGTTGTACGATTGGAAAAGAACGGCGTTATTCTGAAATCCGATACATTTTCTCTGAATGTTCCTGCCGGAGAAAGCAAGACACTGAAACTGACACTTCACAAAATAGACAGTGCAGGAGAATATATTTATCATGTTTCCGCCGTTACCGCAGATCAGACACTATGGGCAGATGCAGGGCACGAAATTGCCTTTGCACAGGAAGTGTTTGAAGTGAAAGATAATCAGATTCCGGAAACCACATTTCAAAAGCCGACGATTGTATACGGCGATGTTATCATTGGCGTTCACGGAGAAAACTTCTCCATGATGTTCGACAAAAAAGAGGGCGGCATCAGTTCTCTGAAATACAATGATTTTGAATATATCACACGCACACCAAAGGTCAGCTTCTGGAGAGCAATGACGGACAATGACGCCGGTGCTTCCGAGCCGTACAATCTTGCACAGTGGTATGCCGCAGGCAAATTTGCAAAGTATAAAACCGTTTCATGGCTGGAACAGGAAGATGCTTTGAAAATCACATTCACATATCAGGCTGCCTGTGTTCCGACTTTTGAGTTTACTGTAACCTATACCGCACACTTTGACGGAAAGCTGGGCGTAAGTGTAAATTATGCAGGAGTAAGCGGAATGTCCGATATTCCGATTCTTGCATTGGACTTCAAGATGAAAAAACAGCTTTGCAATTTCCAGTATTACGGACTCGGTCCTGATGAAAATTACAGTGACCGATGCAAAGGGGCAAGACTGGGATTATGGAAATCTACGGCAAAAGAAAATCTTTCCGGTTATCTCAATCCGCAGGAATGCGGCAACCGTACCGGTGTAAGAACGCTCTCAATCCATGATGATATGCAGCATGGTCTGACGTTCCAAAAGGCGTCTGCTCCGTTTGAAATGAGCGTACTGCCATACAGTGCCTATGAACTCGAAAACGCAATGCATCTGGATGAACTTCCAAGCGTTCGCTGCACATGGGTCAGAATCGCTGCAAAGCAAATGGGTGTCGGCGGCGATGATTCCTGGGGTGCACCGGTGCATGAGGAGTACAGAATCCATGCAGATCAGCCGATGAAATTGGAATTTGTAATTATGCCCTTAAAATCGTAAGAAGAAAGGAAAACCATGAAGATACAGGATTTTCAAGACAATGTTACTTGTGGTGGATTTGATAATATCTTCGCAAATATTTATAAGCCACAGGATATAGAAAGTCAGAAATCACGATATATGAGTGCTGTGGAGAAATTCACAGCACTGTATCCGAATAGAAATGATATACACGTTTATTCTGCTCCGGGTAGGACAGAAATCGGCGGTAATCATACCGATCATCAACATGGCTGTGTCATTGCAGGAGCAGTTGACTTAGATGTTATCGGTGTTGCAGCATTTCATGACGAAAACATCATCAGAATTAAATCAGAGGGATACGATGAATTTGCAGTTTCACTGGACGATTTGGATGTACATATCGGTGAAAAAGGTTCTTCTGAAATTGTCAGAGGGATTGCAGCTCGCTTTAAGGATTTAGGTGTAGAAATTTCCGGATTTGATATGTATACAACTTCAAATGTACTTGCTGGAAGCGGTATTTCTTCTTCTGCTGCATTTGAAACATTGATTGCAACGGCAATTGACAGCTATTACAATAACAATCAGATTGGAGCGGTTGAAATCGCAAAAATCGGACAATATGCAGAAAATTTTTATTTTGGCAAGAAAAGCGGATTGATGGATCAGATGGTTTGCTCCGTTGGTGGATTTGTTTTTCTTGATTTTCAAAACATTCAAAATCCAGGTATCCAAAAAATTGATTTTGACCTTTCAAAAACCGGCTATGCATTGATCATCACAGACACCAAAGGAGATCATTCTGATTTGACAGATGATTATGTAGCCGTTCGTACAGAAATGGACGAAGTTGCAGAATATTTCGGCAAAAAGGTTCTTCGTGAAGTTGATGAAAATCAATTTTGGGATAATCTCCCTGATATTAAAAAGAAGATTTCTGACAGAGCCGCCTTGCGTGCAATTCACTTTTTTGGCGACAATTATCGTGCAAAGGCAGAAACGGAAGCTCTCAAGAACAACAGATTTGAGGATTTTCTCACGCTTGTAAACGAATCGGGAGATTCCTCCATGAACTATCTGCAAAATTTATACTCATGCAGAAAGCCAACGGAACAAGGTATTCCACTTGCAATTATGGCGGGGAAACGAATATTAAAAGGCAATGGTGCTGTAAGAGTTCACGGAGGTGGTTTCGCAGGTACTATTCAAGCATTTGTACCAAATGATCTTGTCAATGCATATAGATCGGAAATGGACAGAATATTTGGACAAAATTCGTGCTACATTATGACGATCAGACCGTTCGGCGGTATTGAAATCAAATAATAGGAGGAAAAAGTAATGAGTATACTTGTTTTAGGCGGTGCAGGATATATCGGTTCTCACACAGCTTTAGAGTTGATTCGCACCGGAGAAAGCGTTATTATTGCAGACAATCTTGCAACCGGACACATCGAAGCTGTTCCGAAAGATGCGAAGTTTTATCTGGGTGATTTGCATGACAAGGCGTTTCTTGATAATATTTTTGAAAACGAACAGATAGATGCAGTGATTCACTTTGCAGCATATTCTCTTGTTGGAGAAAGCGTTGTCAATCCACTCAAGTATTACGACAATAATCTCTGCGGAACAAAAATTCTTTTGGATTCCATGGTTGAACACCATATTGATAAAATTGTATTTTCCTCAACCGCTGCCACCTATGGTGAACCGGAAAATATTCCGATTCTTGAAACAGACAGAACACAGCCAACCAATCCATACGGTGAAACCAAACTTGCTATGGAGAAGATGTTCTATTGGACTTCAAAAGCTCATGGTCTAAGATACGTTTCTCTCCGCTATTTCAATGCTTGCGGAGCAGACAAATCAGGTAAAATCGGCGAGGCTCATAATCCGGAAAGTCATTTGATTCCTTTGATTCTTCAAGTCCCAAATGGAAAGAGAGAAAGTATCTCCATCTATGGAACAGATTATGATACTCCTGATGGAACTTGTATCAGAGACTACATCCATGTTACCGATTTGGCTCAGGCACATATTCTCGCTGTAAAGTACTTAAAAAACGGAAACGAAAGCAATATTTTCAATCTTGGAAATGGTGTCGGCTATTCCGTAAAAGAAGTAATTGATAAAGCAAGAAAAGTGACAGGGCACCCGATTCCGGCAATTGAAACGCCAAAGCGTGCCGGAGATCCTGCACGACTGGTGGCTTCCAGTGAAAAGGCAAGAAAAATTCTTGGCTGGAATCCCGTACACGATAGCCTTGAAGAAATTATATCTGACGCATGGAATTGGCATAAGAATCATCCAGATGGTTTTTGAAAAGAGGTGTTATCATGATATACAGGGCAATAAACGGATTAATCCGTCATGCAATAGAAGCTGATTTGATCACAAATGACGATATTTTCGTTGTTAGAAATCAGCTCATGGATATACTAAAACTGACTGACTGGAATGATAAAGAACCACTCACGGGAAATATTGAAGAACTTCTTGAACCCCTGATCGACTATGCAGTAAAAGCAGGAATCATTGAAGACACTTCTGTACAACGTGATCTATTCGATACAAGAGTTATGGGTGTTTTCACACCTATGCCGAGAGAAGTTAATGCCGCATTTCAAAGAAAATATTCTGCTTCGCCATCAGCAGCTACAGAATGGTATTATGCTTTTAGTAAAAGCCTGAACTATGTTCGTGCTGAAAGAATTGCGAAAGATTTAAAGTGGACATATGAATCAGAATATGGAACACTTGACATTACTATAAACCGTTCTAAGCCAGAGAAAGATCCTCGTGATATTGCTGCTGCTAAATTGCAAAAAAAAATCAGCCTATCCTAAATGTCAGCTTTGTGTTGAAAATATGGGATTCGCAGGTCACCAGACACACCCTGCAAGACAAAATCTTCGTCCGGTAAAGTTGAATATCAATAGCCAGGATTGGTTCATGCAGTATTCTCCTTATGGATATTATAATGAACACTGCATCGTCTTTAATAAACAGCATATTCCTATGACGATCAATGCACAGGTATTCAATAAACTGTTTGATTTTGTTGAGCAATTTCCACACTATTTTATCGGTTCAAATGCAGACCTTCCTATTATAGGCGGCTCCATTCTAACGCATGAACACTTTCAAGGCGGCAATTATAATTTTGCAATGGCAAAAGCACCGATTGAAAGAACATTTCTTTTGAAAAATTATATGAATGTTAGTGCCGGCATTGTAAAATGGCCGATGTCTGTGATACGTCTTTCTTCAAAAAACAGGACGGCTTTGACAGCTGCATGTGCTGATATTTTATCAAAATGGAGAACATATACGGATGAAGTGGTTGGAATTTTTGCAGAAACAGACGGAATTCTGCATAATACAATTACTCCAATTGCAAGAGCAACTTCTTCTGGATTTGAATGCGACTTGGTATTGAGAAACAATATTACAACGAAAGAAAGACCGTTAGGCGTGTTCCATCCAAATCCTACCTTACATCATATCAAAAAAGAAAACATCGGATTGATTGAAGTGATGGGACTTGCTGTTCTTCCGGCGCGTTTAGCAGATGAACTGACACTTTTAAAAGATGCAATGCTGTCCGGCAAAGAGATTGCTACAGATGATAAAATTGCATCTCATGCAATTTGGGCAAGTGAAATTCTAAAAAAATATTCTGATTTTAACGCTGATAATGCAATGGAGATTATTCGTTATGAAGTCGGCAGAGTTTTTGAACATGTACTTGAAGATGCCGGAGTATTTAAGAGAGATAAACAAGGAAAAGAAGCATTTGCAAGATTTGTAGAACAATTAGGTTGATTTGGAATATACGAAAATGAGCTATTGCATTATGTGCAGTAACTAATTTCTAATTTTATTCAAAGCTGAGAATTTATTTCAGCACATCATCCAGTGAAATCCAATTATCTCCTGACATATCTTCAGTGTAGATTGTATTATTTATGTACAATTCCTCATCAATGTCACGCACAAAGCTCCAATGAAGGTTGTACTTCTTGGCGTATTCCTTAAATGCATGCTATGCAATACAAATCTCATAAAAAACAGGGGGACTTCGCGTCCCCCATTTCTATTTCAGATACGGTAATAAAGCCGCGAACGCCTTTTCCGCGCGCAGGCGTTTTTCCTCGCTGAGTTCCTCCAGCATTGCGAAAACGCTGTCGTCAGGATTGTGGTACTTCCCGAAGAGAATGTAGTCCGAGGAAAGCTCCAGCGCCGACGATATGTTTGCGAGGGTTTCAAGGGACATTGCTTTCATTCCGCGTTCTATCTCGTAGATATAGTGCGGCGTTACGTTCACGATTTCCGCGAGCTTTTCACGGGTGAGTTTGTGCTCTGTACGCGCAGTTTTCACGCGCTTTCCTATTCCGATAAGGTCTATCATCTGAATACCTCCATTTTTGTGGCTGTGTATTCAGTATAGTATATCCGGAAGATAAACTAAATAATCCATAAGATATAAATAAAGTTGCTTTTAGATAACGATGTGCATATATAAAAAAGAACATAGATACGAGGCTGTTCTTGATTGTCACAAAATAATAAATAAAAACGTGATAAAACTCACATAATTATATAAAATAATGTGACAAATGCTTGACTTGCTGACTACTAACTGCTATAATAAAATCATGGGGGTGTCTGAATGAAACGACTTGTATTGAATGAATTGCACAAATGGAAGGATTCAAAACGCAGAAAACCGCTGATAGTAAAAGGCGCCCGTCAGGTCGGGAAAACCTGGGCGTTACAGGAGTTCGGTCGCAGTTTTGCGGACGGATACGCATACTTTAACTTCGATAAGGAGCCGGAATATCATCAGTTCTTTCAGTCAACAAAGGACGTTCGCCGCATAATGCAGAACCTTGCAATGGCAAGCGGTCAGAAGATCACACCGGACACGCTAATTATTTTTGACGAGATACAGGCTTGCCCGGAGGCACTCAATTCGCTGAAATACTTCTGCGAGGACGCTCCGGAGTACTATGTGGCGAGTGCGGGTTCGCTTCTTGGGATAAAACTCGCGCAGGGATTCCCGGTGGGGAAGGTGGATTTCCTTGAGATGGGACCCATGACTTTTACGGAATATCTCATGGCTGACGGTTCGGAGAATCTTGCCGCATACCTGTCCGGGATAAACGATTTTTCGCCGATTCCGGACGCATTCTTTAACCCGCTCATTGAGAAACTCAAAATGTATTTTGTCGTTGGTGGAATGCCGGAACCTGTTCTTGTATGGACGGAAGATCAGGACATCAGGGAAACGGACCGTGTGCTTTCCAATATAATAATGTCATACGAGAACGATTTCGCCAAGCACGCCGAACCGACGGACGTACCAAAAATACAGCTCATCTGGGATTCGCTCCCGTCGCAGCTTGCAAGGGAAAACAAGAAGTTCCTGTACAGCGCAGTAAAGGACGGCGCAAGGGCGAGGGAATATGAAAACGCCCTTAACTGGCTCTACAATGCCGATCTGGTTCGTAAGACATTCCGTATCAGCAAGCCGGGGCTTCCGCTGTCTGCATACGATGACCTGACGGCGTTCAAAATCTATATGTCCGATGTGGGACTGCTAAGGAAGCATTCTCACTTAGCGACCAGCGCATTTGCAGAGAACAACAGGCTTTTCACGGAGTTCAAAGGCGCGCTTACGGAAAACTTCGTTTTGCAGAGCCTCTCGCGCCAGTTCGAAACCGCTCCGAGATACTGGACTGAAACACCGTATGAGGTGGATTTCGTGGTTCAGCTTGACAACGATATTATCCCGGTCGAGTGCAAGGCTGGAACGAACGTCAGGGCAACGAGCCTGAAAAAATACTCGCAGCAGTATCAGGAGCAGACTCCGGTCATGGTGAGATTTTCACTGATGAATCTGTCGTTTGACGGAAAAGTCCTTAATATACCGCTGTTCCTCGCAGACAGGACGGTTGATTTAGTCAGACTGGTGCTTAACCGGAATCCATAAGTTACATTTCAATATAAAGCAAAAGCGCCTGCCACAATGACCGGTGCTTTGTTGATTTTCAATGCTTCTGCTTATAGTTTATTGTCTGACCTGTTTTGAGAGTTCATCGACAATATTTCTGTCAATGTTGAGTATCTGTGAGTTTTTCTCAGGAGACAGATCGGTGCTTTTCAACATGTTTAATGCAGCTTCACGCTTGGTATCATTTTGCCGGAAGCGATAGCGTTTTCAAGTCAACAACTAGTGACGCAAGGCTGGTCTGTCTGAGCAATTTATTCACGGAGATAATGATTACCCACTTGATTTTTTCGAAAAAATGGGGTATAATATAACCAAATCACGATTCAGTAAATCACGATTAGAAATGAGGCGCACATATGTTTATTGGAAGAGAATCGGAACTGAATTTTCTCGAAGAGCGTTATAGCAGTAATAAAGGCGAACTGGTCGTATTGTACGGTCGCAGACGCGTCGGCAAAACCGAAACGTTAAAACAATTCTGCAAGGACAAGCCCCATCTGTTCTTTTCCTGCCGTGAATGCACAGACAAGCTCCAGCTGAAGAATTTTTCAGAAAAGCTGTTAAAGGAGAAAATCCCCGCAAGCGCATATATATCTGAGTTTACAGATTGGGAGAAAGCATTCCGCAGCATAACCGAACTGCCTTACGGTGAAAAGAAAAAGCTAGTTGTAATAGACGAGTTTCCTTATATGTGCAAAGGGAATGAGAGCATTCCATCTGTTTTGCAGAATCTCTGGGACGACCTGCTGAAAGACGAAAACATTATGCTCATTCTCTGCGGCAGTGCAATGAGCTTTATTGAAAAAGAACTGCTCGCAGAGAAAAATCCGCTTTACGGTCGTGCAACCGGAATATACAAAATGACCGAGATGGGGTTTTATGACGCAGCTAAATTCTTCCCGGATTATTCTCCAAAGGAAAAAGTGATAGCTTATTCTATTCTTGGCGGTATTCCGCACTATCTGAACCAATTCGATGGAAACAGGACGCTTGAAGAGAATATCAAAAAGAGCATTCTCTCAAAGGGCTGCGCTCTTTACAGCGAGGTAGAATTTCTGCTGCGGCAGGAGCTGCGCGAAACGCCTGTTTATAACTCCATTATTGAGGCTGTTGCTCTCGGAAGCACAAAGCTGAATGAAATCAGTATGAAGTCGCTTATAGACGACACCTCTAAAACCAGTGTATACCTGAAAAACCTCATTGAGCTTGGAATTATCGAGCGTGAGTTTTCCATTTCGGAAAGTATAAAGGAAAAAGCAAATTCAAACAAGGGCTTGTATCGGATAACGGATAATTTCTTCCGCTTCTGGTACGCCTTTGTGTTCACGAATATGTCTGAACTGGAAGGCGGAGATGTGGACGGAGTATACAAGTACTCGGTTGAACCGCTGCTTCATGAATTTGCAGCCATGCCATTTGAGGACGTCTGCCGCGAGTATGTCAGAGAATTGCAAAAGGCTGGTAAGCTGCCATTCAGATATGCTAAAATGGGCAGATGGTGGGGCAGAACAACAGTAAGACGCGGGCAGGACACTGAACTTGACGATACAGAAATCGACCTTCTTGCAATATCAAGGCAGTCTGACCAGTACCTGGTAGGTGAATGCAAATTCAAGGGAAAGCCATTCAGATATTCAGAATATCTTGACGCGACCGCAAAGCTGTCAAACTACAAAGATAAGGCTGAATTTTATTATTATCTGTTCTCGGAGTCAGGTTTCGATGAAAAAATCGTTGAAGAATCCGAGAGAAGTAACGGCAGCATAGTTCTGTGCGGGTTAGACGATATAGTCAGCTTCAAATGAGCTGTTCATATTATAGATCCACAACTGACAGCTCAATATTTCGATAACATATAGGCGCAGTTTTCCTGGAAAACGTTGGTTGTAATACCGACCACATGACAGGTGCTTTATTGTTATGTATCCTTTCCCGCGGAATTATTCATGTGATTTCGACAAAATTCTATGATGTGGAATTAAGGCGGCTCCGTTTTTCTGAAGCCGCTTGCTGGTCATGCCAGTTCTTCGCCGGCTCTCTTTACTCATATTTCCAGCACCAGATTTACTGACTCTTCATTGTAGTTTATGTCGTATTTCTTTGACAAGGAAACCGAAACTTGTCTTTTCTAAGGTTTTTACCGGTAAATATATTATAACAGGAGGAAAAAATGAGCGAATTACACCTTAAAGCGCCCCGGGGCTGGATAAACGACCCCAATGGATTCATATACTACAACGGCGAATACCATCTTTTCTATCAGCATTTTCCATACGCCCCGAGGTGGGGAAGAATGCACTGGGGACACGCCGTGAGCAGCGACCTGACGAACTGGAAGCACCTTGATATAGCGCTTTTCCCCACAAAGACGGACGACAAGGACGGCTGTTTCTCAGGCAGCGCTATCGAAAAAGACGGCGCTATGCACCTGTTTTATACGGGCGTGAATTACAACGTTCCCGACCCCGAAAATGTGAACTGCTGTCTGGACGATAAATTCACCGCTGCACAGCTTCATATCTCGTCCGAGGACGGGTACAGCTTCGATAATTTCGGCGGCAAGACTACAATTATCCCACCGATTACCGACAGCAAGACTGGCGACCGCAACCACACCCGCGACCCGAAGGTTTGGCAGGGCGAGGACGGAAATTTCTACATAGTTCTTGGAACGACCGTTGACAATAAGGGCAGGCTGCTTTTTTACAGAAGCGCCGACCTTATCAGCTGGGAGTATGTCAATTACGCTGCGGCTGACGGCTACGGCTGGATGTGGGAGTGCCCCGATTATTTCAGAGTTGACGGCTCAGATGTGCTGGTATTTTCGCCAATGGGTACAAAATACGGAAATCAGGCGGTTTGTACGTTGGTTGATTTTGATGAAAAAACCTGTTCAATGAACATCGGAAGCGATTTTCAGTTCCTCGATTACGGTCTGGATCTGTATGCGCCACAGAGCACCACGGACAGGGATGGCAGGAGAGTAGTGATCGCATGGCTCAGAATGCCTGAGCCTGCCGATGACAACACGATAGGAATGTTCAGTATGCCCCGCGTCTGCGAAGTTAAGGAAGGACACATTTTCTTCAGACCGCACCCCAGCGTAAGGGCACGGTTCAGCAGGAAAATCTCCGCTCCGGAGGGCATATTCATGGTAAAATCAAGGCTTTCTGACGGCGAGTCGCTCAACATCGGCGGGTATGTTGTCAGAAATGAAAACAACCGTATAATTACCGACAGAAGCGCAGTTATCAGAAATCACACGGAGATCTGCAACACCTTTGAAACTCCGGTGCTGGACGGCGCTGCGGAAATCGAGGCTTACATTGACGGAAATATGATAGAGGTTTTCGTGAACAACGGAGAGTATGTTATAACGAACGCGGTGTATGATCTTTCAGACGAATTGAGCGGCAATGCCGAACTGTTCGGACTTGCCTGCGCGGAGGAATAATTATGGCTGAATTTGACGTATGCGCTCTCGGCGAACTGCTGATTGACTTCACCGAAAACGGTATCAGCGAGAACGGAAATCCTATCATGGAAGCAAACCCCGGCGGTGCGCCCTGCAATGTGCTTGCAATGCTGAATAAACAGGGCTACAAAACTGCATTCATAGGCAAGGTGGGGAACGACATTTTCGGCAGGCAGCTTAAAGCGGCAGTGCGGGAAGCGGGGATAAATACAGACGGACTGGTAACGGACGAATCTGTAAACACAACGCTTGCCTTTGTCCACACATTGCCCGGCGGAGACCGCGAGTTCTCCTTTTACAGAAACCCTGGCGCGGATATGATGCTGAGCGAATCAGATATAGATTATAAGCTGGTACAAAATTCCCGTATCTTTCATTTCGGCTCGCTTTCAATGACGGGCGAAATATGCGAAGCGGCTACAAAAAAGGCTGTCGAAACGGCAAAGGAAAGCGGCGCGATCATTTCGTTTGACCCAAATCTTCGTGAAAATCTGTGGGACAGCCTTGACAAGGCACGGGAAAAAATCGCTTACGGAATATCCGAATGCGATATTCTGAAAATCTCGGATAACGAAATACAGTGGTTCACAGGGGAGCAGGATTTTGACCGCGCGGTGGAAATCCTGCGCGGCAGATACGGCAATATAAAGCTGCTGCTTTTATCCCTCGGAAAGAACGGAAGCCGCGCCTATTGCGGCGAAAACAGCGCATTCGCGCCTGCGGTTCCCGCAAACACAATAGAAACAACCGGCGCGGGCGATACTTTCTGCGGTGGGATCCTGGCGAAGGTGCTGGAATACGGTTTGAGGAATTATTCCGCCGAGGAACTCACGGGAATACTGAACTATGCAAATTCCGCAGCAGGAATCGTTACGGAACGCAGGGGAGCGTTAAAAGTTATGCCTTCCCCCGCAGAAATAAACGAAAGAATGGAGAGAATCACCAATGACTGAAGGTCACCTCTAAAAACCTCATGTGAGCGAAAATGAGCAGTGCGCACCATCTTCGTCGTCAAACCTCCTCGTAAGGCATACAGCCTTACTTCGTCAGCTTTCCTAGAAGCTGGCACACCCTGCCCATTTTTGCTTTTCACACCGGTTTTTAGAGGTTCCCTGAAATAACTATCAGAGGAAGTCTGGGGAAAGTAAGCTGAATAACATATCCCCTGCAGGAGCATTTGACCTGTGGGGGAAATCTGTATATGAACCGAGCTCAGGGTGCTGTCAGAAATGGCGGCACTTATTCTTTTTCTGAATGATGTAATGTATTTATCAAGTGCATTTTAATATACAATTCTGGTATGATGATTATATTCATCTCACAGTTTACACATAGCTGTCCAAGTGCTATAATAACCACAGAACGAAAAAGCGCTGAGTTCTCAAAGACAACAAGGAGAAGATGAACATGGATACACATGAAGATTTCCTGGGCAGGATAAGGTATCCCGGATATCACGACAGGATAATGTCCGCAGAGAAAGCGGCGGAATTCATAAAGCCTGAAATGACGCTCGGCGTCAGCGGATTCACCATCGCGGGATATCCGAAGGCAGTCGCAGGAGAGCTTGCGAAACGCGCAAGGAACGGCGAAAAGCTGGAGCTTACGGTGTACTCCGGAGCCTCCCTTGGTGAGGAGTTCGACGGCGAGCTTGCAAGGGCGGGCGCTCTTAAAGCGAGAATGCCTTACCAGACCAACAAGGATCTGCGCAATTCGATAAACGCCGGTATGATATCCTATCACGACGTTCCGCTGGGACAAATGCCGGTGTGGGTCAAGAACAACTTCCTGAAGCACATCGACGTTGCGATAATCGAAGCCGCTGCCATTGACGAAAACGGCAATATTATCCCCACCACATCGGTCGGAACCTCGAATATCTACGCCGAATACGCGGATAAGATCATCATTGAGGTGAACACCTACGTTCCCCGCTGTATTGAGGGAATCCACGATGTGTATTCGCCGGAGCGTCCTCCGCATACGCAGCCTATTCCGATAACCAAGGTAAGCGACAGGGTCGGAACTACCTACATAAAGTGCGACCCGGCAAAGGTAGTTGCGGTGGTCGAGAGCAACATTCCGGACAACGGCAGGACGGTTTCCCCGGTGGACGACGAGTTCCGCAGCATGGCGAATAACCTCATCGGATTCCTGCACAGCGAGGTCGAGCACGGCAGGCTGTGCAATCCGCTTCCTCCGGTTCAGGCGGGCGTCGGGAGCGTTTCCAACGCGGTTTTGCAGGGACTTGCTGAGTCGGATTTCGAACATCTCACCGTGTATTCCGAGGTGCTTCAGAACTCGATTTTCGACCTCATCGACGCTGGCAAGGTGGATTTCGCTTCCGGTACGTCGCTAACCATTTCATGGGACAAGCGCGATGAATTCTTTGAGAACTTTGAAAAATACCGCGACAAGATGATACTCCGTCCGCAGGAGATAAGCAACCACCCGGAGGTAATCAGGCGGCTGGGCGTTATCGCGATAAATACCGTAATTGAGGCGGATATCTACGGCAATACGAATTCCTCATATATCGACGGCTGCCGCCTGATGAACGGCGTCGGCGGTTCCGGCGACTACTGCGAGAACGCGGGGCTTTCGATATTCATTACGAAGTCCACCGCAAAGGACGGCATGCTTTCCTGCATAGTTCCGCAGGTCAGCCACGTTGACCACACTATCCACGAGATCCACGCGCTGATAACCGAACAGGGCGTTGCAGACCTCAGAGGTCTTGACCCGGTAGAGCGTGCAAATCTCATCATTGATAAATGCGCGCACCCGAAGTTCCGCAAGGCGCTTCACGAATATCTTGACAATGCAGAATCCACCTGCAAATACAAGGAAAACCCCGTAGATATGCAGGCGGCTCTTAACTTTGAAAAAGCAATGTAAAGCAATGTGATGGAGGACAAAACAATGGACGAACAGGCAGTAAACATGGTAAATGAACTCATAGCAAAGGCAAGAGTGGCTCAGAAGCAGTTCGAGAGCTTCTCCCAGGAAAAGACCGACGAGGCAGTACGCGCGATAGGCAAGGTAGTCTACGACCGCGCCGAGGAGCTTGCCAAGATGGCGTGCGAGGAGAGCGGCATGGGCGTTTACGCCGATAAGGTAGCCAAGTGCCACGGCAAGTCCAAGTGTATCTGGAACAGCTTAAAGGGCAAGAAGTCAGTAGGTATCATCGGCGAGGACAAGCAGACCGGAATTATCCGTGTTGCTAAGGCAAAGGGCGTTGTTGGCTCCGTAACTCCGGTTACTAACCCGGTAGTTACCCCGATGTGCAACGCGATGTTCGCACTCAAGGGTCAGAACGCTATCATCGTAGCTCCGCACCCCAGAGCGCAGAAAACCAACAAATACGTTATCGACCTGTTCCGCGCAGAGCTGAAGAAGCTCGGACTTCCCGAGGACCTCATACAGACCGTTGAGCAGTGCTCCATGGACGCGACAACAGCCCTCATGCACGGCGTTGACGTTGTAGTTGCGACCGGCGGCGGAGCAATGGTGAAGTCCGCTTACTCCAGCGGCAAGCCCGCGCTCGGCGTAGGTCCCGGCAATGTTCAGGTTATAGTTGACCGTGGCGTTGACCTCGAGGAAGCTATCCCGAAGATAATCAGCGGCAGAATTTTCGATAACGGTATCATCTGTTCCGGTGAGCAGTGCGTATTCCTGCCGGAGGAGTCCTTCGAAAAGGGTATCGACATCTTCAAGAAGAACGGCGTGTTCTATGTTGACGACGCTGAAACCGCAAAGAAGTTCGCGGACGCTATCTTCCCGGAGAACGGTCCTATCAGCAGAAAGGTCGTAGGTCAGAGCGTGCAGACCATCGCAAAGCTGGCTGGCGTTGACGTTCCGGACGGCACCAGAATGATACTCATCAAGGCAAGAAGCATAGGCAAGGACGAGCCCCTCTGCCGCGAGAAGATGTGCCCGGTAATGATAACCGCTTCCTACGACACATTCGAGAACGCAGTAAAGCTTGCGCAGACCGACCTCGACTGCGAGGGCAAGGGTCACACCGCTTCCCTGCACAGCAACGATATGGAGCATATCAAGTACGCTGGCGAAAAGCTGACAGTAAGCCGTCTGATAGTAAATCAGCCGTCCTCCACCGGCGCAGGCGGAAGTCTCTACAACGGCTTTGCTCCGACAACAACGCTCGGCTGCGGCTCATGGGGCAACAACAGCATTTCCGAGAACCTGAACTACACTCACCTCATCAATGTATCTCAGATAGGTCTTTACAATAAGGACGCGGCAGTTCCCACCGATGAGGAGATCTGGGGCTGAACGGACTAAGGAGTTTTTATGGAACAGATAATTTTCCGCCCGAAACTTTATAAATTCGACACGCTGAAAGCCTTTACCGATGAATTCAAGGTAGGCGGCAGCGACCTTATCCTGACGAACAAGTACATCTACGATCCGTATTCCGATAACAACAAGTGCGGCGCGCAGGTGATCTATCAGGAGGAATTCGGCGGCGGCGAGCCTACCGACACCATGGTAGACGCGATAATCGCCGAGGCTTCAAAGAAGCATTTCGAGCGCGTAATTGCCATCGGCGGCGGTACTGTGATCGACATTGCAAAGGTGCTTTCCGTATCCGACGGAGGCTCGGTGGATTCCCTCTACGACCACAAGGACAGCATTACAAAGCTGCACCAGCTCATAATTATCCCGACCACCTGCGGCACCGGCAGTGAGGTCACGAACATCTCGATAATCAACCGCACGCGCCTTGGCGTGAAGATGGGTCTGACCTCCGAAAATATGTTCGCGGATTACGCAGTGCTGGTTCCGGAGCTGCTCGCGAAGCTTCCGCTTAAGGTGTTCGGCGCAAGCTCCATTGACGCGCTGGTCCACGCTGTTGAATCCTCGCTCTCCCCGAAAGCTACCGTATACACAAAGCTGATGGGTTACAAGGCTATCGAAATGATAATCACTGGCTATCAGAAGCTGGTCAGCGATGGCATGGACAAGCTCCCGCAGTACATGGGAGACTTCCTTACCGCTTCCAACATGGCTGGATTTGCATTCGGCACAGCGGGCTGCGCGGCAGTCCATGCGCTGAGTTACCCCCTCGGCGGTACATATCACGTTCCGCACGGCGAGAGCAACTACGCGCTGTTCACCGGAGTGCTGTACAAGTACATGGAGAAAAAGCAGGACGGCGAAATAGCACATCTCAACGCGTACCTCGCGGAGCTTCTGCACTGCGATGTGAAGAATGTCTACAACGAGCTTGAAAACCTGCTGAACCACATTCTCCCGAAGAAGCCGCTGCACGAATACGGCGTTACCGAAGCGGATATTCCGGTATTCACCGACAACGTGCTCGCAACGCAGGGCAGACTGACCGCGAACAATTTCGTTCCGCTCAGCCGCGATGATATTCTCGACATCTACAAGAATCTTTATTGATAATCTTCTCCCCCTATATGCGCTCAGCGCTGCTACGGCAGTGCTGGGCGTTCTTTCTCAAATGATATGAAAGGCGAAAACCATGAAATACAGCGAAATGGACAAACAGGCTCTCGAAGCCGAAAAACAGAAGTGCGTTGAACGGTTAAGCAAGTACTCCAAAGATGACATCTCCCTCGACCTCTCCAGAGGAAAGCCCTCAAAGGAGCAGCTGGAGCTTTCGATGAAAATGCTGGACGTCCTCGACCACCACAGCCTGCTGGACAGCGAAATTGGTCAGGACTGCCGCAACTACGGCGGGCTTGACGGAATTCCGGAGGCAAAGCGCCTGCTGGCGCACATGATGGGCACGCACTCCGTCAACACGATAATCGGCGGAAACAGCAGCCTTACGATGATGTACCAGCTTATAAGCCACGGAATGACGGACGGCATCTGCGGCTCCACGCCATGGCAGGAGGTCAAGGGCAGAAAGTTCCTTTGCCCTGTTCCGGGCTACGATCGGCATTTCGCGATAACCGAGCATTTTGGATTCGAGCTTGTTCCGGTGCCGATGAACTCCGATGGTCCGGATATGGACGTAGTGGAAAAGCTGGTAAGCAGCGACGATAAGATAAAGGGTATCTGGTGTGTTCCGAAGTACGAAAACCCCACCGGAATAGTTTACAGCGCCGATGTAGTCCGCCGTTTTGCCGCGCTGAAGCCTGCGGCAGAAGATTTCCGCATTTTCTGGGACAATGCCTACTGTGTGCATAATTTCGACGGAAAGTGCGCCGAAATTCCGGATATAATCTCCGAATGCGACAAGGCGGGAAATTCAGACCTTGTGTATGAATTCTGCTCCACAAGTAAGATAACGTTCCCCGGTTCGGGAATTTCGGCGGTAGCCTCCAGCCCGGCAAATCTCATTGATATCCGGGCGTTCCTGAAGTTCGCGACGATAGGCCCGGATAAGATAAATCAGCTCCGCCATGCGAGATTTTTCAGGAATTCCGCAGGACTACGCGCACACATGAGGAAGCACGCTGCGATAATGAAACCGAAATTCGACGCGATGTACAAGGTGCTGAACGAGGAACTGGACGGGCTTGGAATCGCAGAATGGACGGTCGCAAAGGGCGGGTACTTTGCTTCCTACGATACACTCCCGGGGTGCGCGCGGGCGGTCGTTGAGATGGCTGCGGAGCATGGAGTAAAATTTACTCCGGCAGGCTCGACCTACCCACACGGAAACGACCCGCAGGACAGCAATATCCGGCTGGCTCCGTCGTTCGCAACGGTCGATGAGATAGAGAGCGCAGTTACGGTGCTTGCGCTCTGCACGAAGATTGTAAGCATTGACAAGATGTTAAAGTAAAAGCATAGCGCCTGACAGATTTATCAGGCGCTTTTGCCGGTTTAATAAAAAATGGAGAATTGATATGTACATCAGCTTTGACTACTACCGGGCGTTTTATTATGTTGCGAAATACGGCAGCATTTCACAGGCAGCGGAAGCACTTATGAACAACCAGCCCAACGTTTCCCGGACGATAAAGAACCTCGAAAGCGAGCTTAACTGCACGCTGTTCGTGCGCTCCAGAAAGGGTGTTGAACTGACCCCGGAGGGCGAAATGCTGTACGCCCATGTAGCCGCGGCGGTGGAGCATATCCAGTCCGGCGAGGAGGAAATCTGCCTTGAGCGGACGCTCTCAAAGGGCGTTGTGACAATAGGCGCAAGTGAAATCGCACTGCGGTGCTTCCTGCTTCCGGTGCTGAAGGATTTCCGGCAGAAGTACCCGGGGATACGTATTCGTGTGTTCAATCACTCCACGCCGCAGGCGGTCTCTGCGCTGAAAAACGGGCTTGTAGATATTGCGGTGGTCACTACTCCGACCGGGGAACTGAACTCCCTGACATCAAAGGAAATATGCGAGGTAAGTGAGATCCCGGTGTGCGGAACGGCATTTTCACAGCTTGCCGGAAAGAAGCTGAGCCTTTCGGAATTGTCCACATATCCGCTGATTTCACTCGGAAAGCAGACGAAAACCTACGAGGCGTATTCCGAGTGGTTCAGGAAGAATAAATGCGATTTCACGCCGGATATCGAAGCCGCGACCGCCGACCAGATACTTCCGATGGTTAAGAACAATCTTGGCATAGGTTTCGTTCCGGAGGAGTTTCTGGAGGAATACCCTAATCAGGGAATTATCCGTCTGGAGCTTCAGGAAACCGTACCCTCGCGGCAGGTGTGCTATCTCAGGAAAAAGGGTCACACCATGAGCGTCGCCTGCCGGGAGATGGAAAAGATGATTTTATCCGTATCTGAATAACGAGAAACATAAGCACCTGCCATAATGACAGATGCTTTGTTGTTATGTATTCTTCCCCGAGGTCTTATCCAGCGCGACAGCCAGCACCTCGGACTGTATCAATGTGTTCAATGAGGGGTCGCCCTCGCGGATACGCATGGTGCGGCGGATTTCCTTAGGGATAACGATACGTCCGAGGTCGTCGATACGGCGGACGATTCCGGTAGCTTTCATATATAAATTCCTCCGTTGTTTAAAAATAACAGCATTTCTGCCTGTGGTGGTATTGTCTGTCTTTTCCGTGGAATTATTCATGCAGTTTCGACAAAAAATGCGAACGACTAGTAAAAACGGCATGCTTGAAATCCATGTGAGTTTGTGTTATAATCAAATCAGTTTATTATGGGAACCTCTAAAAACCGATAAAAACGCCATGCTGAAATTGATAATTGCCGTTGTCGTGCTGATTATCGGAGTGTATTCAATGCCGTTCTTCGTCAACACAGTACAGATGTGGTTTTAGAGGCGACCAATAGTTTATTTCGACAGCCGGCGCCGTTTGCTTCCGGAATCATGCGGATTTTCCGAGCGCCGGCTTATCTTCCGCGAACCTGCATTTCCGGCTCGCGGGCAGGAAGTACGCTATCTCCGCCACGGCGGTTATCGCCCATGAGAAGCTGTACAGCAGGTACAGCGACGTTATCGTCTGGAAGTGCGCGAATATAGTGTACACCCATACCACCCGGAACACGCAGGAGCCCATTATCACCATGATGGTCGGGACTACTGTCCTGCCTATCCCGCGGGCGGCGGCTATGGTGCAGTCCATGAAGGCGGCGATGGGGTAGCTCCAGCCCATTATGTAGAGCCGCTCCATTCCGGCGTTTATTACCTCCGCGTCGTTCGCGAACAGCGACAGGAACCCCCGCCCGAACAGCATGAGCAGTCCGCCGAGTATCGCGCCAGCCGCGAAGGAGTAGGTAAGGCTCACGGCGTAGCTCTTCATCATTCGGGAGTGGTTCCCGGCGCCGCGGTTGCGGCTTATAAAGCTGGCGCAGGCGGTGTGTATCGCCGCCTGGACGTTGAATATTATCGCGTCCGCGTTGGCTGCCGCAGAGTTTCCGGAAACCGTTATCGCGTCGAAGTGGTTCACGCCGGTCTGTACGAACAGGTTCGCCACTGCGAAAACCGCGTTCTGTATACCCGCCGGAATTCCCAGCATTAGCACGTCGGCGCACGCCTTACGGCTGATGTACTTCCGGGAGGGTCTGAGCGCGCAGCAGTCCCTGCGGCGCACGAGGTGTACCACTATCAGCCCCGCCGAAAGGTACTGCGAGATAACGCTCGCCGCCGCGACTCCGGAAGCCGCCATTCCGCAGCAGATGACGAAGAAAAGGTTCAGCGCAACATTGAGCGCTCCGGCTATCGAGAGGTATATCAGCGGGCGCTTGGTCTCGCCGCAGGCGCTGAGTATTCCGCTGCCGAAGTTGTACACCGCCATCGCCGGCATTCCCAGGGAGTATATCCGCAGGTAGGTCACTGCCTCGGTTATAAGTTCGGATTTCGTCCTGAGGAGGGTCAGCATAGGCTCCGCCAGGAACAGGCACACCAGGCAGACTATAACCCCGATTATCCCGCACACCAGCAGCGAGGAGTGCACCGTCATTCTGACGCCCTCGTCGTCGCCTGCGCCCAGTCTGTGCGCCGCCCGGACGTTAACGCCCGCGCCCATTCCGATGAGGAATCCGGTGAAGAGCGACACCAGCAGGGTAGTGGAGCCTACCGCGCCGAGGGCTATGTAGTCCGCGAATTTCCCGGCTATCGCTACGTCGCTGAGGTTAAAGAGCACCTCCAGAACCTGGGTCATCATAAGCGGCAGGCTGAACAGAAGTATGTTCTTCCACAGCGAGCCTGTTGTCATTTGTATAGAACACGTCTTTGTATTCATTTTATTTCCTTATCATTATCATTGAATTATTGTTTTCCAGCGCGGCGGAGGCACCGTTGCCTTTACCCGCCAGGATATCATATCACTTTAGGCGGGAATTGTCAAGCGCGCACTGTGCCGGAGCATGAAAAAACAGGTGCGGCGTAACTCCGCATATTTGCGCCGCATGCGCGGAATTCCTCCGTGAAGCGCGGCGCGGCGCGGCAGTGAGAGACTCCGGGGCGCACGGCGGAGATCTCCAGCACGGAGCGTTCCGTGCCGGGAAACAATCGCCGCAATCGGCTTAACAGCGCGTTTTGGCGGCTGTTTTCCGGAAAGGGCTTGAAATTCCCGGGGATTTGTGGTATGTTATTGTTGCAGGGAAAAACCCGCAACAAACATATGTGCAGAACAACAAGGAGGAATCATCATGGATTTTCAGATCGTGCTGCCCGGAAAGACCATCGCAGGCAAGGGCGCTTTATCCCGCGCAGGGCTTGAGAAATACGGAAAGAAGCCGCTTATCGTCACCGGAAAACATACCGCGAAGTCGCAGGCGGCGGCGGAGCTTCTGAAATACGCGCCGGGGGGAGTTGTTTTCGACGGCATAACCGGCGAGCCTACCGTTGAAATGATAAACGCGGGAGTCGCGGCGTATCATGAGAATTCCTGCGACCACGTCATCGGCGTCGGCGGCGGAAGCGCCCTTGACAGCGCGAAGGCTATAGCCGCGATGTCGGCGCTGGGCGGGAACATCGCGGACTACATGGGAAAAGAGATCGACGGAGAATTCCCGCCGATGGTGCTTATCCCGACCACGGCAGGGACAGGCTCCGAGGCTACGAAGTTCACGATAGTCACCGACACCGAAAAAGATATCAAAATGCTGCTGAAGGGCGACAAACTGCTTCCGGATCTCGCCGTGCTGGACTATTCCTACACGCTGTCCGCGCCGAAGTCAGTGACCGCCGCCACCGGCATGGACGCCCTCACCCACGCCATCGAGAGCTACACCTCCAGGAAGGCGAATCCCATCACCGACACCTTTGCGCTGTCCGCGCTGAAGCGGATTTTCGCGAACCTCCCCACGGCGTACAGCGAGCCGGAAAACGAAACCGCCCGGGAACAGATGCTCATTGCGGCATACGAGGCGGGGGTATGTATCAACAACGCCTCCGTCACCATCGTACATGGAATGAGCCGCCCCATCGGCGCGCTGTTCCATGTTCCGCACGGGATATCCAACGCTATGCTGGATATAAAGTGCCTGGGATTTGCGGCTCAGGGCGCTCCCGGGAAGTTCGCAGAGGCTGCCCGGGCGGTCGGCGTCTCCTGTAATGCTGACGACAGCGCCGCCGCGCAGGACTTCCTCGCGGCGCTTGAGAAGCTGTGCGGGGCGGTGGAGATACCCACGCTCGCGGAGTACGGCATAGACCGCGGGGAATTCTTCGCCGCAATGGACAAGATGGCTGACGACGCCCTCGCCAGCGGAAGCCCCGCCAATACCATCAGGGAGGTCGCCAAGCAGGATATTCTTGACATTTACGCCTCTCTTTGGAATTAAACGGTGTGCCGCAGCATAGTCAGCCACTGTGCCAGAGGCACAAAAAAGGCGTTTTTTGAGCGAATTTCGCAAAAAAGGTTGACACAGCACAAATAACACGCTATAATCAGTACATAAAGCAACGGCGCTTGAAGCCCTTACGGGTTCAGGCGCCGTTTGTTTTTATCAGGTCACCTCTAAAAACCTTGTTTGAGTGAAAATGTGTATAGCACACCGCCTGCT
>ENA-OXUB01000404-OXUB01000404.1-human-gut-metagenome-genome-assembly--contig:-NODE-404-length-26445-cov-6.597385_pt1 | contig 26445 bp, 21 predicted proteins | sample MGYA00249345_ERZ652652 | MGnify/ENA primary metagenome ERZ652652 (study PRJEB26925, sample SAMN05826496) | human gut metagenome | biome: ENVO:2100002; feature: ENVO:00000062; material: ENVO:00002003... | reverse complement strand
CGAGATCAGCCTCGGTCTCGTGGGCTCGGAGATGTGTATAAGAGACAGATATAGGCGGCGTTCGTCGCGTTGCTGATGGACACGAGCCCCACCGGCCCCACCACCTGGCCGACCACCACCATGTCCACAGCCTGGTACACGTACTGCAGCAGGTTCACCGCCATGAGCGGCAACGCGAACGCCAGCAACCGCCTGAACAGCGGCCCCTCGGTAAAGGAAAGAGAAGCATCTGACACGATATGTTCACCTCTGAGAATTCGGAATGCGGAAACGTAACGAAGCGCCCGAGGGCGCAAAAAAACGCCGCAGATGAATCATCACCTGCGGCGCTGAACGAGTCCGTCATGCCGACATCAAAGGAAACGCGCGCCCGGGTTTTGCGCGGCGCGTCTATCGATGCCGATGAATATGTCCCTCGGCTCCGTGCGATGCTTCATCGGCGATCATGAGCGGAGCCGCTACTCTGCAAAGCTTCATGTGTGCCTTCTCGTTGAGGCGGATACAGCGTCGCCCAGCATACTGCGCGATGCCGAAGCGGTCAACCCGCCAGAACCTCCGAAGTTTCGGGCGACGGCTTCCCCACCTCGTCCAGCACGTCCTTTCCCCAGGCGCACATGGCGTTGAGGACGGGGACGAAGCTGACGCCGCGCTGGGTGAGCGAGTACTCGGTTTTGGGCGGCACCTGGTGGTACAGCTCGCGATGCACCATGCCGTCGGCCTCCAGCTCGCGCAGCTGCTGGGTGAGCATCTTGGGCGTGGCCTGCGACATGCGGCGTTGCAGCTCGCCGAAACGCAGCACGCCGGCCTTGCTCAGGTGCCACAGGATGAGCACCTTGTGCTTGCCGCCCACGATGTCGATGGTTGCCTCGACCGGGCAATGGTACGCGTCGGGACAGGTTTTCATGCGCAGCCTCTTCCGTCCAATACTTTCTTTTCGGGTAGTATATTCCAAAAAAGTATCTACTTGCCTCGCAGAAACCGAAGAGTAGTATGGAGGAAGAACGAACCGTCGCTCGCCTCAGAGATAGGAGCACCCATGTCGTTTCTCGATCTCGCCAAAAAGCGCTGCTCGACCCGCGCCTACCAGCCCGTCCCCGTCAGCCAGGAGCACATCGACGCCATCGTCGAAGCGGCCCGCGTCGCGCCGACCGCCGCGAACCGCCAGCCTGTGCGCATCCTCCAGGTGACCAGCGAGGAAGGGCTCGCCAGCCTGGCGAAAGCCGCGAACGTGTTCGACGCGCCGCTCGCATTCGTCGTGTGCGCCGACGGCGAGAAGGCGTGGAAGCGTCCGCTCGACGGCATGAGCACCGTCCATGTGGACGCGTCCATCCTCACCGACCACATGATGCTGGCCGCCACCGACCTGGGCCTGGGAAGCGTCTGGATCTGTCGCTTCGACCCCACGGTCATCCGAGAGGAATTCGGGCTGCCGGAAACGTTGATCCCGGTGAACATCCTGGCCGTCGGGCATCCCGCCGGCGAGCTGAAGAGCCCCGACCGCCACGCCACCGAGCGCATCCCGACAAGCGAGCTGGTAATCCACGCGTAACGAAGCGCCTTTCGAAGAGCGCAGGCCTTCTGCAGCACGGATTTTACGTCCCACCCAAAAGGATGCCATTGCAGAGCGAACCCATTTGTGCAGACACCGTCTGCACAAATTCAAAACCGTCCTACCGCGCGCCCTCCAGCAGGGCGTGAAGCTCGCGCTGGACGCTGTGGTCGACGTTCGTGCCGATCACCTTCGTGGCGATCTGCTTGATGGCCGACCGAGCGTTGCCCATGGCGACGCTCGTTCCCGCCATGCGCAGGATTTCGTAGTCGTTCATGGAGTCGCCGAACGCCATCATCTCGCTCGCCTGGATGCCGTGCGCGTCCAGCACCTGCTGGATGCCCGTCGCCTTGCTCACGCCGCGCTGCATGACGTCGATCCATTTACGGCCTGACGGCGCGAACACGAAGTCGTCGTCCAGCTCGCGCGTGAGGATGTAGGCCATGTCCATGACGGCATCGTCGCAATACACGGATGCTTTCAGGATGCTCGTCTGCGGCGAGGGCACGTCGAACACGCGCACGGGGTTCGGCAGGTTCTTGTCCACCTCTCGCTCGAAGTGCGCTTCGTCGTCCAACAAGTAGCTGCGCGTCTCGTCGAACAGCGCAAGGTGCATGGTGTCGAACATATCAACGACACGGGCCAACCGCTTCACGGCCGCATGAGAGAACACCTCCAAGTCGACCAGCTCGCCGGCGACCATCACCTGCGCGCCGTTCGACGCGACGAAGTCCATGCAGTCGACCACCGGTTCGAACAGCTCGTGCAGCGTGTCGAAGCGCCGACCCGACGATGCTACGAACTGGATCCCCGCATCGCGCAAACGCATAACGAGGTCGTACGAGCCTTCCGGCACGCACTCGTTTCCGTCGAGGAACGTGCCGTCCATATCGCTGGCGATAAGCTTGATCATCAGAAAGCCCTCCTTGAAATAACCGCGTGTTCCGATCATTGTACGACGCTCGCGTCAACCTGCGTGACCCTACACGACTACTTTGCACGAACTTGATACCTGTTTTACAAAACCCCAGTTCAAAATGCTTCGCACCCTGAGCGTGCGGAGAAAATCCCAAAACGCAACACCAGATTGGTAGAGCGGGCGGCTCTGCAACCGCATGATGGTAAACGCAGAAGCGCGGCCGCTCAGCTCCGCGCTTCGGGTATCATGCAATCGACCGCGAAGAAGGGACCGCCATGAGTTTCGCCGACAACCTCGTGTACCTGCGCCAGCATTACGGCATCACGCAGGAAGGGCTTGCCGAGCAGTTAAGCGTGTCGCGCCAGACCGTCAGCAAATGGGAAGCCGGCACGAACTACCCTGAAATGGACAAGCTGCTGCAATTATGCGACCTGTTCCATACCAGCCTCGACGACCTCATGCGCGGCAGCGTGCATGTCGTCAAAGAAAACGACACCGAGCGCTACGACGAGCACATGAACCGCTTCGACCTGTCCATCGCAGCCGGCGTCGCCTGCATCCTGGTCGGCGTGGGTCTGAACGCGCTGCTTGAAGCCTTCGGCTGGCCGGATAACCTGCAGACCGTCGCCCTGCTTTCCTGCATCGTCATCGGCGTGGTAATCCTGGTCGTCGGCAGTCTCAACCACAGCGAATTCAAGCGTCGCAACCCTTCCATCGAGCCGCGGTACTCCTCCGACACGCTCGATCGGTTCGGGCAACGCTACCCGACGCTCATCGCCGTCGGCGTGGGTCTCATCCTCATCGACGTCATCATGCTAATCGGCCTCGTACCCGACAACAGTAGCTCCATGATCAACGGCGCATACGTGGAGGAGCTCGTCATGTTCCCCTTCATGCTCATCCTCGCCATCGCCATTGGCATTCTCATCTGGGCCTGCATGCAAAAGTCGAAGTACGACCTCTCCGAGCTCACCTACATCGCGCATCGCCGCAACCTGGGTGCCGACATGCCCTCTACCGCCGTCGTCAAGTCACCCGAGCAGATTCGCGCCGAACGCGTGATGGGCGTCATCTGCGGCTGCATCATGCTGCTGGCCACCATCGTGTTCCTGGTGTGGGGCTTCGTGCCGCTGTTCGACCAGATCGGCGGCTGGGACGGCATCGACAAGTTCGCGCTCAAAGACGCCATCCGCCGCGGCGCGGGCGGTTTCGCCATCAGCTGGATCGCCTTCGTGGTGGGCGGCATCCTGTGCGGCATCGTGTGGATGATCGGCAGCGTGGTGTCGAAGACCCAGGAAGACTGGATCGCCGAAGCGCGCCAGGAGGACGCCTGGGTGAAGTACGCGCAGCAAGATGATCCCTGGTCCCGGGGACCCGAAGACCCCGCGTCGTCCCAAACGCCGACCCCGTCGTCCGCCCCGCGCGAAGCCAACGACCCCGCGGGACGCACGTGGAAATAGCGCAGGACCGGCAATCGAAGCCTACTCCCCCAGCTTCTCGGCGGCTTCCATCCATTCTTCCTCAAGGGCATCGATCTGCCGTTGCAGGTCGTTGATCTGGGCCTGGAAGTCTCCCAAGGCGGCGAAGTCGGTGGGGTCGGCCGCAGCCATGCTCGCGCGGACGTCGTCGATCTTGGCGTTGAGCGTGTCCATCTTGCGCTCGTTCGACTGCATGAGCTTGCGCAGGGCGCGCTGCTCGCCGCCGGAAAGCTTGGGGCTTTCGGTCGATGCTTCGACCGCGGAAGCTTGCGCGTCGGCAGCGCGCACGGGACGCGACCCTGAGGTCTGCTCCGTCGCGGAAGCGGCGTCGGACAACCTCAAATACTCCTCCACCCCACCCGGCAGATGACGGATCTTCCCGTTCACCAGGGCGAACTGGTGGTCGGTGACGCGCTCCATGAGGTAGCGGTCGTGCGTGACCAGAAGCAGCGTGCCCGGCCAGGCGTCCAACAGGTCCTCCACCACGGCCAGCATGTCGGTGTCCAGGTCGTTGCCGGGCTCGTCGAGGATCAGCACGTTCGGCTCGTCCAGCAGGATCAACATGAGGGCCAGACGGCGCTTCTGCCCGCCGGACAAGTCCTTCACCGGCTCGTTGAGGTCGGCGCGCTTGAAGCCCAGCTTCTCCAGCAGCTGGGCGGGCGTCATCTCCTTGCCGTCCAGCATCGTGCGACGGCTGTAGCGGCCGATGACCTGGCGCACACGGTCGTCGCCCAGTTCGGACAGATCGTCCAGATGCTGCGACAGCACGGCGAAACGCACGGTCTTGCCGATCTTCACCTCGCCGGCGTTCGGGCGCTGCAGACCCTGGATCACGCGCAGCAGCGTGGTCTTGCCCGTGCCGTTCTCGCCGACGATGCCGTAGCGGTCGCCCGGGCCGATGATCCAGTCCACGTCGTCGAGGATCGTCTTGTCGTCGAAGCGCACGCTCACGTGCTCGAGATCGACCACCTGCTTGCCCAGGCGCGCCATGGCCATGCGCTTGAGCTCCAGCTCGTCGCGCAAAGGCGGCACGTCGGCGATGAGTTCCTGGGCGGCGGCCACGTGGAACTTCGGCTTCGTCGCACGCGCCCGTGCGCCGCGCGAGAGCCACGCCAGCTCGCGGCGCAGCTCGTTCTGGCGTTTCTGCTCGGCTAGCGCGGCCACGCGATCGCGCTCCACGCGCTGCATGATGTAGGCCGAGAATCCGCCCTCGAACGGCTCCACCCGTTTATCGTGCACCTCCCACATACGCAGGCACACCTCGTCGAGGAACCAACGGTCGTGCGTGACCACCAACAGCGCGCCCGCGCCCTTTTTCCAGCGGGTTTTCAGATGGTCCGCCAGCCACGTGATAGCGCGCACATCCAGATGGTTCGTGGGCTCGTCCAGCGCCAGCACGTCCCAGTCGCCGATGAGCAGCCGCACGAGGTCCACTCGACGGCGCTGCCCGCCCGACAGCGTTCCCACCTGCGCGTCCCAAGGGATATCGCCGGCCAACCCGGCAATGATGTCGCGGATGCGCGCGTCGCCGGCCCACTCGTATTCAGGCAGATCGCCCACCACGGCTTGCCCCACCGTGGCAGCGGGATCGAGCGAGTCGGCCTGTCCCAGCACGCCCACGCGCACGGCGCCGTTGCGCAGCACGCGGCCTTCGTCTGGCTCCAGCGTGCCTGCCAACAGGTTCAGCAGCGTCGACTTGCCGTCGCCGTTGCGCCCGACGATGCCCACACGGTCGCCCTCGTCAACGCCCAGCGACACCTCGGAGAACACCTCTTTCGTGGGGAAATCGACCCGCACCTTTTCGCATCCAAGCAGAAACGCCATCGCCCGCCATCCTTCTTCACGTAGTTCGGAAGGCCGATTATAGCGCATGGCGGGAAAGCGAGCCGCCGATCCACGAGAAGGCCGCCCTCATCTTGCGCCTCATGCCCATACGAAACCTCGTCTCGAATCCCGACCCCAAGCAGGAAGACCGACTCGCAACGCCCCGCCAGCTAGCGATTGCGTTACAATGGGGTCAAGCCCTGATCATCATGCAAAAGGAGGCGCCGCGTGGAACTCCTTGAATTCTCGCTGCTCATGCTGGCCGCCGTGCTGCTCTCATCCGTCATCGACCAGCTGGTTCCCAAAGTGTCATCGCCCCTCATCCAGATAGGGCTGGGCCTGCTCATCGCGCTGGTCATGGGCACGCAGATCAGCATCGCCTTCGATCCCAACCTGTTCCTAGTGCTGTTCATAGCCCCGCTTCTGTACGACGAGGCCAAAAACCTCGACAAGAAGGCGCTGTGGGAGAACAAACGCCCGGTGCTGTCGCTGGCCGTCGGGCTGGTCATCGCCTCGGCCCTGATCATCGGGTTCGCCGTCAACTGGCTGGTTCCATCCATCCCCTTGGCCGCGGCGTTCGCCTTGGGCGCCGCGCTCGGACCCACCGACGCGGTGTCGGTCGCCTCGCTGTCGAAGCAGGTGAAGATCCCCGCACGTTCGCGCAATATCTTGGAAAGCGAATCCATCATCAACGACGCCTCGGGCATCGTGTCGTTCCAATTCGCCATAGCCGCAGCCGTCACCGGTACATTCTCGCTGGTCGGCGCCACGGCGAACTTCTTCTTCGCATTCCTCGGCGGCGTACTCGTGGGCGTAGCGTTGGGGCTCACGGGCAACTTCATCGTGCGCCGCGTGCGCTCGTGGGGCCTCGAGAACACCACGTTCCATGTGCTGTTCGAGGTGTTCGTGCCGTTCATCGTGTACCTGGTGGCCAACGCGCTGGGCACCAGCGGTATCATCGCAGTCGTCGCCGCCGGCATTTTGAACGTCGTATCGCCGCGCGCCATCGGCCCGTCCGTCTCGCGCATGAATATCGTGTCCGCCAGCGTGTGGCGCGTGCTGACGTTCGCCCTCAACGGCATCGTATTCGTGCTTCTGGGTACTCAGCTGCCGCGCGCCATGCAGCGTACCTGGGAAAACGTCACCATCGATAACGACGTTCTCATCGGCTACATCCTGGGCATCACCGTGCTCATGCTGGCCGCCCGCTTCCTTTGGGTGCTTATCATGGAACGCGTCCATCGCCAGCGCAGAGGCCGGATGACGTTGGACGAGCTTCGCTCGACGGCCATCATGACCTTGGCCGGCCCGAAGGGAACCATCACGCTTGCCGTGGCGTTCACTATTCCTTTCTCCATCCCGCAGCGCGAGCTGCTGCTGTTCCTAGCATGCGGCGTCATCGTGGTCACCATGCTGTTGGCCACGTTTGCCGTGCCGCTGATCGCGCCGAAGAAAGATACCGACGACGAGGATTGCTTCGACGAGGAGCAAGCCAATATCGAGATACTCCGATCGGTCATCGAAGAGCTGGCGGCACGTCAAACCGGCGAGAACCGCGCGGCCACGCAAGCGGTCGTCCACGGCTACAACGAGCGCATAGCCCGCCTGAAGAACAGAAGCGAACTGCCCGACGAGTCCATGGCGCCCTTGCGCCTGAAAGCGAACCGGTGGGAACGCGATTTCACGCTCGACCTCCTTGAACGCGAGGAAGTGGATCAGCTGATAGGGTACCGGCACATCAAGCGCCTCTCGCGCACGGAAAATCTGCTGCGCCATCATGCCGACCGCGTGTCGCTGCAAATCGCCTACCTGCGCGTGCGCACGCTCGCTCACGCAGGATGGCATCGTATCGTGGAGGCGCTGCCCGGCGACGATCTCTCCGAGCGCGTGCAGGCCGAGCGCGACCTGCGCCTCCGCAGCAACGAGCACGTCATCGAAAAGTTGCAGGCGGAGCTCGCCTCTCCCACTTCGGAAGAGCCTACCGAGAACCTGAGCAAGCTGCTACTGGAATACCAAAGCCTCGTGCAAACCATTCACAGCGCCGCAAGCCCGTCCATCACCGTGCTGACCAGCACTGCGAACAAAGCCGTGGACATCCAGCGCCAAGGACTGCGGCTTGAGCTGGAAGCCATTCAGGCGCGCTACGAGGAGGGGGCGCTGCCCCGCTCCTCGTACAAACGGCTGCGCGAGAACGTGATGCTCATGCAAATCGATCTGGAGGACAACGTGTAGAACAAGACAAAAGGACGGAGTCAATGTCTCATTTTCAGGGGGACTTCGCCTCGGCTGCCCAGCTTGCGCATGCGCACGTAGCACGCGCCTCGCCTAGAACAGAAGCATCACCGCGACCACGAAAGCAGCCGTCACCACGAAACCGCCTGCGACGATGGCCCACACAGCAGGGCGCGCCCAGTTCAGCGTCCAACCGACGCCGAAACGCTCGGGCAGGAACAGGCTGGCATCGTCGGGGTTGCAGTAGAACACGCCGAACTTCCAATAACGGTCGTCGTCCACATGCAGCCGATCGGATGTCTGCATGTTCTTGAACACGCGCGAACCCGCCTGGCCGTACACGAGGCTGATGGCCATGGCGCCGACGCACAGCACGATAGCCGCGATCATGATGAAGACGGCTGCCTGACCCAGGTCGATCACGTTCATGAACGACAGCGGCATGGCGATCATGGCCACCGCTATCACCACGCCTCCCGCCACCAGATAGATGCTCTGCGCGCGGGCGAACAGGCCGTAGGCCAGCGCCGACGTGGCCGGCGCGCCGGGTTCGGCCCACTTCTTCGAACGAGCGATGGTCCAGTGGGAGAACACGAAACACGCGGCCATGAACCCCTGGATGAGTACCGGCATCCACAGGATGAGCGGGGTTTTCTCAGCCCAATCGTTCACGGTGCCGTCGAAGCCCATATGCATGGGAATCATGTCGGGCATATGCACGTAACCCACCGCGCCCACGGCGAAGGTGATGGCCATGATGGGCAGGTACAACAGGTTCCATTTGAGAGAGATGGCTCGCGGCACGGGCTGCTCGCCCACCACCGCGACAGACTCCTGCGCGTCAGCCGTCCAACCGCGCTTGGCTTTGTATGCGGACATCTTGGCGCGGAACGCCAGCATGAGCGCGTAGCCGCCTGCGGTCACCGCCAGCGACCCGACGATCAGCGCGCCCAGCACGCCGCCTGCGTTGCCCATGGCGGCGCTCGCGAAGCCGATGACCGTGAACACCGCCGTAGCCGACCCGACGATGGCGGCGTAGCGGCGCTTGAGTCCTACGACGTACGGATCGTGCTGCTCGGAGGTGGGAACGGTGACCGTGAACACCTCGCCGCGGCGCATGAGGTACGGGGTGATGGCCATGAACGCGCCGATGACCGGCATGAGCAATGCCGTAACGGCCATTATGACGGTCGGGTCGAACCCTTCCACTACAGCGCACCCCCTTTGAACGCCGGTTCGCACGAGGCGGCGCGCTCGATGTTCTCGCCCTGCGCGTCGCGGCTCGCTTGCGCAGTTCGGGCATCGGATCGTTCGCCCGCCCCGTAGGCGCGCGCGGCCTGGCGCTGCGCGCACTCCAGGAACTCGCCCCACGTGCCGCCGCGCGCCCGGTGCGCCAACGCCAGCTCGAACAGGCCGTCCTCCATCTTCGCCAGCTCGATTTGGGCGCGGTCGGCCCGATCGTCCTCGCACGGGTCGGCGATGTAGGCGCCCGATCGGCCGCGCATCAGCACGTAGCCCTCGTCGCGCAGCACGGCGTACGCCTTGTTCACCGTGTGCAGGTTGATGCCCAAGTCGCTAGCCAGCGCGCGAACGGATGGCAACGCCGTGCCGGGCACCAGCTCGCCCGTGGCGATGGCCGCGATGATCTGGCTGCGTATCTGCAGGTACAGCGGTTCTTCCGACTTCTGATCGATGCGAATAACCATACGCACGCCTTCTCCCTTTCGTTTCCTCGTCGTATTGTAGCGCGCGCAACCGAGAGGCGGCGATCGCGCAGGCGATTATCGTCTCGCACATTCGTCCTCCGCGCCGCCTTGAGCGACTACGCCCTCAGCCCCCGCTTCACCGCGCCGCGGTACGCCGCGACGGAGACCGCGGCCGCCAGAAGCGCCAGCACGAGCGACGCGCCCACGCCTAGCAACGTCGTGACGCCCATGCCGAGGACGCAGAACACCATGCCGATCATGATCACGGCGAACACCGGAACGCCGCGCTTCACCGGCTCGTACACGCTGGTCCAGTCGTACTTCGGGCTGCGCGCGTCAAGCGCCAGTCCCAGACATGCCGCCAGCATGCTGGCCGCAAGCGGCACCGCGAACAGCGCTGCGACAGACAGGGCGTCCAGCGGCAGCGACACCGCCATGAGCACGGCCGACACCGCGAGGCACTGCACGGCGATGGCCAAGTTGACGGCCACCTTCGCTCCCAGCACCGTCGCCGGCGACACGGGAGCCGTCAGCATGAGCCAACGCGCCGAGCCCTCGAGCGAAACCGACGCGGCCGTCGTGGACGAGATAGCGCAGAAGAACGCGAGCGCCCACGGAAGCAGCGCGCCGACGAACGGCGCGTACGCGGGCGGCAGCAAATCGAGCGACAGCATCCCCGTGGCAGAGCCCACCGCCACCGCGACGGCTGCAACCAGCACCAGCACGTAGCCTATGCACGCGTTCATGAAGTAGATGGGCGTGGCGGCCAAAAGCCGCAGCTCCTTCACCATGAGCGCGCGGAAGGGCGTGGACGACTTCGCACCCGCGCCCTTATCGCCGTCGAACGAGAACGTCCCGCGCGGCCTGGACGACATGAGCAGCGAGTTCACCGGCACGAATAGGCGCGCGACCAGCGCAAACACTGCCGCCGCAGCCGCGATGTTGACCGCAGCGAAGGCGGCGAACTGCACGAGGTCGCCCTGCACGATGCCTGCAGTCGCCCATGCGGCCGGCGGGAAGATGGCCGCGAGCTGCCCCGTCAGCTGGGCGCCGAGCGCACTCAACGCCGCCAGGTCGTCGGATTGGCCGGACAGCGCGAACGAGCCGAACACCGCCGCCAGCGTGGCGGCCAGCGTCAGCACGATGACCGCGACGTTCGCGTGCTTGAAGCGCGAGGACACCGCAGCGATCAGCACCGCCAGCACGACGGCCGCGGCCAGGGGCAGAAGCGGCGCCAGCACGATGGACAGCGCCATGCACGCGACCCCGACCGCCGACACCCCGGCAGCCGACGCGTACACGGCGAAAGCCGGCACCATCACCAGCACGCCGAACAGCAGGCTCATGGCGTACAGCGATGCGATACGCGACAACACCACCGACGACGTGGGCACGGGAAGCGACATCACCAGGTCGTAGTCCTTGAAGCCGAACAGCACGCCGTTCGTTTTGAGGAACGCCGCAACCGCGCCGGCGATCGCGCCCACCAGCACCGCGACCAGGGGAACGGCTTCGGCCAAGCCGATTTGGACGAGCCCCTGCGCCACGCCCGCCGAGTACGCCGAAGCGAACAGCACCACGGCCGCCACGACCAGCGCCGCAAGCGCCAGCGTGCGCTTCGCCTTCGCGGGGTCGGCGTGCAGCGTCTTGTTGATGCCGAACAGCCCTAGCAGCTGTATCTTCAGCAGCAGAATGAACGGTTTCATGGCAAACCCCCTACGCGTTCCGGTCGATCATGTCGAGGAACACGTCCTCCAGGCTCTCGTCGCCCACCACGTCGGCCGTCGGGCCGCATGCGCGCAGCGTGCCCTGCTTGATGATGGCCACCTTGTTGCACAGCTTCTCCACCACTTCCAGCACGTGGCTGGAGAAGAACACGGCCGAGCCGCCATCGGCCAGCTCGCGCAGCATCTCCTTCACGTGGAAGGACGCCTCGGGGTCGAGACCGACGAACGGCTCGTCCAGCACCAGCAGCGTCGGTTGGTGCACGAGCGCGCCGATGAGCACCAGCTTCTGGCGCATGCCGTGCGAGTACGAGGAGATGAGGTCGCCCAGCGCCGAGGTGAGGCTCAGCCGCTCCGCGTACGCCCGGATGCGGCGTTCGCGCACGTCGGCGGGCACCTCGAAGATGTCCGAAAGGTAGTTGAGGTACTGGATGCCCGTGAGGAACTCGTAGATGTCGGGGTTGTCGGGCACGTAGGCGGTCATGCGCTTGCAGGCCAGCGCGTCGGTTTTCACCGACTGACCTGCGATGCGGATGTCGCCCTCGTCAAAGCCCGTCACGCCCACGATAGCGCGGATGAGCGTGGTTTTGCCGGCGCCGTTGTGGCCGACGAATCCGAAGATGTCGCCCGGCATGACGTCGAGCGTCACATCGTCCACCGCCCGCTTCGCGCCGAACGCCTTCACCACATGGTTGACCGAAAGCACCGGAGCGGCCTTCTTCTGTTCTGCCGTCATGCTCGCTTCCTTCCCTATCCGTGATCCGTTCGCGGCTGTTGACCTTCCCGCGGTTGTTTGTTATATTTATGCTATAACAGATGGAACAAAGATGCAAGAGCCGTGCTGGGGATCGGATTCAGGAGAGACAAGGGGCGCTAGCATGAAGCGGATTTCTATTTTCTTGGCGATCACGTTCATATTGACCTGGGCGTACGAGTTCGGGGTGGTGTATCCGATATCGTCGGGGGCGCTCGTGGGCGTTCCTCCGGTCGCCGCGCAGTTCGCCACCGGCGCCGCCATGTTCTTCCCCGCCCTGGGCGTGCTTATCACGCGCCTCGTCACGCGCGAGGCGTTCAAGAACAGCCTCATCAAGCCGCGCGGGTTCAAGAAATCCCTGCCGTGGTTCGCCGTCGCCTGGTTCGGGCCCGCCCTGCTGGCCGCCATCGGCGCAGCGGTGTACTTTCTCGCGTTCCCGCAGGATTTCGACCCCAGCATGTCGACCATCGTCGCCACGCAACAGCAGGCTGCAGCAGCGGCGGACGCGGGCGACATCTCCGCCGACCAAGCGCGCGCCATGCTGCTGGCCCAGCTGCCTTTCGCCGTGTTCCTGGGCCCCGCGCTCAACATCTTCACGACGTTCGGCGAGGAGTGGGGCTGGCGCGGCTACCTGGTGCCGAAGACGGCTGCGCGCCTGCGCATCGTGCCGACGCTGCTGTTCACGGGCGCGATCTGGGGGTTGTGGCACGCGCCGCTCACCATCATCGGGCACAACTACGGCGTGGGGTATCCCGGCTGGCCGTTCGCCGGCATCGCCGCCATGTGCGTATTCTGCACCGTGCTGGGAATCTTCCTCACCTACGTCACTGTGCGCACGGGCAGCTGCTTGGCGGCGGCCGTCGGCCACGGTGCGATCAACGCGTTCGTCAGCGCGGGCATCATGTTCTCGCTCACGGGCGGCAACCCCTTCGTGGGACCCATGCCCGTCGGCATCCTCGGCGGCAGCGCGTTCATCGTGGTCGCGGCCCTCATGCTGTGGGATATGCACCGCCGCGAGAAAGCCGGCACCCTCTCTATGCCGCAGGCGGGCCTGCCCGACGACATGACGAAAGCCGACCTCGCCCGCACGGCAAGCTAGCAAACGCGCCTACCGCTTGATCACCGGGCAGACGACGGCGCTGACGGCGAGCAGCGCCGCGCACAGGTAGAAGGCGAGCGGCGCCGAGGCCGATGCGTCGACGAGCGCGCCCGCCAACCCGTCACCCCAAGAAAGCGAATTGGAACCCAAACCCCCTTGCTCCGCATCGAACGGGATAACAAGAACGGATGTTTCACGTGAAACATCCCGCCGCACTTGGTGCGGGCGCCGCTCACCAAGAAGAAGTGAGAGCGGGGTCGAGCTTGCGCTTTGCTCTTCGAACGCTACGGCCGGCGCCCTCCTCCCCTGCGCCTGCGCGGGATCCGCGGACGCAAAGGGCGTCGGCGCAGTACGCACCCATTCATCTGCGCAAGCACAGCCTCGCATCATTTCGCGTCGCGAGGCTCGAACCGATTTCAAGGACCCCTCTGCAACTTTTTCGACTTCGTGGCAGGCTTCAGGGTCGAAAACGATCTTCCGGATGATCGATCGACTGCAACCAATCGAGAAGCTCTTGGAAAACCCCTGGTCGGCGCTTTCGGCGGCTTCCTCAACCTGCCACGAAGTCGAAAAAGTTGCAGAGAAGCTCGATTTTTCTACTCGGGCTGCACGAGCGGGAGGCTGGCAGAAGGACCCCTGCCATCCGAGTACGCTTCACGTGAAACACCCCGCCGTCGTTGCAGGCGGCACGTGGCGTAGGAGGGACGCCCCGAAACGGAACGCCCCTCCTCAAGATCGCCGCGCTATACGGTGATCTTGCCCTTGCCCGTACGCTCGACCTCGCACAAGCCGGATCGGAAGGGAGGGAATCCGGTGATGGGGTCGAAGTCGCGCGTGGTCAGCAGGTTGATATCGGCCTGGTGCCAACCGTGGAAGACGTCCACGACACCGGGCAGCACGAGGTTCGTGATCTCGGCTTTCATCGTCACTTCGCCGAACTGGTTGAACACGCGCACCTGCGCGCCGTCCGTGATGCCGCGCGCCTCGGCGTCGTCGGGGTGCAGGCGCACCACCGGGTCGGGCATGAACTGGTTGAGCCACGGCAGATCGCGCAGCTTCGAGTGGGTGTAGTACGGCACGCGCGAGCCGCTGTTCAGCACCAGCGAGTAGTCCTTCGCCTCGTCGGGCGTGCTCACCGGGCTATGCACCGGCTCCTCGTACACCGGCAGCCCCTCGAAGCCGTACTGCTTCAGAATCTCGCTCACCAGCTCGATCTTGCCCGTCGGCGTGTTGAAGCCGGGCTGGCCGTCCTTGCGCAGGCCGCCGGTCTCGTACTTCTTCTCGTCCTTCGAGCCGCCCGGCACCTCGTAACCCTCGGGATGCTCCCGCAGCAGCTCCAGCGAGATGTCGATGCCCGCACCCCGGTACATATCGTCGAGCGCCGCCTCCACGCTGCCGCCGTAGCACTCCTCCTCGAAGCCCAGCGCGCAGCCGATCTCCAGGATGATCTGCCAATCCTCGCGGCACTGACCCATCGGCTTCACCACCGGGTCGCGATGGAAGATCTTGCGGCCGAAGATGGCGGGCGGGGCCATGCGCTCGTAGCACATGGCGGCCGGCAGCAGCATGTCCACCAGGTCGTGCGTCCAAGGACGCATATAGTAGTCGATGGCCACGGTGAACTCCATGTCCTTAATGGCCCTCTGGTACTCAGGCGTCTGCGGCCACATCATGGAGTTCACGCCCAGCAGCACGCCGGCGCGGATCTTGCCGTCGGCCACCAGCTCGGGCAGGTGCGCGGTCTGGATCATCTTGAAATAGTGCGCCCACACCGGGAAGTCATCCTTGTCGTAGCGGATATCCTGCAGGCCCTTCTCGGCGTACATGTCCTCGAGTCGAAACGCCGCAGTGGACGCCGAGTAATCGAACGGCAGCCCCGGCCCCATGGCCAGGCCGCCCGCCACGTCCAAATCGCCCGTCAGCGCGATGATCGAGTACACCGCGCGCTGGAAGTTGCCCACGTTGGTGGCGTGGCACGCGCCGGCCGAGCTGGACACCAGCGTCGCGGGCGCGTTCTCGCAGATGATGCGCACGGCCTCCTCGAGCTTCGCAGCGGGAACCCAGGTGATCTCCTCCACGCGCTCGGGCGTGAACTCCTGCACGTAACCGGACAGCTCGTCGAAGCCGTGCGTCCACTTCTCCACGAAGTCCTTGTCGTACAGACCGTCGCGCAGCATGACGTGGATGAACCCGAGCGCAAGCGCGCCGTCGGTGCCGGGGCGCAGCTGCAGATGCACGTCGGCCAGGCCGGTCACCGTGGGCGTGATGCGCGGGTCGACGACGACGAACTTGCAGCCGCGCTCCTTTTGCTTCATCATGTCGCCGAAGCGGTAGGGCTGCGACCATGCCGGGTTGAGCGACCACACCAGGCAGCTGGCCGTGGCGTCGGTGGGGTCGGAACCCATGGTCAGCTGGCCGGTCACCAGCTGCGAGCAGATCCACGTGGCCGCCGCGCAGGTGGAGCTTTCCGTGCCGTACGTGGGCGAGCCGAACAGCGTGGCCAGGCGCTGCATGGCGCCGCGCGGCTCCTTCGGGTCGCCGCAGTAGAACAGCACCGCCTCGGGGCCGCTCTCGTCCTTGATGCGGTTGAGCTCGCTGGCGATGCGCGCGTACGCGTCGTCCCAGGAGATGGGCTCCCATTCGGGCGCACCCGTGCCCTTCGGGTTCGTGCGCACCATGGGATACGTGATGCGGTGCGGATCGTACAGCTCCTGCAAGCTGGAAATGCCCTTCGCGCAAATGGGGTCGGCCGGGTACTTGTCGCGCGCTTCCACGCGCACCACCTTGCCGTCCTTCACGGAAGCGGCGATGCCACACTTCGGCACGTGGTTGCACATGTCGCAGTACGTATATTTCACCTCAACGGGTGCCTCTTCGGCGATAGCGCCCTCAGGATGCACGATCTCGAAGGCCCCTCCGGCCAGCACGGCGCCTGCCACCGCCGCCGTGCCCTTGAGCAGTGTGCGGCGCGAAATGTTGACGGACTCGTTCATGCTAGGCCCCTTCCTTCCCCTGCTTAGACGACGCTAGAGCGTTGGACGGCAGCACATCCAGCGGCATGCCGTCGACCGGACGGTAGTAGAACGAAGTCTCGTCCACGCGCAGAACCGCCTCGTCGCCGGCGATGAACTTCGACACCGGGCTCTCCGGATCGTCCAGGTCGCCGAAGTAGCGCGCACGGCCCGGGCAGTTCACGACGCATGCCGGCTGCTTGCCCTCGGCCAGCCGGGCCTCGCAGAAGATGCACTTCTCGGCCACCAGCTCGCGCTGCACGCCGTAGGACTCGTAGGGCGCGGGCACGTCGGCGCCGAACATGTTCTCGCTCGTGCGGTTGAGCTTGCGCGCGCCGTACGGGCACGCAGCCAGGCACAGCCCGCACGCGATGCACTTCTCGTAGTCGATGACGGTGATGCCGTCGTCGCGCCGCACGCTGGCTCCCGTGGGGCAGGCGTCCACGCACGCGGGCTTCTCGCACTGCACGCACGCGTTCGGCACGTACGCCCGGCCGCTCTCCCCTGCCTGCGTGCCCCATTCGTATACGTCCAGGTTGTTCCACGACACCCCCGGCCGCTGGTTGTTCTGCATCTGGCACGCCACCACGCACGCGCCGCATCCTGCGCATCGGCGCAGGTCGATGGCCATTCCGTACCTTGTCATCCCCTCGTCCTTTCTCCCTGGCGCGGCCGTTTCGGCTCGCGCATCTCCTGGTGCGAACTCTACGCGGGACCGAGGGCCTCTTCCAGAAGCGCCCGCAACAACCGATTTCCGTATTTCGCCCTCCCGCGCGGCTGGCGGCGGCATCATCGGTTTCTGGCGTGCGCCAGGTTTAAGCGCGTCAAAGGGACGGGCGACTTGACACACCTCAACCTTGTCGGTGACGAGCGACATGTGTGTCAAATCGCCCGTCCCTTTGACACACGACACACGCTCTTCGACGTTGGCGGCAAACCCCCACAAGTGATAGTATTGTCCTGGGGATTCACCATGCAGCGCGGCTGGCCGATTCACAGGGAGAGGGAGCCATGGCAACCGAGCAAGAGTATCGATCCATCCTGATACCGAACCAGCCGTTCCGCCGGCTGAAGATCGCCGACTACATTTCGCAAGGGAAGAAGAAAAAGCTCTTCAAGGGCGAGTACATCCGCACGAGCGCCAAGACCATCGACGACTTGTACTATTACTACATCGACGAAGGCCAGATCGTGGCCACGTTCGAGCAGGAATCGGGCGACGTGGCGCCGCTGTACTGGCGCAACGCGGGCAACGCCTTCTCCGCCGAGTACAACGATTACGCGTCCATCGGCCGCTACAAAGCGCGATTCATCGCCACGCAGAACACCGTGCTGTTCGCGTTCACGCAGCGCCAGCTCTACGAGCTGAGCCAGGACGACCCCGAGCTGTTCTACGAGTTCATCAACGTGTGCCACATGTCATTCGCGCAGATGGGACACCGCATCAGCAACACGGGCTACCAATCGTCGACGAAGCGCATGATCATGTGGCTGCAAAAGCTGTGCGCCACGCAGGAGTGCGACGAGCGCGGCGTGTACGACATCGAGTGCAAGCTGACGCTGCAACAGTTGTCCGAGCTGCTGTCCATCCACATCACCACCTGCACGAAGATCGTGGCGGCGCTGGAGAACGAGGGCGTCATCGAGCGCACGCGCACACGCATCCGCATCTTCGACGCCCAGCGTCTCGCCCAATACGGCCTCGAGGACACCCCGCTGGCGTACTGATCGCTCCTATGGCGCGAAGTCGCGCTTGCGATCTGAAGGAGCGCGTTCCGCGCCGATTCGTGACGGACGCGGCGCGCGAACGACATGGCGAAAGACGCTCACCTTCCCCAGCCTTATGCAAAGCGAGACAACGCATCATCGCCCGTAAAACACGGTTTTCGCACCTGAGACGTGTTTTTCGGGCGATGATGGGCCGCGCACGGCTCCGCTCGCTGCGATCGCGCATGTTTCGCAGCTAGCGTACCTTCGCCACGATGAAGCCCAGGGTGGCCACGGCCATGACGGCGGAGAAGCCGAAGGCCAGCTGGTAGGCCAGCGCGGGGTTCGCGAGCCCCGCCGCAGACGCGCCTGCCACCGCGATGAGGAACACCATGACCGACGTGCCCAGCGACGCGCACGCTTGGCGGGCCGAGATGCAGAACGACGAGCCGTCGGCCACGATAGGCCGCGGCAGCTGCGCGAGGCTCCACGACGTGAGCGGCCCCACCAGCCCCGACACGCCCACCGCACGCACGGCCTGGCACAACGTGGTCACATACAACGGCGTGTCCGCATCGAGAAACGACATGAGCACCGCGCCGGTCGCCAGAAACGCGCCCGACACGAGCGCGACGGGACGCACCCCCACTTTGTCGGTGAGCACGCCCGCCAGCGGGTTCAGCACGAGCGCGGCCACGGTGCCGGGCAGCAGCACAACCCCGGCTTCGAGCGCGGTTCCGCCGCACAGCCCTTCCACGTACAGCGGCACGATCAGCGTCACGCCCATGAAGGAGGCGTTCAGCAGGTTCTGCGCGATGAAGCCCGCGCGATACTGACGCGATGCGAAGATATCCATGCTGATCAGCGGGTCGTTCACCCGCTTCTGCCGCCGCACGAACAGCACGAGGAACAGCGCGCCTAGCACAAGCGGAGCCCAGATGAACGGGCTTTCGAACGAGAAGCTGCTCGCGTTCGAGAACGCCAGCAGCAGCCCGCCGAACCCGAGCGTCGACTGCGCGAGCGACACCACGTCGAGTCGTGCGCTCTTGTCGGGAGCCGCCGAGGGTTTGATGGCGACGGCCGCCGCAGCGGCAAGTGCCAACATGATGACCACGAGCAGCACAAAGAAGCTGCGCCATCCCAGCGAGAAGCTCATCGCCCCGCCGATGGTGGGACCGATGTTCGGCGCGAAGCCCATCGCGATGCCTGCCACGCCCATGGCCGTGGCCTGACGACCGCGCGGGAAGCGCGTCATGGCGATGGTCTGCATGAGGGGCATGAGCATGCCCGTGGAGATAGCCTGGAACACGCGACCCGTCAGCAGCACGCCGAAGTTGGGAGCAAACAGGTCGGCCAACGCCCCCACCAGGAAGAACGCGAGCGCGATGAACACATGCTGGCGCACCGAGAAGCGTCGCGAGAGAAACGTGGCCACCGGAACGGTGATGCCCAGCACCAGCATGTAGCTGGTTGTCAGCCATTGCCCCAGGTCAACCGTCAGGCCGAACTGCAGCATGATATCGCCCAGCATGGCGTTAACCGCAGTCTGCGAGAGATTCCCCGACGCCGATGCCAGCACGACGATGGCGAACAGCGCGTACACGCCCATCCGCTCGCTCTTCACTCGTTTCATGCCCGCATGTCGCCTGCCCTCCGTTTCCCACCAGCGCATTCCAGTATATCCCAAATATGCGCGAACGCAGGAGGAGCCTCTCGCGCTTCGCGATGCAAAATCGCCAAAGCGCACGAGGCTCCTCCTTGGACGGGTCGCTTGAAAGACATGCGTGAGGCCATCGGATCATCTTAGCGAACAACCCGAAAGCAATCGACTCCGGAAACGCCTATCGCTACGAACGAGCGAGTGCGCTTCTAGCCGATATCCTCCCGAACGCACCGCACTCCCCCACGTTTCCACCTCCTTGGTACAGATGGCCCCAAATCGAACCGAACTCACCGGCAGAATACAATCCCGGAATAGCCCGCCCGAACGGGTCGAGAATCTCCCCCTTTTCGTTGCGAACCGGACCGCCATCGGTATTGAGCAGTGCAGGGACGCAAAGCATCGCGTAGTAAGGAGGCTGGTTCAAACCGGTGAGCGTGTCAGAAGGACGGTAGAAAGCGAGGTCCTCTCCCTTGTCCACAAACTCGTTCCATTGCTTGACCGTTTTCAGCAGCTCGTCTTCGGGAACTTCGATAACCTTGGCAAGCTCCTCGAGAGTGTCCGCTGAAACCGCCCATCCGTCACCGACGGGATCGGTCGAAGTCTCTTCCGGACACGCACCCGCGTCAAGACCCGCCTGATCGAATACGAACCAACCCTTTTCCGGCAAGGGAAGGTGCGCCATATCTCCACCGAACTGCGTGATGCCGTGTCGGTAGCCGACGTTGCGAGTTATGTCGGTATCGGGCAGCGCATATTTTTTGAAATTGCTGCATGCGTCGAAGTCCTGGTAGAACCTTCGTCCGTTCACGCCGACGGTGATGCCGTGCTGCTTCACCGTAAACGAGTACAACGTCGAAACGAACCGGGTGTTCTCTATGTTGCGCAAAGAGAGCCAGTATTGGGCGCCTCCGTGCATATGCCAGAAGTCGGCACCCGCTTTCATGCAGATACGATGCCCGTCGCCAGTGTTCGCCTTGCCTGCATACGGATAACCTTTGACGCCCGTATAGTCGCGAAGCATATCCGGGTCGCTTTCGAAGCCCCCCGTGCACATGATGACGCCTCGCTTCGCACGGTACGATTTGCCGCCCGCCACAACGCCCGTCACTTCGCCCGTCGAGGCATCGCGAACAAGCGACTCCAACGGCGTGGAAGCCTTGTACTCTATCGTGTCGTTGCGCTTCTTCATTTCGGAGAACAAGAATTCATGGATATGATGGGGCTGATCGCCCTCCGTTTTGAAGAGAAGGAAGCCCACCGTGTTGTCGTCGGGGTACTCGGCGTATTCGTTCGTCTCCTCCCCCGATGGGTCGGGTTCGTAGATGTTCAGCCACTCCTTTTTGGCACCCAAACCCAGAATCCAGTTAAGATTCTCCTTCGACTCCTCCACGAACGCCCGAATCGTCTGCTCCGGCGTGCTCTCTCCGATAAGGTGACCCAGATAATTCATCGGACCATCGGTTTCGTCGAAATAGAGCTGCCAGCCCGCGCAATACGGGCTGTTTCCATTCGGCATCGAACCCTTCTCGATAACAAGGCAGGTGGCCCCATCACCCTCATCCGCTGCCGTTATCGCAGCAGTAAGGCCCGCGATTCCGGCACCCGCCACGATAACATCGTATTCCCCATCCCATTTTTCTTCAGAAGAAGCCGCATCGGCCCCACCGCCGGCGCACCCCGCAAGACCAAAAGCAGTAGCACCGGCCAAAGCCAAACCTGCGCCCTTCAAGAAACTGCGGCGCGTCGTTTTGACCCCTTCTCGATTCACGTCCGTCGTCACAAGCTCTCCCTCCATATCGCATCCCTTTCCATATCGATCGCCAACCCAACGCAACCAGCGGTTCATCAGACGGCAAGGCGTGCTCCGTAGCCCGCCGCCCCCACTTTTACCTCTTTTGCGGAATCTGCTCGTCTGCCAAACTGTCCGAATGAAGCTGAAACGTATCCCCGAACCGGATGATTTTCGACCAAGATACCCCGAACGCGGCAATATCGCCCTCCGTACGCTTACCGCAAGAACCCCGATGTTCTATAGTGGATCGAACCGGAAACCTTAAGCATCTCGAATCCGACGCTCTCCAGCAGAGCAAATACGCGAACGCTTTCCCATCCGGAGCGAATCCGGAATCGAACGCAACGCGGCAAACGATCATCAATCATCGTTCGAGCACGAAGCAAGGCTTTCGAATCTCCATGGAACGCAGAAAGGCTCCTATGAAGAACGTCGCGCCCCATTCGCCTAACAACGAAGCAGCCCGTTCGGATGCGGCTATCGCCATCATCGCGTCGATCGGACTCACCGCCGTGATAGTATGGGCCGACCTTCTAGGGCATGGATTCGGGTTCGCGCCGTCATCCTCGATCATTCAGCAATTGGGTAACGCCCGCCTGTTCTTTCTCGTCGGATTCACTCTTTGCGCCATAGGATCCGTGCTTTTGGCGAAAGCCCCGCAAAGAAAAACACAGGTGCTGACGAAGGCGGCTCCGACAACCGCCTTCCTTGGAACAGGACTATACGGCTTCGCCTACCTGCAAACGGCGCTGCCGTCGGAGATCATCGCGCTTCTGGGACTCGTCTGCTGCGGCGCCGGATACTACGCGACGACTTTGCTCATCTATTGCGAGCTCGCAAAAACGAAACGCCTCGTCATGGCAATAGGAGCCTTATCAGCGAGCTTGATTCTTAAAACGATCGTCGGCTCGGAGTTAAGCACGGCTCTGACCTCGTCGGCACAAGTGGTTTTGGCTTCGATTCTGCCTTGGGTCTCCTTCGCGTGCCTGGAGGCGCTCAAGCGCTTCGGCACATCACGCTATCTCGAAGCATACCGCTCTCGCCCACTTTTGACGAAAAAAGGTATGTACGACCTCGTGTTTCTGCTAGTAGCCGTATCGTTGATACTGGCGGCTCTGAGAGGCACCAGCCATCTTGGACTTTGGGGAAGCAACCATTTGGGATCGCCCGTCTCAACTCCGGCAGGCTACCTCACAGTCGCCCTCGCTTTGGCTGCTTGCGCATACCTTACCCTGCTTCGCAACAGCAATAATCAGATGCTTGTTCGATACCAGCCCGCGTTCCTTGTCCTAGCCGGAGGCTTTCTCATCTACGTTCTTCAGAATGAGTACGTTTTCGCACGGATCGCAGATCCCGTGTTCGACTGGCTCTACCTGACCGTAGAGTTGTTCGGGCACCTGCTCTCGGGAACCATGATCATCACCGCCATCCGCTCGGCTTCGGCGCCGGCCTGGCTGTTCCAAGGAATAAGCGATTCAGCTTTCGGCTTAGTCGCCGTACCGTGGCTGTTCCTCGTTCAGGAAGCTCATGTCGATATCAGAATCCTGATGGCCGTAGCCATCTTTCTCGTGATGGTAGTCGCCATACGCCCCATGAGCACGCGCCCTATGGAAATCGAGCGCTCGCTCTCTTTGCCGTCTCGCGAAGGCGTAGCGGAGCTTCAAGGTGATCGTTCGACAAGCGCAAGCGAGCCAACAGAGCGCAACGAAGCCTCGACGGAGCAACGCGTCAGCGAAACCCTGACGAAATACCATCTGGAAATCGCGAAACGGCACAGTCTCTCCTCCCGCGAAAGCGAGGTATTCCTCCTTTTGGCTCAAGGCAGAAGCCGTCCTTATATTTGCGAGGTATTCTGCCTGTCCGACGGCACCGTCAAAACGCATATCACGCATATCTACCGCAAATTCGACGTCCACAATCGACAAGATTTCATCGACCAAGTTCAGAAAGAGGTCGCGGAGCTCGACATACGCAATGGACGCCAAAATGCATAGCGTCAAACCTCAAACGAGCAGCAGCCGCGGGCGCGTTGCGCTGGCCCCAAATTGGCAGCCATGACAAAATTAGCTTCGGCGAACTCGCGTTGGGATCTTCACGACCCGGCCTTACGTCATACATCCGCCCGAGCATTCGACCCAACCCGTCCGAAACCGCCTCCAAAATTGCCACAGCTTGCCATTTGGGGACAGCCAACGAGGGCGTCCTCCGACGCAATTACGCCGCCGCTTTGGCGCGCGCCGACATCCTTGCCACCGTTGCATGATAATTCCAGTTCAGCTATATTTAGTATTGCTAGGCTATCGAGGAAGGGAGCGCGCATGGCGGAAAACGAGACCGACCGAAACGAACCATGCGTTTCTGACATCGACGACACAGCCGCGCCCGCCTACCGCATGAGCCGCGGACGCGTTGCTCTGCTGACGGCGCTGGCCATCTTGCCGGTCGTGCTGACCGCGCTCGCCCAGCCGTTTCTGCCGGATAGCGTCCCCCTGCACTACGGAGCAAGCGGCCCGGATCGATGGGGATCGAAAGGCGAGCTGTTCGTCGCCGCCGGCATCATCACCGTCATCGCGTTCGTCCTCGTGGCGGTATACGCCGTGGTCGAACATCAACGAGAAACGGGGCGGGAGGACTGGCTCGTCGTAGACGGCCCCGTCACCAGCATGTTTCCTATCTCCTCCATCTGCCTTGCGGTCATGGATTGCATCGCCGTCATCTACGTCTTCGCCGCCTTCCAGCTGGGAGGCTTCTCGATGCCAGAGAGCATGGGCTCGCTCATCGGAGGGATCGTCTGCCTCGTCGTGGCGCTCTCCCTACTCACGCCAGCCCTGTACATGCTGATCACGGGCAAGGGCCTCTCGCTCGTGAACTTCCATCCCGGAACGAGCGACCTCGAGAAACGCACCGGAGCCGACAAACAGCAGGCGCGCGCCATCGGCGGCTTGCTGCTATTCCTCACCGTCATCGTCCTCGTGGAATTACTCGTAACGGTGAAATGAAAACGCACCCGCCACTTCGGCGGGTGCGTGCTAATTGAACGCTTGCTGGGTCTTCTCCAACCCTACCTGCACCAAGGACAACGCCGCCTGCGCGCCGCGGTCGGTGGCTTGGACGAAGTCGTCGGCCGCGTCCTTCTTCGGCTTCGACAGCACCCAGTCCACCACGGGCATGCGTCCCGGCGGGCGCCCGATGCCCACGCGTACGCGATGCCAGTCGCGCGTGCCCAGCTTGTCGCAGATGGAGCGCAGGCCGTTGTGCCCCGCGTGCCCGCCGCCGAACTTCACGCGCACGGTACCGGGGTCGATGTCCAGCTCGTCATGCACGACGATCAGGTGCTCAGCATCCACGCCGTACGCGTTCATCAGCTGCTTCACCGGGCCGCCCGACGTGTTCATGTAGCTTTGCGGCTTGGCCAGCACCAGGTCATGATCGCGATACACGCCTTTGGTGGTCAGCGCGCCGCATTCCGTCTTCCAGTAGCGCGCGCCCACCTCCTCGGCGATCAGGTCCACGGCGTCGAACCCGGCGTTGTGCCGCGTATGCTCGTACTCCTCGCCCGGATTTCCCAGGCCAACGATCAAAAACATCGGACCTCTACTCGAACAGCGAGGCGACGGAGCCGTTGTTGTAGACGTTGCTGATGGTCTTCGCGAACAGCGGGCCCACGGACAGCACCTTCACCTTGCCGGTCTGGCGCTCCAGCGGCACGGGCACAGCGTTCGTCACCACCACTTCCTCGATGGACGAGTTCGCGATGCGCTCGTACGCCGGGCCGCTGAACAGGCCGTGCGTCGCGCACGCGTACACCTTCTCGGCGCCCTTCGCCTTGAGCGTGGTGGCGGCGGCCACCAGCGAGCCGGCCGTGTCGATCATGTCGTCGTTCAGGATGCACACCTTGCCGTGCACGTCGCCGATGAGCGCCGTGATCTCGGCCTGGTTGTGCTTCGGGCGGTCCTTGTGCATGATGGCGATGTCGCAGTCCAGCATGGTGGAGAACTTCTTCGCGGCCTTCGCGCGGCCCACGTCGGGCGACACGACGCACAGCTTGTCCTTGTCCAGGCCCATGCTCTGGAAGTAGTCGACGAAGATGGGCATGGCGGTCATATGGTTCACCGGCAGGTCGAAGAAACCCTGGATGGCGTCCTGGTGCAGGTCGATGGTGATGACGTTGTCCACGCCCGACGCGGCCATGAGATCGGCCACGAGCTTGGCGGTGATAGGCTCGCGCGGGGCGGCCTTGCGATCCTGGCGCGCGTAGCCGTAATGGGCCACCACCGCCGACACCGAGCGGGCCGAGGCGCGCTTGGCGGCGTCCACCATGATGAGCAGCTCCATGAGCGCATCGTTCACGTCGTAGCCCGCGCCGCTGCACACCGATTGGACCAGGAACACGTCCGCGCCGCGCACGCTTTCCTGGTAGCGCGCGTAGATCTCGCCGTTGGCGAACTTCTCAAGCTTGACGTTGCCGAGCGACACGTTCAGATCCTTCGCGATCTCCTCGGCAAGCTCGGGGTTGACCGACCCCGAGAACAAGGCCATGCTCTTCTGCACTTCCGTCATGTGCGCGCTCCTTCGCTTCACCCTCAGGGCCGCCGCACCGCGCAGCCGTCGCCCCCTGTCTCATCGGCACTATTGTATCCGCACGCGTCGCGCACGCACAGGGTGAACTTCGGCATCTTCGCAGATTGACCGCAAGGTCTGACAAGAGGCAAGCGCCCAACTCCGGACGGAGAACGCTCAGCGCACGATCTTCCCGTCTTCGATGAGGCTTTGCAGCTCCTGCTTGGAATGCACGCCCGCCTTCGCGTAGACGTTGCGGATGTGGCTTTTCGCCGTGTTGAACGAGATGCCCAACTCGCCTGCGATGTACTCGATGGTATAGCCCTTCCCCAGCAGGAACAGCACGTCGCGCTCGCGCAGCGACAGGCCCGCCTCTGTCTCTTATACACATCTCCTAGCCCACGAGACCGAGGCTGATCTCGTATGC
>ENA-OXUB01000398-OXUB01000398.1-human-gut-metagenome-genome-assembly--contig:-NODE-398-length-26591-cov-7.842780_pt1 | contig 26591 bp, 19 predicted proteins | sample MGYA00249345_ERZ652652 | MGnify/ENA primary metagenome ERZ652652 (study PRJEB26925, sample SAMN05826496) | human gut metagenome | biome: ENVO:2100002; feature: ENVO:00000062; material: ENVO:00002003... | reverse complement strand
CGGCAGCGTCAGATGTGTATAAGAGACAGCGCCCAGCCTGTGCGCCGCGTACCTGCGCAGCGACGCGGGCGAGGCCGTGCGCGGCAGCTACGCCTACGTGCTGTGCGACGACTTCCAGAACATGAGCCGCGCCGAGCAGACGTGCCTGTGCCTGCTGGCCGACCGCCAGCTCATCGTGTGCGGCAACCCCAACCAGCAGCAGGCCGCACGCACGTCGTTCCCCTGCGCCGAAGGCTTCGTGCAGTTCGACGCGCGCCGCCGCGATGTGGCCGTGTTCACGCTGTCCGGAGCGCACGGCAACCCCGCCATCGCCGGGTTCGCGGACGGCTTGTGCGACCAGGGCGACATGGATCCCGCGTTCAAGGCGAACAACGCAAGTGACGCGCAGACGTCGGACGGCATCATGGCCGTCAAGTGGTCGACGCCAGAAGACGAGCTGGATGGCATCACGAAATACCTGCGCGTTCTGCTCGACGGCGAAGAGGACCTGCACGAGAACCGCACGTGCGTGCTCGTGCCCAGCAAGCGCTGGGCGCTCATGGCGCAGCAGGTGCTCAAGCAGCGCGGTTTCGCCGTGACGCTGGCCGGAGCGTTCTCCCGTTTGGGCGGCGACCCGCGCGACAGCGCCCGCGCCCGCGCGCTCGCGGCGTACACGAAGCTCAACCTGCTGGCCGATCCGCGCGACATGACGGCTTGGCGCAGCTGGTGCGGCTTCGACAACTACCTCACGAACAGCGATGCATGGGGCGGCTTGCAGGCTTTCGCTGAAGAGCGCGGGCTCACGCTCTACGACGCGCTCGCTCTGGCCGACCAGCTGGAAGACGAACCGTTCCTGCGCACGCACGCCCTGGTCGAGCGCTGGCGCGCGGGCCAGGAGCTTATCGCCGCGAACGCCGGGCGCAAGGGCTTCGGCCTGCTGCACGCCATCGGAGCCGACGGCCTGCCCGAGTTCGAGGAGACGGCGCGCGCCCTCGTGGGCGACGAGGATGCGGCAGCGATGTTCGCCCTGCAGCGCGCCAACGTCACCGATCCCGCGCTGCCCGACGATCCGCACGTGCTGCACGTGGCCTCATACGGCGCCCTGTGCGGCGTCGAATACGACAACATCTTCGCCATCGCCGCCGTGGACGGCTTCATGCCGCGGCGCGATGCGTTCGAGGTGATCAGCACCGAGGAAGACCGCGAGCGCATCATGAACGAAGAGCGCCGATCGTTCTACAACAGCGTGTCGAAGGCCAGCAAACTCCTGGTCGTCTCCTATTTCAGCAAAGCGCCGCTCGAGCTTGCCGAGCGTACCAAGATGCAGGTGGTGCGCGTGAAGGCCGAGGGCGACGGCCGCGTGGCCTCGATGCGTCCCACCGCGTTTTTGGCCGAAGCGGGAAACGCCGCCCCTGTCACCACCGGCGGCCAAGCCCTCCTCGCCCAGCACGGGTTGAACTAGCCGCCAACGCGCCGCCGCCCAGCGGCGGCGCGAAGCCGCCTTCGAACCGGCGTTCGGCCGGCCAAGAAGAATCTTCCGACGCGTGGCTACACAGGCTTTCCCTGCCGCATATCTTGCAGCAGCTCTTTCCGCAGCCGGTAGCGCTTCATCATCCAGCTCGCGTCGTTCGGCGGAAGGCGCTTTCCCGTCAACTTCGCCACCGCACGCGCCGCTTCGTCGAACTTCCGCGCGTCGAAGAATTGGTCGGGCGTAATCGAGACCACCGCTACTCCCTGGGAAATCAGCGCGCTGCGACGAGCCGAATCCCGCGTCTCGGCCGCGTTGCCGCTGTGATGCTCGCCGCTGTCGTACTCGACGGCAACGTGCCTCTTTCGCCAATACAGGTCGCATTCGAAGCGTTCGCGCTGAACCAACCCCTTCGTCCGCACCTCGATGCACGCGTTGAGCTCGGGAAGGTCCAAGCCGTATCCGCCGATCATCCGCGACAAGCACAAGGCCATGACCAGGGTCGTCTCCATAGGAGATGCCGACGAGTCCGCGACGAAGCGCAGCGCTCGCAACGCTTTGTTCGACCCGATGCAGCCGCGCGACTTCTCGACGAAGCGCCTGAGCGAGCGAACGTCGGTCAAAGGCGTGCGTTTCCGAAACCCTCGCTTGTCGCCATCGTACGCATATCGCGAGCACAAGAGGCAGCCGTACCGAACAAGCTCGACCAGCGACAGCTCCGTCGCCATCTCCACGAAGGACCGCTCGGGCGAGCTGATGTACAGCCCGTCGCGCAGCCGGACGAAAGATCCAGCCGGAAAACCGGCACTCCACACGTGGCACACGGGGTTGCCCGTCCGCACGCGATCGTTTGCCTGAGCGACCACAACGTGCAGAGGCGTCCCAAACGCATCCAGCTCTCCATCCGTATCCCCCATACGAACGCCGCAGATCGGATGGGCGCGCGAGGGCGTGAGAACCGGCAGCGCATCGCTCACGCGCCAGTACTCGTAGGCAGATCGATATCCGATGAATACGCTCATGGTTGCAGCATACCGAGCAAGCATCGGAATGGCTAGCTATCTTTTTGATCCCTGTGTCCCGAAACAGGAAAAAGAGCCTTCCGTGCAAGTTTTTCGACTTCGTGGCAAATACGGCAGAAGCCCACCTGGGGTTTTTCGTTCGCAGTTCCGACGAGCGCCCCGCTTCATTCCCTTCGGAACGAAAACGCCTGATGAACGGCTTCCCCTTTCCAAAAGGTTTGCCACGAAGTCGAAAAATTTACACGGAGGGGCCCGAAAGGAACCCGGGCCCGCAGATCGTCTGCGAGCCCGGCGGCGGGGAGGCAACAACGAGAGATTTCGGCAACCTACTATGCGGCGGCTTCCACGCTGTCCAGCAGCTCGGCGAGGACGGACGCGTCTTCCTCGGCGAAGCCCATGGCAAGCTGGGCCAACCCCTGGTAGAACAACGTGCGCGAGAACAGCCGCATGTCGTTGGTCAACAGCGGCAGCCAGTTCAGCAGGTGGTCGTGCAGGAAGGTTCGCTGAGTGCGCAGCTGTTCCACGGCCTCGTCCTCATCTCCTGCCGCCAGCGCCTCGGCCGCGCGCAGGCTCATGCGTTGCATGAACTCGAACTCCAGCGCCACGTGATCCTCGCCCTCGTTCCACGCGCCGCGCTTCAAACCGTTCTCGCGCAGCGTCTGCAGCACTTCGGCGCGCGCCTCCTGCATCATCAGGCGACGCTCGGAGGTGTACACGCTCTCGTACGGATAGGCGGCCGAGTACGCGTTCACCCCGTGGCCGATGAACGTGCGCACGAAGTCGATGGCGAGCTCGGTGACGCTGTCGTCCCATGCGGTTTTCAGATAGTCGTACAGCAGATGGTACCCTTCGTCCACCTTCGCGTTGCCCGTGGCGGTGGGGAAGCGCATGGCTTGCAGCTCCCGCAAGGATTCCGCGTCCACTTCCTCGCGGAACAAGTTTGCCAGCAGGCCGTACGTTTGAGCGCGCATGTTCATGAGCGCAACCAGGTCGACGGTTTCCTCAGGCATGGTTCTCCTCCTTCTTCGCAGCGGCAGCCGCTTCCACCGCAGGCAGCATCGCACGTCCCAGATCGGTCAGACGCCACGCGTGCTCGCTCCATTCCAGCGCATCGGTGCGCTCCAGCATGTCAATGAAATGGCCGCCGAAACGCCGCGGGCTCTTCACCTCGTCGAACGTGTCCACCAGGTCTTCTATCTCGGGTTTCGTGCACGGACGCTCGTCGACGGCGCGCATGACCGCGCGGTACACCTCCACGTAACGGCTGTCGCGATCGAGCACGACGTCGCGGAATGCAGAGCCCTGGGTCAGCCTCTCGTACAGCGCGCTTCCTTCTTCGGTAGTGCGCCACACAGGGTCGACGCGTTCTTTGATCTCGAGAAACGCAACGCCCGCCTCCACGTCCTCGTGCGGCTCGGCGGCTGCGGGCATCTCCAACGTCAAGGCGCCGGCACGTTCGAGCATGCGGCACAGCGTCATGGGCGCGTACACCGAGCGGTTGCTGGCCTGCGCCGCTTCCACGTGCTCGGCCACGCGGCTCGCCGCGCACCCGCCGCGGCACAACCCCATGATGCTCAGCAGCACGGGCCGGCGACCGGGGTTGTGATCCAGCAGCTCCAGCACGGCAGATTCCACGCCGCCTTGGCGCTTGGGGGTGTACACGGCTTCGCGCTGCATGCTCTGGGGCATGTTGCGCATGGTGGGATAGTCGACGGTATCAAGCGGGTTGTCGTCGTCCATGTCCTCCTGGTCGATCTCCAGATCGTCGGCCATCAGAGGATCGAACTCGTCGTCCAAGCCCAGCACGTCGTCGAACGATACGGTAGGCATCATTCCTCCTTCTTCTCTCTTCGCTGCGTTCGAGTATAGTGGCTGCGCGCGACGGCTCATCATCCTATAAGGCGTAATTACGCAGGGATTCGCACGCATCATACGCCGGGGCTGCGAAATCACCTTGACGCGCGCTTCGCCGGCTCCCTATAATCGGGGCGCGTTGCGAGAAGCGGGGCTTCTTGGGAAAGGAAGCTCCAATGGCCAACGTAGCTTGGGGCAAGAAGATTCTTGCCGTTGCGGTTCTGAGCTGCCTGTGCGCTTCGATCGCGGTTCCCGCCTACGCGTTCTACTACGTCCACGGCGAAGAGAACGTTGCTGCAACCAGCAAGGGCGTCATCGAGGTCACGTGCACGGTGGACGAAACCGCTCAGGGCGGAGGCGTGAAGACCTCGCTCATCATCGTTCCAGAAGGCAGCACCGCCGCTGCTTGCCTGGACGAGAGCGTGGTTTCCAGCAACAGTCAGAACGGCCTTGCGGCCATTCACGACTACAGCGTCTCCAGGTTGGCGGACGAACTGTCCGGCAAGCAGTACACGTGCACGGTGCACAAGGCCGACAGCCAGAAGCCGGGCACGCACACCGCGTTCGACGGAAGCGGCACCGAGGGCGAGAGCACGCCGCTCGAGCGCTTCGACAGCGTGGTGTTCACGGTGGCGTAAACCGCCGAGCGGGGGTCCGGACGACCAGCCGGACCCCCGCGCACCTCCCGCTGCGGTTCGGCGAGCGCCCCGTTATTCTTCACAAGCCGGTCCGACGCAGCCCCGCAATGCCCCAGCACTCCCCCGAAAGCAGACGGGCGCCCCTCCAAACATCATCCTCAGAGGATTATTTTTCTATTTCCCCAGATCAAACGCTTGCGCATCGAGCGCAAAACGCTGATCGACTCGCTCACCTCGCTAGAAAAAACAACCTCTGCACGGTATGATGATGCCCAGGGAATCAAGGAGGGGGCTTCATGGGGATTCGCGTTCCTCGCATCACCGTCAACGCCGACTTCGGCGACGACACCGCGTTCGGCGACCTGAGCTTGCTCTCGGTGGGCTACGGACTGCACCAGGCTTGGGTGTACGCCGTCATGTTCGGAACGCCCACCATCTTCGGCACGCAAACCTACGTCACCGGCATGTACGGCAGCCACGCGTCGCTGCCGTTCCTCGTCTCCATCGTCGTGTTCGGGCTGTGCCTGTTGTTCGCCGGCATCACCGATCAACGGCTGTTGAGGACGTACATCTCGAAGAAGACGCTCGCGGCGGGCGCGGCGCTCATGTCGGCCGGAACGTTGCTGCTGCTTGCGACGCCCGTGATCAGCGGCCCGGCGCTGGAAGCGGTGTCGGGCGTCATGACGGGCATCGGCTCCGCCATCCTGATTCTGTTCTGGGGCGTCGCGTTCGCGCGCTGCGACAGCGCTTCCATCGTGCTGAACTCGTCCATCGCCATCTCCATCGCCATCGGGGTGTACGCCATCGGCCTGCATTACGGGCCGTTCCCCATCGCCGGCATCCTCGCGGGCATCATCCCGCTGCTGGAGCTCGCCATCCTCTGGAACAAAACGCCGGCGCCGTATTCCGAGCGCAACGAGGTTCCCATCTTCAAACCGCTTCCGGTGAACCATGCCAAGTTCTTCCTGCGCTTCGGCATTCCCGTGTTCGTGTTCGGCGTGGCGTTGGGCACGCTGCGGCAAACGTCCATCCAGTACATCGTGCCCGCCTCGAACGTAGGCGACCAGATCGCCATGCTGCTGGCCGCCGGATTCGCCTCCGTAGTCATCCTCGTGACCATCGTGGCCCTTGGAGGCGGTGACAAATGGAGCCGGTACTTCCGCCCGCTCGTCCCCTTCATCGCCGTCACGCTGTTCTTCCTGCCGCTTTCCGAAATGAGCGACAACACGTTCGCCACCATGTTCTTGGTGATGGGCTACCTGTGCTTCGAGGCGCTGATGTGGATATTCTTCGGCGAGCTGGCGCAGCGCTTCCGCTTGTCGCCCATCTACGTGTTCGGCCTGGGACGCGGCATGTTGGCGCTGGCGGGGCTGGCGGGTTCGCTGTTTCCCATCGTGGCGGCGAACTGGGTGCATCTGCTTCCGTTCGGCGAACAGGGCGTCATCGTCATCGTGCTGCTGATTATGGTGGTGGCATACGCGCTGCTGCCGCGCGAGCGCGAGATCGAGGCCATCGTCGCACCGTGTCCGCTGGTGAAAGCCGTGTCGTTGGAATTGAGCGACCGCGTGCGGCCGCTAGGGCAAGCGGGATCGGCCGGCGAGGGAGCCGCCGCGCCCACGCAATCTGGGAACAACGCGACGGCAGCGACCAACGCGCCCGCACCTGACGCCGAGATCGCGCCCGAACCCGAACCGACCGCGCGGCGCGCCCCTTCGCTGCTGGAACTCAGCAGCGCACGCCGAGCAGACGAGGGCGAAGAGCGAAAGGGAGGCGGCCGCTTCCGCGCGAAGTGCGAGACGGTTGCCAACACCTACCTGCTTTCCCGGCGCGAGACGGAGATCATGTTCTTCCTGGCGAAGGGGCACAACGCCGCGTACATCCAGGAAAAGCTCTACATCTCGGAAGGCACCGCGAAAACCCACATCCGCCACGTCTACAAGAAGACGAACGTCCACAGCCAGCAGGAGCTCATGCGCCTCGTCGAGCTTGCGGATCCCACCGAATAGCGAGCTTGCCCCTCACCGATTGCAGCGCGCGGCCTCTACGGCCGCTCGCAAATCCCGCGTTCCGTGCACAAACCTGGTCGTCGATCCGCAGGCGCGTTCGCACGATCTCGACACGCTCGCGCGGTTGCACGGCGTTCCGCCGCTCGCCGCCGTGTCGTTCGCGACGCGAGGTTCGCCTCACCCCAGCTCCCGCTGAAACGCCAGGCGCCCCTCGCGCTCGTACAGCCGCACGGCATCCCTTGCAGCTACGCCGTCAACACGAGCAAGAACGGTTTTCGAGGGCGCTTCTGCAAATTTTTCGACCTTGTGGCAACGCCTCTTATTCATGAGATGTTCTGACCAGGCTTTTCTCCGCGTCTCAAAAGCGCACGCACTACCGTGACAAATCGGCGAACACCTCGACCAGGGAAAACGCTTGCCGCGCGTGCCACGAGGTCGAAAAACTTACAAATACGGGTCGTATTTCCGCTTTGGGTACGCAACCGACCGTCGGCGCGCGACTACGAGGGAGAAACGCAAGCTCGCACCACGGCGCAACGAGCGCGCAAATTCGTCAGCACCGTCGCGCAGCCCTGCTTCCCAATCGTCCATGGCGCTCGCGCAAGCCCCGCTTCACAATAATGACGATTGCGTAAAGGATGGGGCGCGGGCAGGGGGTTTATGGCAAGATGGAACATTGCATAGTCATATGCAGGGACACACGAAGTAACCTGGTTGCGTTTGGGCACGCGATCGCGCGGAACACGCCAGCGCGGCGTTGCCTCCCGTGCGCGAACCCGGCATCCGCCGAGGTTCGAGCCACGCACCATTAAAGGAGATGCAATGGGCTTTCTTTCGAGATTCGAAGGCAGGATGGAAGACACGTTCGAGGGCGCTGCCGACAAGATGTTCGACGCTCCCATCTCGCCGGTCCAGATAGCGAAAAAGGCCGAGAAGCAGATGCGCCGCGAGAAGATGGTTGGCGCGGGCAAGCAGTACGCCCCCACGCTGTACACCGTGCTGGTGAACCCGGACGACGACCGCCGCCTGATGGGCTACTACCCCACGTTGGCGGGCGAGACGGAAACGTACCTGACTGCGAAGGCCTCCGAACAGGGCCTCGTGATGGACGGCCAGCCGCTCGTGCGCTTCATCGTGGACGAGGACCTGAAGCACGGCAAGTTCGACATCATCGCCGAAGCGGTGGCCGCTCCCATCATCGCGCAGCTGCGCGCCGAGGAGATGCATCGTTACGGCCTGGCCGCCGCTCCCGCGCCCGGCGGGTACGGCGCCCCCGCGCAGCGCCCTCAGGCGCCGGCTCCGCAGCAGTACGGCGGATACAACCAGGGCTATGCCGCCCCGGCTCCCGCGCCCGCTCCGTACGGCGGCTACGATCAGTACGAGCCCGCGCCCATGAACGTGGACGCGTACGGCCAGCCCCAGCAGCTCCCCTACGTGCCGGAAGACGAGATCGACCGATCCATCGATTACGGCGAGTACACCTTCGACAGCCGCGACTTCGACGAGCAGCGCGACAGCATCCAGCCTCTCGACCGTCCCGAAGCCGTGGATCCGTTCGCCATCGGCGCAGCCGCAGCCGGTGCGGGAGTCGCCGCCGGCGCCGTTGCCGGAGCGGGTATGGGCGCCGCGACGCCGCAGCCCTACCCCGCCCCGCAGCCGCAACCGCAGGCCCAGCCGCGCATGGCCGCCGAAACCGTCGTGTTCGCCGGCGGGCAGCAAGCGGCGACCCCCATGCCCGCGCAGGCCGCGGTGCGCGCCCGCCTCATCGACACCACGAACAACCGCGCGTACGACCTGGCATCGGCGCGCCTGCTCATCGGCCGCGAGTCGAAGAACGACATTGCCGTGCACGACGTGAACGCGTCGCGCACCCACGCCGAGCTGCGCTTCGAACCGCAAGGCGTATGGACTATCACCGACCTCGGCTCCACGAACGGCACCCTGGTGAACGGCCGCGAGGTTGCCACCCAGCCGCTCTCCGAAGGCGACCGCATCACTATCGGCATGACGAACTTCATGTTCACCCAAGCCTGAGCGGAAACGGAAGGATAACCCGTGATCGACGTCGTACTTCTTATCGTACGCCTCCTGTTCGTCGCGCTACTGTACCTGTTCCTGTTCGCAATTATGAAAACGGGCATCGGGCTGGTGCGCGGCCAGCGCAAGAAGGAACGCACCTGGAACCTCTCGGTGGAGAAGGGGCCGAAGGAGCTGCGCGGCGTATCCATCGTCGTTCGCGGGCCCGTCATCGTGGGCCGCAGCCCCGGAGCCGACATCGTGGTGGGTGCCGGATACGTGTCCGGCCGCCATGCGCGTTTCCAGCTTATGGGGCAGAACCTGTTCGTTGAGGACCTGGGATCCACGAACGGCACGGGCGTGAACGGCCAGCCCATCACCGAGCCTACCGCCCTTCGGAACAACGACGTCGTGAACGTGGGCGACGTGGCCATTCGCGTGAGGTTCGCCTAATGGCCGCCGATCGTTCGTACAAATCCACTCCGCGCACCCGCAAGGGGGCGCTCACCTCGTTCGGCAGCCGCACCGACATCGGCTGCCTTCGCGATCACAACGAGGACAGCCTCGTGGTCACGCCGCCCCTGTTTGCCGTCGCCGACGGCATGGGCGGCCACGCCGCAGGCGAAGTGGCGTCCGAGATAGCCGTGCGCGTGCTGTCCGAACTTGCCCCCGAACATCCCGACGGGGAGGCGCTGGGACGCGCCATCGAGGAAGCGAACCGCGCCGTCATCCAGGCGGCGCACGAGGGTCGCGGCCGCCAAGGCATGGGCACCACCATGACTGCGGCCATGCTGGAGGGCGAGCGCCTGGTCATCGCCCAAGTGGGCGACTCGCGTGCGTACTTGCTGCACCAGGGCAAGCTCCAGCAGCTCACGCGCGACCACAGCCTGATGGCCGACATGATCGAGGCCGGTCAGCTCACGCCCGAAGAGGCGCGCACGCACCCGCAGCGTTCGGTGATCACGCGCGCGCTCGGCAGCGACGTGCACCTCCACCCCGACATCTACGAGATCAACGTCGAAACCGGCGACCGTCTGCTCGTCTGCTCCGACGGCCTGTCGGGCATGGTGTTCGACGACCAGATCGAGAGCACCCTGCGCCGTGTGCAAGACCCCCAGCGCTGCGCGTCGCAGCTGGTGAACGAGGCTATCGCGGCGGGCGGCCACGACAACGTCACCGTCATCGTGGCCGACGTGACCGGCTACGCCGAAGTGCGCCGTAAGAAGCTTGCGCGCAAAACCAAACTGTCCATTGCGCTGGTGCTGGTGCTGTTCGCGGCCATCGTCGCCGGAGCCGCCTGGGGCACGCAAACCTACCTGAACACCGCCGCTTATCTGGCAAACGACAACGGCAAGGTGGCCGTTTATCGGGGGGTTCCCGGCTCGGTGCTGGGGCTGTCGTTCTCGCACCTGGAACGCACCACCGACGTGACGGTGGCCGATCTGCAACCAGGCGTGGCCAACCGGCTGAACGAGGGCATTCGCGTGGACGACATGGAAGCGGCCGATGCTCTCGTGAAGGAGTACGAGGACGAGATCGCCGCACGCTCCAAGAACCAGGCGGAAGGCGGCAACGCCGAAAGCGGCCGAAACGCGGACGCGAAGGATGCGTCGGACGCTAAGAACGGCGGTGCCGCGTGACGCGCCGCAATGTAGAACTCGTCCTGCTGCTGGTGGCGGCGCCCGTGGTGGCGCTGCTGTTCGCCATGATCGCCATCAACCAGGGGCAATCGCTCGACATGACCACCCTCGGCGTGCCGGCGGCCATCTTCGTGGCCTTCGTCATCGCGCACCTCGCCGTGCGCAAGTTCGCCGCCAACGCCGACCCGGCCCTGCTGCCCCTCTCGTTCGCGCTGTCCGGAATCGGCATCGCGTTCGTCACCAGCCTGGCGCCCAACCTGGCCGTCGGCCAGGTGATGTGGTTGTTCGTGGGCGTAGCGTGCATGGTGCTGGTGCTGGTGTTCGTGCGCAACCTCGACAAGGTGGCGAACTACAAGTACACGCTCATGATCGTGGGCTTCCTGCTGCTGCTGTCGCCGCTGGTTCCGGGCCTCGGCCAGGAGATTTACGGCAGCCGCATCTGGCTGCATATCGGCAGCTACTCCTTCCAACCGGGCGAGATCGCCAAGATCGTGATCGTGCTGTTCCTGGCGGGCTACCTCGCGCAGAACCGCGAGATGCTGTCGGTGTTCACCTGGCGCGTGGGCCCGTTCAGGCTTCCCGACATCCGAACGTTGCTGCCGCTGCTGCTGATGTGGGGCATCGCGCTGGTCATCGTCGTGTTCGAGAAGGATCTGGGCAGCGCGCTCGTGTTCTTCTTCGTGTTCCTGGTCATGCTGTACGTGGCTACGGGAAAGAAGTTCTACCTGGTCATCGGCTTGGGTCTCATCGCCATCGGCGGCATCGGCGCGTTCATGGCCTTCGGCCACGTGCAGGTGCGCGTGAACACCTGGCTCGACCCCTTCGCCGATGCGCAGAACACGGGCTACCAGCTGACGCAAGCCATCTACTCCATCGCGGACGGCGACTTGTTCGGCGTCGGCATCGGGCGCGGCCTGGCGGATCAGATCCCCGTCGTTGAGAGCGACTTCATCTTCGCGGCCATCGCAGAAGAGATCGGCCTTCTGGGCGCGGCCGGCGTGCTGCTGCTGTTCCTGTGCTTCGCCGTGCGCGGCTTCGTGACGGCGGCGCGCGCGAAGAGCGACGTCAGCTCGTTTGTGGCCGTGGGTCTCACGTCCATGATCGTGCTGCAGGCGTTCATCATCGTAGGCGGCGTGACCAGGCTCATCCCGCTGACGGGTCTTACCCTGCCCTTCATCAGCCAGGGCGGCTCGTCGCTTTTGGCCAGCTTCATCATCGTAGGCTTCCTGCTGCGCTGCGGCGACGAGGGCACGGGCGTGGGCCAGGAGATGGCCAGCGCCACCACCTCGCTGCACGCCAACAGCGTACTGGGCCGCGTGTCGCTGGGCAAGCGCCTGAACCACAGCATGCTCTTGTGCTCCGCCCTGTTCGCGCTGCTGGTAGCGAACCTCACGCTCATCATGGTGGTGCAGGCCGACTATTACCAGAACATGCCGGGAAACAACCATACGCTTGCGAAAGAAGCGCGCTCGGAGCGCGGCACCATCGCCACGTACGACGGCGTGGTGTTGGCGCGCAGCGTGAAGGAGGAAGACGGCACCTACGAGCGAGAGTACCCGGCGGGCGACTTGGCCAGCCACGTGGTAGGCTACTCGTCGCCTCAGTTCGGCAACTCCGGCATCGAGAAGGCGTACAACGACACGCTGAAAGGCGAAGAGAACTTCGCATCGTGGACCGACGTGCTGAACTCGTTCGCCGGCATCGGCACCGCGGGAAACGACGTGACGCTCACCCTCAACTCGAAGATCCAGCAAGCCGCACAGGATGCGCTTGCCGGACGCAAGGGCGCGTGCGTGGTGATGGATCCCGACACGGGCGCCATCTTGGCCATGGCCTCGGCTCCCACATACAACGCGGCCGACTTCGCGGCGGTCATCGAGCAGGCGAACGCGAACCCTGACGACAGCACCCTCGTCGATCGCGCGGCAGGATCGCTGTACGCACCGGGCTCCACGTTCAAGATCGTTACGCTGGCCACCGCGCTCGAGGACGACGTGGCCGACGAGGACACGGTGTTCTCCTCGCCCGGCACCATGGAGATCGGCAACGCAACCGTCTCTAACTTCAACAAAGCGAACTACGGCAGCCTCACCTTGGCCCAAGCAACCGAGCTTTCGTCGAACACGGTGTTCGGCCAGCTAGGCGTCGAGATGGGCGCTGACAAGCTGGTCGCCGGAGCCGAGAGCTTCGGCTTCAACAAGGAGATCGACTTCCCGCTGTACACGCCCGAGTCGCTGATGCCCTCGGCCGAGGACCTGCAAAAGAACAAGTGGGAGCTGGCATGGGCAGCCGCCGGCGAGCCGGTGGGAGACACCACGCGCCCCGGCCGCGAGAGCCCGGCCGGCCCCCAGGCCACCGTGCTCGAGATGGCCATGGTGGGCACAGCCATCGCCAACGACGGCGTCATCATGCAGCCCTACCTCGTCGACAGCGTGAACAACGCCAACGGCGAACGCAGCTTCTCGGCCTCTCCGACGAAACTGATGCAAGCCGTCAGCAAGACCACGGCCGGACGCGTGCGCGACGTGCTGCTGGGCGTCGTGCAGAACGGCACCGGCACCGCGGCCGCCATCCCCGGCATCGACGTAGCCGGCAAAACCGGCACCGCCGAGAAGGAGAACGGCAACGACAGCTGGTTCGTGGGCATGGCGCCGGCCGAGGATCCGCGCGTGGTGGTGGCCATCGTCATCGAGGACGGCGAAGAGGGAGTGGGAACCGCTAAAGCGCAGAATGTATTGAAAACAGCTTTGGAAGTTCAGGGACTTTTGTAGATAAGGTATGCTGATGGCCCGTATACTGTCTGGAAGAAGTATGCAGCCCAGCATGTAACCTAAAGGAGCTAAAACGTGACCGGAAACATGATAGGCAGGGTATTCAACAACCGCTACCAGATAACCGAGCGCATCGGCATCGGCGGTATGGCAGAGGTGTACCGGGCGCAGGACAACGTGCTTGGCCGTCTGGTCGCCGTGAAGGTCATGCTGCCCCAATACGCCGCCGACCCGAACTTCACGCAGCGCTTCAAGCAGGAAGCCGCCGCTGCAGCCAACCTCCAGAGCCCCTACATCGTGAACGTGTACGATTGGGGTCAGGACGAGGGCACCTATTACATCGTCATGGAGTTCGTGCGCGGGTCCGACCTTAAAACCGCCATCATCGAGCGCGGCGCCATCAACCAGCGCAAAGTCGCCGAGATCGGCTCGCAGGTATGCCAGGCGCTTTCCGTGGCGCACGGACTGGACATCATCCACCGCGACATCAAGCCGCAGAACATCATGGTGCAGCCCGACGGCAACGTGAAGGTCATGGACTTCGGCATCGCGCGCGCGAAGAATTCCGTCATGACCCAAACCTCCTCGGTGCTGGGCACGGCTCACTACATCTCCCCCGAGCAGGCGCAGGGCAAGGACCTCACCGCCACCAGCGACATCTACTCGCTGGGCATCGTGCTGTACGAGTCGGCCACGGGACGCTTGCCGTTCGACGGACCCGATGCCGTGAGCGTGGCCATGAAGCAGGTCAACGACCTGCCCGTGCCGCCGCGCGAGATCAACCCCGATATCGATCCCGCGCTCGAGGCCATCATCATGAAGGCCATCGCGAAGAACCCGGCCGACCGCTTCGCCACCGCGAAGGACATGCGCCTCGCGCTGAACGACTACCTGGCCGGACGGCCCGTCAACCTGGGCGAAGGCTTCACCAGCGCCGAGACCGTGGTCATGGGCGGCGTGGTGCCCCCCGTCGGCGTGGCCGACGGCACGGCCGTCATGCCCGCGATGGGCGGCGTCAGCCCCGCATCCCCCACCGCGGCGCAGCGCTCCTACAACGCGAACAACACCAGCGGGAAGAAGAACAACAAGAAGACCATCGCCATCGTCATCGGCATCATCGCGGCTCTTGCCGTGGTAGGCGGCATCGCGTTCGCCCTCATGTCGGGCAGCGGGAACGACAAAGACAAGGTCGCCGTTCCCAGCGTGGTAGGCCAGACGGTGGATCAGGCCACAGCCGCCATCGAAGGAGCCGGTTTCGAGCTGGGGAAGGTGGAGGAGTCGTTCGACGACAAGGTCGAATCCGGCAAGGTGATCAGCCAGGATCCGAAGGGCGACAGCAAGCAGGCCAAGGGCACTAAGATCAACCTCACCGTGTCGAAGGGCGTGCAAGAGATCACCGTGCCCGATCTGACGGGCATGACTGCCGATCAAGCGCAGAAAGCGCTCACGGCCAGCGGGCTGAAGTACGCAAAGGGAGCCGCCGAGTACTCCGACACCGTCGAGAAAGACCACGTGGCGCGCCAGGACATCGCAGCAGGCGAGAACGTAGCCAAGGACACCGTGGTCACGTACTACCTGTCGCTAGGCTCCGAAGGCATCGAGGTTCCCAACGTGGTGGGCATGTCGCGCGGAAACGCCGTGACCACGCTGAATAACGCAGGCCTGATCGTGGATACCGACAACTACACCTACGAGGCCAGCGACCAGCCGGAAGGCACGGTGCTCGCCCAAACACCCGCAGCAGGCTCGAAGCTGCAAAAGGACGGCTTGGTGGCGCTAACGCTGAGCAAGGGGCCCGAGAAGAAGACGTTCTCCGTCGCGGTCAACGCGAATGGAGGCGGCAAGATCTCGGCCAGCGCTTCGTCGGTAACCGAGGGCGACAGCGTCACCATCACCATCACGCCCGATAGCGGCTACGAAGTAGCATCGGCCAGCGGCTTGGACGACGTGCCGAAGTCAGGCGGCACCTTCACCATCTCGAATGTGAAGGCGAACGTCAACGTGAACGTGACCTTCCAGGCAGTTACGCCATCCCCCACGCCGGATCCCAAGCCAACCGACGACACCAACAAGAACTAGGAATCTCCGCGATGCGTCTTCGGGCGCATCGCTTTTTTTATGCGTCCTGCAAGGCGTCCTGCAAGCTCGGGGCAAGCCGGACGATTAATGCTACAATATCAAACGCGCCTCCGTAGCTCAGGGGACAGAGCACCGCTCTCCTAAAGCGGGTGCCGCGCGTTCGAATCGCGCCGGGGGCACCATCTGATCGCAAAACGGCGCCTCTCGGGCGCCGTTTCTTCTTGCAAGCCGGAAGCGCGTTCCGCCCTCCTCCTACTGGTACTCGCGCAGAGCCCCTTCCTTCAATACGAGGATCACGCAGGTTCCCTTGCCGAGCTCGCTTTCCACTTCCATATGCGTACCGGGACCGAAGTAGCCGCAGATTCGATCGTGCACGTTCTTCACCGCGATGCCGAGGCCGAGCGACGATTCGGGATGAAGAATGTTGCAGCGCGCCTCTTCGGTCATACCCACGCCGTTGTCGCACACGCGCACAATCACGTCGTTGCCCGTGACCTCGCCCGTCACCTCGATAGTCAACTTCCCCTCGCTCGGCATGGCGTGGCGTACAGCGTTCTCCACGAGCGGTTGCAGCAAAAAAGGCGGCACCAGCATGTCTTCCACACGAGGATCGATCCGCATCTCCATCTCCACGCGGTCGGCACCGAAACGCGCCACTTCGAACGTGAAGTACCGCTTCGTTTGCTCCATCTCACGCGCGAACACGATCAGATCGGCGGAGTCTTCAAGCGTTCGGCGATAGAACACGGCGAATTCGCGCAGCAACTTGCGCGCCGTTTCGGGGTCGGTGCGAATGAGTGAGGCGATGGTGTTGATGGTATTGAACAAGAAGTGCGGATTGATCTGGCTTTGGAGCATCTTCAGCTCCATGCGCGTGGCCAACTGCGTCTGCTCTTCCAGCGCCGATGCCGCCATCTGCGTGGACAGCAGTTTGCCGAACCCTTCGGCGATGGACTTCTGCGTCTCGCTGATGTGCTTCGCTCGGCGATAGTAGAACTTGAGCGTGCCCTCGACGTTGCGGCCTACGGCAAGCGGCACGATGATGGCCGCCTTGATATTCGACGACTCGCTGGGGAAGCCGATATCTTCGGGCGTGAACAGGATGCGCAACTTGCCGTCGGCGAGCGTGGCATGGGTCGCGTGGGTGCGGATGATGCTGCCCGGCAGGTTCTGAGCTTCCTCGAAGCCTGCGTATCCCAAAATCTGCTTTTTGTCGGTGATAGCCACGGCGATAGCCGCGGTGGACGGCAGCAGCAACCCGCAGATCTTCTGCGCGGCCTTGTAATCCATGCCGTCGTTCATGCAGGTCAGCGTTTGGCTAGCCAGCTTCAACATGGAGTCAGACTGACGAGCGCGCACCGAATCGGGATCCATGATGAGACGGATGACCACCACTATGGACAGCGTGAACACCACGCCTGCGCATACCATGATTGCCACATTGCGATACGGCACCGCGATGGACCACAGCAACACAAGACCCGAAAGCGCCGTCACCGTGAACATGAACATCTCGAGCGTGAAGAAGCGCGGCAGCGCCGATTTCGACTCCCTGGTCTCTTCCTGCATGGTACCTCCCCGCGTTGCTCAACCCTGCCCAAGCAGCGCGCTTGAGCCCATCAGCCCAGTATACCGAATTCGTTGAGAACAAGTATGACGGCGGCCACAATCAGGAAGAAGCCGAAGACGAAGCGCAATGCGAGCTCGGGAACCACCCGCACAAGACGCGCGCCGATGACCGCGCCGGGAATAGAGCCCACGGCGATGGCAATGCCCGCCGCGTAATTGATGTTTCCCAGCAACGCCTGCTCGACGACGCCGGGAATGGCGAGGATCATCACGGCGATCAGCGACGTGCCGGACGCCTGGCGCATCTCGATGCCGATAAGAGACAGCATGAGGGGCACCATGATGAACCCGCCGCCCACGCCGACGTAGCCGGATGCCACGCCCGCGCCCAGGCCGATCCCTGCGCCGATGAGCAGCTGCTTGCGCGTGAGTTTGCGCGGCACAGGGTCGACGGCAGCGCCAGCCTGTGCGCTCACCTTCGTCGGATCGTCAATCGCGTCGTCGTTCGCCGCAGCGTCGCCTACACGCTCGATGGCGGCTTCGTCCGGCTCGATCGTGCTGCTCGACGCTGCATGCTGTTGCGTGCGGTTCTGCGAGCGCATCTTGAAGGCCTTGCCCAGCATTTTCACCGCCGACCAGCCGATGATGAGCGCCGCAGCCACCATAATCATCCAGGCGGGCGAAATCTGCGCAAGCCACACGCCCAAAGGCGAGGTGAGCGCTCCGCCGAGGCCTGCCGCCACGCCAAGCGACACGATGCACGTTTTATGGCGTATATGGGATGCCGCGCCCGATATGGACGTGGGAATAATGGCGAACAGCGACGTGGCCGTGGAAACGACGGGGCTCATGCCGAACGCCAAACGGAAGATGGGAACCATGACCGTGCCGCCTCCGATACCCAGCAATCCGGACAAAATTCCGATAGCCACGCCGGCAATAGCCGGCAGCACGAACATAGCGAGCACATCCATAGTTTGACGCCCGATCCTTTCCCGATCTCTCAACACGCGAGCCGCTCAACTGCACGCCATCGTACAGCTTAGACTGCGCCCCGTGGAGGCTCCGTCATGCAAACGTTGCCGAGCGTGCTTATTTATTCCGCGACGTTCAGGCGAATCTCGCTCGTCACACCCGGATCGATGCCGGCCGCCGCGATGGCCGCCTGCGCCGAAGCAAGTCGATCGGCTCCGTTGCCGGCGCTGGCCTGGCGCTGCGCGGCCGACTGCATAAGCGCCGTACGCAGGATCTGATCGTTCTCCATGCGCGCCATCAGCTCCGGCCACACGAACTGGAACTCGAAGTACTTCGAGCAGTTGCGCTGGGCATACGTCGTCGCTTCGCCGGTGGCCGCCTTCGCCGCTTTCCGGTACGCCTTCTTGTCGGGGCGCGCCAAGCTCCTCAGAAAGGCGGTCAAACGAATGCGCTTCGTGATGCCTGGCTCAAGGAACGGGCCCGGATACGGCTCCAGCGAAGACGGCTTCACCTGCAAAAGGTCGATCTGCGTGCGGCTGTACTCCATCTTCCGGTATTCGTAGAGCCATCGGAAGATATCCTGACGGAAGCGCGTGCCCTCGCTCTCGGTTTCGGGAGGAAGGTGGCGCAGGCTCCACTGATTGTCGAACCAGATGTCCGAACCGTACATACGCAGGTCAAGCATGTAATCGAGATCTTCGCCGCGCGCGATCCAAGGATCGAACGACAGACGCTTGAACGCCTCTTTATGCAAAGCAAGGCAGCCGCCGCACGTATGGTTCGATCGGGAAAGACGAGGGCCGCGCATGGCCTTCGAGATCCATTTGTTGAAGGCCTTTCCCTGCTGCCAGAAATGGTTGTACCACTTGTCCTGGCTCTTCGACAGGTAGGAGCCTTCGGAATTGAAGTAGAAGCCGGTCTTGGCCAGGATGGGAATGCCCTTCTTCGTGAGCTTGCCCAGGCCGTACATGGCCTTCTGCAGGAAGTCGGCGTCATCCACCACTTCGTCGTCGTCGAGGAACACCACCGAGTCGAAGCCCAGCACGTCGGCCATCACCAGACCCAGGTTGCGCACCGCACCGTAGCCGGACAGGCCGATCTCCTTCTGCAGTTTGCCCAAACCCAGCTGCTCCATGCGCTGCTGGATAAGCGCCAGCTCGGGAGCGCCGATGACCACGGTGTTCAGCGAGGGAAAGCGCGAGACAACGCTCTGAACCTTCTCGGCCGCCTGGTTCTCGATCGACGGCTCGCTGACCACGAGCACGATGATCTGGCCGGCGCCGCGCACCTTCTGCAACGACGCAAGCAAACGCGGGAGCTCGCCGGGTTGCGAGATGGGAGTCGCGTGATCGTAGGTCGTGAGCACGCTGCCGCCTTCTTTGCGGCGACGCGCGGACACGAAAGTGGGGATCACAATAACGGGGTTCATGCACGTCCTTCACTCGGGTACAACTGCGAGGGCTCGGCCCAACCCCATATTGTAGCGATATACGCCCCGCAGCCTTGTCAATCCATCGAATCAGTGAAGGCGAGCTATTTGGTCATATATTAAAAGAAAGCAGGCGCGGCTCACGCGTTCCGCGCCTGCTTTCCCGCTAGCGGGCTACTGCCTTCTTCACCACGTCGAAGCGCTTGAGCGCGGAGAGCAGCGGAAGCCCCAACACGTAGATGACCAGGGCTTCGCCGAGACCGGTGGCCACCACGCCGAACAGGTACATGGGCAGGTACAGCCCGTCGAGCGCGATAGACGTGAACGGGATGGTGTAGTAGCCCAGGCCTTGCAGCAGAAGGGGTAGATACGCAGGCACGATGAGCGCGTTCGCGATCACGGGGCCCAGCAGCGCCAGCTTCGGACGCTCGCGCATTTTCCAGCACCACAGCGCGCCAAGGAACGTGGCCAGGCTGCCGAACACCACGTCCAGCATGCCCAGCGCCCCCGTTCCGTTGATGGCGAGCGCCATAAGGTTCGCGATGATGCACCCGACAGTGAGGCCGGGCACGGCCGCCGGCGTGAGCACTGCCAGCACGCACACCGCCTCGGAGATGCGGAACTGCACCGGCCCCCAAGCCAGCCCTTGCAGCGCCAAAAGCGTGATGAGGGTGGCAGCCGCGTACACGGCCGCGATCATGCCCGCTTGGGCGACGTACATCGTCTTCTTGTTCATGGATATGCTCCTGTTCTCCGCGCGGCGCGGTGCCGCGGGCTTTGGGCAGCTAGTAATCCGCGAGTGCAGGGCCCAACGATGCAAACGCGGAGCCGTCGACGGATGCGAGCGTGAGTTTCGCAACCGGCAAAGGCCGAAAGGAAGTATAGCAGAGGCGCGGCCGAGGGCGCACGGTAAAAGCACGAGGGGCGCCGCATGTCGCAGGCATCGAGCACGGAAGCGGGCCCGCCTGCTTGCTATGCACGCCATGAAACGCTTTTTGCACAAAAACCCGCGACGTTCGACAACAAGAAGGCCTGAAAACGCGCCCAAGGGTGCAGCTTTCAGGCCTTCGATTATGCACGATGCTCTGACCTGGCGCTTCACATTATCGCGCAGAAGCCTATCGCAAGCGAACGGTCGGCGAAATCACACATCGGCGCTTTTTGTGCGTAGAAGCGCGCGGAGCGTGCATCACGCTGGATTCTGCACGGCATCGCCTACGCGCCCGGACTCCTCCTTGCGGCGGTCGACCGCGGCGCGGCGGATGCGAAGGACGGCGTAGCCTACGAACACCACCGAGTACACGGCGACGGCCATCTGCGCAGGAGCGCCGCCGCGCAGGGCGGAGGGCACCAGCATGAGCAGCAGATGCACGTACACGAGGCCCCAGAAGGGATACGCCAGCAGCTGCACGCGCTTCCACGTCTCCTTCTTCATGCGCTTCTTCACCACGTTGAACGACGTCACCCCCAGCACGACCAGCAGCGCGAACAGCGCCAACGCAAGCGCAAGCGCCACGGCGACATTGGTTTGCGGCAGCCCCGTCGAGAGGTTGGCCGCGTACGAGGAGAGGTAGATGGCCATGTGACCCAGCGACAGCAGCCACGCCATGATAGACAGCTCGGCGCGGATGGGACGCAGGTACGTCGCCACGCGCGAGTCGCGCGCGAACACCCCGATGTACATCACGACGGCGAACAGCGCGGTGGCCAGCGTGCACTTGTGCAACAGCAGGAACAGCGCGTCGTACAGCATCGGAGGCAGTCCCGCGAACGAGCCGACCACGAACAGCACGTCAAGCGTGGCAGCCAGGGCGTAGAACGCCATCGGACACGACTTGATGGGCCGCTTGCATGCGAACGCGAATGCCACAGCGCCCGCGAGTACCAAGATGAGCGTCATGAGCGCACCTCCATAACCGTCAACGCCAGTGCCGCGAACGCGCAATAGGGCTTCTCGGCCGCAAGCTCCTGCGTGCGCTGCATGAACGCAGGGAGCCACGCCTGCGCGTGCTCGCGCTCAAACGTCTGAATGCGCTCGGTCCAAGCAGCGACAGCTTCGGCATCGTCGCAGTTCAGAGCATCGGCGAGCTTCGCGTACAGATACGACAGTAATTCGAACTCCTCGAACACGCTATCGCACGGCTCTTTGCGCGCATTCTTCGCCACCACACCCGCCTCGCGCATCAAGCGCTCCACATCCAGCGTCACCGGCGTGCGGAACAGCGCAGGAACGCCTTTCATACCCCGCTCCACGTGCAGAAACGCGCTTTCGTACGGGAAAATGGGAGTATGGCCGCCGGGTGCCAGGTACAGGCGCGAGTACACGATGCGCATGTCGGCCAGCACGTCGGCCGTCGTTGCGTCGCGCCAAAGGGCAAACGATTCAGCCACTGAATCCGCCGTTGCCAGGTCGGTGCCCGCATCGAGCAGACACGCCCGGGCATCGTCGGCGAACGATCCGTCGACCAGCCCTTGCGCCAGACGCTCATCGGGATACGCGAACGCGCACGACAGCAACTCGAACGCATCGGCCTTCCCCACCGCCCGCCTTACTACTTCTTCTCGCCCCATGAGTCCCCCTTGTTCCGACATCTTCGCCCCAAAAACACGCCACAGCGCGTGAGGCGTGTTTTTGGGGCGAAGATGCCCCCGTGCGCCGGGGCCTAAAGGGGGCGATCCCCTTTAGGCCGTCAGCGCCTTATTACTGCAAGTAGTAAACGCTCGGTTTCGTGCCGGCTTCCTCGTTGAGGAACATCGTCTCGCGCCCCTCGATGGCCTTCGACACGTCCGACTCGGGATCGTCCAGGTCGCCCCAGTAGCGCGCGCGGCCCGGGCACAGCTGCATGCATGCGGGCACGTCGCCGCGGTCGATGAGGTTCTTGCAGAACGTGCACTTCTCCACCGTGCCGCCCTTGTGCGGCGGGGCATCGTACTCGCCCACCACGACGTCGAGGTAGTACTCGGGGCTCTTGATCAGCGTGCGCACGCCCTCGTACGGGCACGCCTTGATGCACGACTCGCACCCGATGCACAGCTCGCTGTCCACCGAAACGATGCCCGTCTCCTCGTCCTTGGTGGTCGCCCCCGTCGGGCACACCTCGAGGCACGCCGGGTTCTCGCAATGCTGGCACTGGAAGGGCAGATAGGAAAGCGTGCAATTTGGATATTCGCCAGCAGCTGTGTCCACCGAATCGCCGCCAACCGTCTTCACTTGATTAAATAGCACGTCATTAGGCAAGTTGTTAGCCATCTTGCAAGCCACAGCGCACGTTTGGCATCCGAAGCAGCGATTCAGGTCGATCGCCATACCGTAGCGGGTCATCTATACCACGCTCCTTACATCTTCTCGATAGCGACAGCAACGTCATTGAACGGCTGGTTCGCGCATGTCTGGTTGAACTTCATGATAGGCAGCGAGGCAAGGTGCCCGTCGATGAACTCCGAACGCTGGAAGCCGCGCGGTACGCTTGCCGTTTTACGCGGCAAGCCGGCATTAAGGACGGCTTCCAGGATGCAAAAGCCGCGATCGTTGTACACCTTCACCTGGTCACCGGCAGCGATGCCCAATTCGGCGGCGTCCTCGGGGTTCATTTTCACTACAGGCGTCGTCTCAACCTCGGAGAGCACTTCGACATCCCACCATTGCGTGTGCGTACGCGTACGCATGTGGTCAGACAGCAGATGGAAAGGATGATCCTTACGCACGACGCTGGCCTCGTCGGCCTCGAGAGAGGGCTCATGATGAGGGACGCGCTCCTTCTCGACATCGACCTCCTGGCCAACGGTGTCAGCGAACGGCGTTTCCTGATAGAAGCGCCCGCGAGCGGTCGGCGTGTTGAACGCGCCTCCCTCATAGGGGCGATAGGGATCGCCCGGGAGGATGCGCATGACCTTTTCTTCTTTGAGCTTGTCGAAGGTGATGCCCATCTCGCGCAGGGCGTCGCTGTCGAGAACCTCCGCGAGAGCGTCCTCGTTGGTCTTCCAACCCCAAAACTCGCCGTATCCCATCTTCTCGACGATCATCTTGTAGATATCGAAGTCAGACTTGCTCTCGTACAGGGGCTCCATGGCCTTGTCAGCCCAGACCAGGTACGGCTGGGTGCCGCACGCGGCGTACATGTCGCTCTGCTCGTACCAGTCGGCGGCGGGCAGGAGGATGTCGGCCCATTTGGCAGTATCGGTCATGCTCTGATCGGCCACGACAATGAAGTCGATCTTGGAGAATGCCTCTTCGATATAGCCTTGCTGGGCGTAGACGGAAACGGGATTTGCCAGTGTGATGTAGAGACTCTTGACCGTGATCTTCTCACCATTGTATTCGCCGGTATCGAGAACATCGTTCATGAGATCGAGATTGTAGCTACGTGTGGAACCGAGACAGGGATTGCCCTTTGAATCGGCGGCGGCGAAGCTGCAGGCGATATTGGTGAATCCGCCCACGTTCATACCAGTCGGACCCGTCGATGCACCCTTCTTGCCAATATTGCCGCTTACCATGCCCAAAGCCAAAACGGACCAGATGGCGTAGTGGCCGTTGTCGTAGTGATCCATACCGTAGTGCGTATAGGTGGTCACGGGGCCGTTCTGCGTGTATACCTCCGCAAGCTCCTTCACGGTTGCCGCAGGAACACCCGTCATCTCCTCGACTTTCTCGGGCGTGTATTCGGCGGCCGTCGCCTTGAGATTATCGAGGGTTGTTTTGACGGCAATGCCGTTCACGTCCGCGACACCGGTCATAGCGGGCTTTTTCGCCTCGTCGAGCACGACCGCCTTGTTAGCATCCTCGTCCCAAACGACATAAGGGTCGATGATGGTAGGTTCGCCGGTTGTGGGATCGGGTTCTCCCTTCGCTGCCTCGACGCCCAGGTCGCTCATCTTGAGGAGGCTGCCATCCTCTTTGATGAGCAGCGCAGCCTCGGTGTGGTCGCACAAGAAGTCAACGTCCTCCCAGCCGTTTGCGAAGATCTCATTGATGATGCCCATGGCCAGGGCAGCATCGGTGGTAGCCTTGATAGGGATGTACTGGTCGGCCTTTGCCGCCGTCATGTTGTACACGGGGTCGATAACGATGAATTTCGTCCCCTGCTCCTTGGCTTCGAGGATGAAGTGCATGTTGTGCAGTTGCGAAACCGCCGGGTTGGAACCCCAGCAGATGATGGTGGAGGCGTTTTTGAAATCGGTAGGCTCGTTGGAGCTGCCGAAATTGGCCTGGCCGCCGAAGCCGATGATGAGCGCCGTCTGCAGAGCCCAGTCAAGGTTACCGTTGACGCGCGACATGCCCATTATGCTGGCGAATCGACTCAGGTAGGAGCCGATACCGAAGACCCCACCGCCGAAGGAAAGGTTGCCGGATTGCGAAATGAGCGAAACGGACTCGGGACCAAACTCTTCAGCATAGCCCTTCCACTTCTCGGCAATGATGTTGACAGCTTCGTCCCAGCTGATGCGTTCAAATTTGCCCTCACCGCGTTCACCCACGCGCTTCATGGGATATTGGATGCGATTCGCACTGTAAACACGACCCATATGGGACAGGCCTTTGCTGCAAATGCGATTGTAACTGCCATCTATCATGTCACGAGCCGTAGTGCGAACCATTTGCCCATCACGCACGTGAACGTTCAAGAAGCAACCGCCGAAACAGTTGCCACGGCAGACGCCGGAAAAGATTTGTGTTTCCGGGACTTCCTTTTGAGGTTCGGCTTTTTCCAGGTTCTGGGTTTGGGGGCTGCAGCCTACCAGCGCGCCCGTCGCCGTCAGCGCTGCCGCACCCTTGATGAAGCTCCTGCGGGTGAACCCATGCGTTGCTTGTTCGGCCATGTGTGCTCCTCTCTTTTTCACTCCTCGGCCGCAAGGCCTTCCGATGCTCGCCCTTCGCAGATAGCGGGGAGGGGATCGCGTTCTGCGAAGGGCGGGGTGAAAAGCCTTGTTCCCCCTGGCCTTTCATGAGTCTCACTTTACGGAGCGCCGAAGGATATTGCGATAAATCGGAAATAAGTTTTGCGTTAAAAAATTCTTAACCACACATTAACGCCGCAGGTCAATGAGCAATTATGCCTATCGTGACTATCGAATGCCATCCAGTTCACGCGCCTATGCTCCCGCGTCTCGCGACGAGAAGCGAGAGCGTTCGCTACGCCGCATTCTGGCAGGAATCGACGGGATTCTGTCGCCATCTCCTCCGATCATCCGAACCCGATTCGATGGCAACGAGCTGAACTGGCGTAATGCAAAGGCGGCTCGTCCAGCGGCAGCCGGGAGTCGCATTTTGCGCCCCTGCAGAACGGAATCCCGTCGTTTTCTGCCAGAATGCGGCGATCTGTCGACACGACCGGCCGATCGCACACTCGCCAGGCGGACACGTCCGAGGAAGTTCCACGCAGCGGACAGCGCATGCCGCCTACTCCAAGGTGTCGGCCATCTTGTAGCCCACCCGCTGGACGGTGAGCAGGTACTTGGGCTCCGAGGGGTTCTCCTCGATCTTCTCGCGGATCTTGCGGACGAACACGGTGATGTTGTTCGTGGGCTTGCAGTCGGCATCCGACTCGCCCCAGATGTACTCCTGGATCTGGCTGCGCGTGAACACCTTGCCCGGATGCGCCGCCAGAAACGCCACGATCTCGAACTCCTTCGTGGTCAGCGCCACCGGGCGCCCCTTCACGCGCACCTCGTATTCGCCGAACCGCACCTCCAGCTCGCCGATGCGCGCCACGCCCTCGCGGTTGCGGCAGCGGGCGAAATCGATGGTGTCCTTGTGGCGACGGATGTTCGCCTCGATGCGCAGCAGCAGCTCGGTGGAATCGAACGGCTTCGTCACGTAGTCGTCGCCGCCGGCGCGGAAGCCGATGCTCTTGTCCACGATGTCGCACTTCGCAGACAGGAAGATCACCGGGATGCGGCGGCCCTGCTCGCGGATGCGCGCGCAGAGGTCGAAGCCGTTCGTGCCCGGCAGCATCACGTCCAGCAGCAGCAAATCGGGATGCTCGCTGGCCAGCAGCTCCAGCCCGCTTTCCGCATCCCTCGCGCCGCAGAACGCGTAGCCGTTCGACACCAGCAGCTGCTCGAGCGCTTGCCGCAGGTTGTCCTCGTCGTCGATGACCTGTCTCTTATACACATCTGACGCTGCCGACGATATGCAGTGTGTA
>ENA-OXUB01000390-OXUB01000390.1-human-gut-metagenome-genome-assembly--contig:-NODE-390-length-27022-cov-35.492046_pt1 | contig 27022 bp, 38 predicted proteins | sample MGYA00249345_ERZ652652 | MGnify/ENA primary metagenome ERZ652652 (study PRJEB26925, sample SAMN05826496) | human gut metagenome | biome: ENVO:2100002; feature: ENVO:00000062; material: ENVO:00002003... | reverse complement strand
GGATGACATTTTCCAAATAAACCCCATCATCAACCCAAATCGTTGCACGAGCTGAGCTTATCAATGGGATTTGATTAACTGCCATTTGAATTGTTGCAAATGGATTTTGTTCTGTTCCATCTCCTGATTTGTCATCTCCTTTTGTGGCGGATACATAGTAATCAATTGTTGCTCCATAAGTTCCCATCAATTTACCAATTGAGTTGTTTAGTTGTTCCATTTGTTTCTGCTGGTCATCTTGAGTGAAATCTAATCTCTCGACGTCACTATCATGCTGATTATCAGAAGCAATTAGCCTCGATTCAAGAGTTTCGAAAGCTTCTCCTTTATTATTCACACGAGCATCTACTACTTCGTTTGGAGAATCGCCACCCGAATGCAAGACCAAATTGTCAATCCTCTTGTCAACAACGTCAATTTTTTGATTTTGGTCACGTGTAATACCGTTCAAAATGTCCACATTATCGTTGAACGTCTTTTTCCATTCTGTTGAAATCCGATTTTTAATGAGTTTTAGTAGTTCCACTAAATCACTCCTTTCCTAGCTAAGTTTGCTAGTATTGATGTCATTGTTTTCTTCGTATTTGATAGCGTGATTTCAGGCGGTTTATTAGGCAATGCAGGATAATGAGTTATACCTACCACTCGTATAAGCGAATTAATATTTAAAGGCTCATAGATAAATGGAACTCTATCTCCTTTTTCCAATTCAATAACCCACTTTAGTGAGATTGAGCCAGAAATATCAGGAAAGTCATGTATCTCTTGCTTTAGCCGTGCAGACATGTTTCCCGGTATTGTATATCTTTGATCCTCAACCGGATCTTGAACTCTAATACCATATTTCTCAGCCAGAGGACTTGTATAAGTTATTGGACTAAAAATATAGTTATCTTTATCATCCGTTTTACCAAAACCACGGATTTGAGTCTTTAAAGCAAACGTGTCAATATCAAACTTCACTTCATCAGTATTAAATTTATATCGGATTTGTTTTTCTGTGGTTTGTCCATATTCCTCTCTAGGATAGAACCTAAGGTGTTTATTGTCAGGAATAACTACACATTTGTAATCATCTATAACCTCATTAATAAGATCCAAATAGTTACCATTTCCAAAGTTTTCCTGCTCAACTTTACTAAATACACCGATCGGATCTATAACCTCCCAGGTAAAACCATTGTTTCCTGATTTGAAAATGTGTGATAAAACTTGATTAATTGCCAAATTTCCGGTCAGTGAACCATCATATTGTCTACAGTCCTGAATCGTATAGTAAATATGAGTAGCTGTCACATCCTTATATATTTTTGAGCCGGAAGCATAACTGGCCATTTGCTTTATTACAAAGCGTTGGCCATTCCAAATCAAAATGTTTTCGTAATCAATCAAATCAAAACTAATCCCGTTAAAATTTGTTCTTTGTATAGTAAAACTGACTTCCCATGTTTCATTTTCTTGCCAAGATTCATAGAAAGAATCCTTATCATAACCGATAAGGATTTCTTCATTGCTCTCCTCTAAATTTCTAACTAACAAATCAGTCATGATACCACCTACTTATATAAGTAACGAAAATCCCAAAAAGATTTAACGTTAGCTACATTTTGAATTTCTATTTCGTTGATCCCCTCGACCAGGGTGATTAATCCGTGATTTGTATCAATGCCCCGACTAACACCGTTTAATTTCGGATATACACGATCTAAAGTGACTGTTTGCCCTAAGTTAGTAGAGAACTCAGGAAAATAGATGAATCTTTCCCCAGTAGTTCTGTTAAAGATGGTTGCATTTCCTCCAGACTCACCTTGTAAAGTGATTTTTAAATACACTTCTCTAGGATCTACAGGAAAACTCCCAGCGTTAAAGATAGTAAAACGACTAGTTTCATGAGTATATTTATAATCTCCATCCACAAGTCCCTGACTGAATTGCCATTCATTATTCAGACTGAAATCAGATAGCGTTGAGGTAATCGATTCAGCGTACCCTTTAAACACATTAAAAGATACAGTGAAATGAGACATGAAAAACGCTTTTTTTGTAACCGATATACTGTCTAAAGACACCGGATAACGTTTTCCCGGTTCTTTCGAATAGATGAAATAGTATTCAGCTTCTCGAGAAAACAATTCTCTCAACTCAGTTTCTCTTAAAACGAGGTCGTCTAAAGTGCTGACCTTTAAATCAAAATCAAGCATGATTGGAAATGAATCAAATGAATGATTAACTAATCTTTGGCCGACGGATCCTTGAAATGATGTAAATTCATTTTTTGGGACGGGCATTCCAATGACAATTGAAGCAACTTTAATATCATGATCATTCGTCAAACAGTAATCACAATCACTAAATCTTAATAAGACATCTGTTTTTACCATCTAAGCCCTCCTTGCCGTATATAGCTTACGTTTTAAAGTTCCCGCATTCGTTTGATCAACTGAATGTCCAACTTGTTTTCCATCCAAAATACTGTTCACTTTGACTGGTCTTTCGTTAATCTTATTTATTAACTGATTTAAATCAGTTTGAGTCACAAAGCGACCGGTTGAGTTATCGTTTGAAGAATAGCCTTGAGCAGAAGGTGTTGGCTTATACTGTTCTCTAGCTGCTATCGCTTTTTGAATCAACAAATCAGCGCTGTCCTTGGCAGGGTTGATAATAAATTCCTTAGCATAATTAGGATCTTCGCCGATCCAAGCAAGCGTTGGTTTATCTACTTCTCCGCCATTGGCGTATCCAACACCTCGATACGCCGAACCTAAGGAGCCGTATCTAGCTACTGCATATCTGATAGAAGCTAAAATGTTGGAAAGTGGATCATAAACATTTTTATCGTATCCTGGTCTAGCATAAGCCTTAAATGTAGAATCGATTGTTTGAAGTAGACCCTTTGACGGATGCCCGGCAGCAGCATTACTATCCCATAAATTGATAGCATTAGGATTACCACCTGACTCTGTTTGCATTTGAAAAAGCAACGAACCTAAGTTTCCGGCAGAGTACTGTCCCTCCATTTTTAGTGCCTTTATCGCAAGATTACGCCATTGTTCAACACCTGCAGAAGCATTAAAATTAACTTTTCCACCTTCATTCGAACCAGCTTTAAATACGTCTCCAGCATGTTTCATACCAGAAATGTGTAAATGGTCATAATGATCACCGTCCGTCCATGGACGCCACTCGTTATGAACACCTGTCCCGGATGTTCCCTTTCTATCTCTTACCTTATTTTGAGTAATGACGTAAGCAACATCGGATGGGAACTTTTCAAAGGCATAGTTTGCAGGGTCAAAATATTTACTAGAACCATTCATAGAACCTGGATAAGCAATATCAATAGCTGCATGTTTCCCGTGATCGTAAGGATCACCTGGTCGAAGTCCGCTTGTAATCGTCATGCCTGGAAATTTCTTCATTACCTTTTCTGCTACATTAACTAAATACTGATAAACGCCATTCGCGTTCATAGCCCCATCAAAACTACCGGAACTTCCAAATTCTTCTTGATACTTATCAAATAAAGATTGAGCATATTTGATTACGTTGTCCTTAACCGTATTCAAGCCACCTTTAGCAACCTTGAATTCTGCTGAGTCTCCTAATGAGTCCAAAAACTTGGATATACCAAGCTTATCCGTGACAGTGTTGTAAAGTTTGTCGGCTCCATCAAAGACGAATTCTTCAGCACTTTCTGCCTTTTCTTTGATCCAGTCAGCTATATTGTTGATTGTTCCCCAAACACCATTTGCATGGGCAGGAAGTCCTTTAGTCATAGATAAGAACTGTTTCGATGCTTCGTGAGGTAAAATAGACGTACCTGCTTGCAAAGGTCTAATTTCGGGGCCATTTACACCAACTGCGAAAATCCCCTTAGATGGATGATGGGCCATTTCAAATCCTTCTTCACCAACTAGCGCAATTTCATCTTCCGGTAATCCGCTAGTACCTTTGGCATGGGCGGGGAATTTGAAATCTCGAAGACCTTTGCCCCAGTCTTTGTTTAATCCGCCTATTAGTTTCCCAATTCCGTGTGCAATAGCCTCTAAAATACTAGATAGGTTAGATTTCAAGCCATCCCACGAGCCTTGCACTGTACCAGTTTCATTTTGTGATGCTCCAATATGTTCGCGCGCTTGATCATTCGCTAATGTAACTACAGCTGTTTTTTGCTTTGTAATCTCGTCGCTGACTTTATCGTGCTGTTCTTTTGCTTTAGCAGTTACTTCTTTGTATTGATTTTTTGCAGCAGTATGAGTATCGTCGCGTTGCTTTCTAGCTTCTTTGACAACTTTTTCGTACTGTTCTTGCGATAGAGTACCTGTTTCATCACGTTGACGCTTAGCTGCTTTTACAGTTTCTTTATACTTTTTATCAGCAGCATTAATAACATCATCACGAGTCTTTTTTGCTGGTTTGACAGATGCTTCGTAAAGTTTATCTGCCTCTTCTTGCGTCGCCTCGATATCTTTTGCGCTTAACTTGCCTTTTTTCTTACGTAGTTGTTTAAGCAAATTTTCTTGTTCTTTAGCACCGTTTTCGATTGCTTCGACAGCTTTCCCATTCATGGCAAATTGATCAGCAACATAATCCTTGACGAACTGTTTCCGTAATTTATTAAGTTCTTTATTTTTTTGCTTTTCGCTCTTACTAGAATCGTTTTGAATTTCTTCAACCTTCTTGTAGTACTCGTTGACGGTCGTCTGCATTTTTATGAGCGCATCTTTTTTACTTTTTTTAAAGGCATCATTGTTTTCTTGTTCTTTTTTGAGGAGTTTATCAGCTTCTTTACGTGTCATAACCCCTTGTTTAACAAGTAAATCTAGATCCTTTTTGGATCTTTTTTGTTTGCTGTCATAGTAATCATCGATGCCTTTACCCATCTCTTCAAAAAGTTTATCGGATTCTTTTTTTGCTTTCTTAGTGCTTTTAGTATCAATTCCCATCTTAATAAGAAGTTCTTTATTTAGCTTTTTGATCTCTGGAGCGATTTTTTTATTTATTTTTTTCTCATCAATTTCAATTTCGATTTTAGCCTTGGTTTTTTTTACTTTAGGCTTCAACGGTTTCCCATTCAGAGATTCTTGCAAGCTGCCAACAAAGCCACTACCAAATTTCGATCCGGCAAACTGTCCTGCCGCGCCGCCTAATACGGTACCTACCGCTGTCCCAATAGGACCAGCAACCATCGTACCGATCGCCGCGCCTAATTTAGCACCACCAAGACCGCCGCCGATACCGCCTAGAAATCCTCCAGTTTTTTCACCCGTAGAACCTTTTTTGAAGAGCTCTGGTACACTTGCTATCACGCTTATAACCGGTGTTAACTTAGCCAGTCCTGTCACTAAAGATCCTAATTTCGCTGCAATACCTGTTCCACCAACAGCTGCAGGCGCTACAGTAGCTGCCGTCTCCGTAACTGTTTGAGTCACTCCTGCTTTAGCGGCGTTTCCAAATCCTCCGCTTAAAAAGCTAGTGGCTTTTTCGACTGCAGTAAATTCAAGTAGAGATTTACGAGCTTGATTGATCATCGAAATGAATTCAAAACCTTTTTTCACTGCGAACATAGTCACAAGTGCTTTACCCAGTAATTCAACTTTATCTTTATTGTCAGCTAGGTTTTCAATGATTTTATCCACCTGTTTGAGAGGATCTTTGATTTTCTTTGTATTATCATCGATCAAGCCGAACATATCTGCGACGGCAAGGAGAATATCCTTTCCTTGATCCCAAGCGCCAGAAATCAATGCACCGGCTAAGTCCTTGACGTTGCCGGTGATATTTCCAATCGTGGACTTGTTTTTGTCCAGATAAGAAAAGACGTCAGAAACATGTTGGAATAACCCGACAACAGAATCAGATGCGCCGTTGATTATACCTGTAAGCTTATCTTTACCTAAATGCTTAATAATATCATTAATTCCGCCAACGATATTCGCTTGTAAATTTCCAATTGCGCCTTCAAAAGTTGTGGTTGTTTTAGCGGCTTGAATTGCGCCATCGTTCATTCCTAGTTTAGTAATCGCTTGGTTAAACTCATCAGCAGAAATCTCGCCTTTTTCCATTGCATCACGGAAATTACCTGTGTATGCACCGTTATCGACCATCGCTTTTTGTAACACGCCTGATGCACCGGGTATTGCATCTGCCAACTGATTCCAGTTTTCAGTAGTAAGTTTCCCTGCCCCAGCTGTTTGGGTAAGCATCATTGCTACTGCCTTGAAAGTCTCAGCACTCCCGCCAGCTTGAGCATTCAAGTTACCTGCTGCTTTAGTTAATTCGGTATAATTTTTAATACCGTTTGCCGCTAATTGAGCAGTTGTGTTAGAAACTGTAGAAAGGTCATATACAGTATCATCTGCATATTTTTGTACAATTTTAGTCGCTTCGTTGATCTCTTTTTCACCAAATCCACCTAGTTTCATAGTGGATTTGAATTTATCGATTGAGTCAGAAGCTTCTACAGATTCACCAATTAATTCACTAAAACTACCAGTGATTACTTGAATTGCACTAGAAGCAATTCCAGCCACAGCGCCGATAGAAAGCTTGTCCTTTAAGCTCATATACTTCGATTCTGTTCGTTCAGCAGTTTCCCCAAGTTCTTTTGTTTCAGACTTCGCTTGAGTAGCATCTGCGTTCAATGTTGTATTCTTTTTGTCAGGAACACCCGCTATTTCACTTTTAATAGACTTTATTTTCAGACTAGCGCCATCGTTATCAGCTTTTAATTCTGTAATCTTGCTTTTGGGGATGTCCTTCAAGAACGCTTTGGTTTCTTTGACATCCCTTTCCGCATCTGAATTATCGGCCTTAATAGTGAACTTAACTGGTTTATCAAGAGTTTGATCAACATCCTTTTTCATGGATTTAGCAATTGTTTCAATTTTAACCGTTTCAGCTTTAAACGAATCATCCATCTTTGAACCAGTATTCATACCTAGCTTGGTCAAAACATCATCCACAAAAGAAACATCGTTCTTGAATTTAGGTAAATTAGCCAGCATGACATCAATGTTAATCGTTGCATCTGCTGCCATTCATTTCCCTCCTTTCTTAATTGTTTCATTCTGCTTGTGCAGCTAACATGTCGAACATGCTGCCAAGCTGATTGTCTAAGTTGCTTACAGTCTTTTCAGAATCAAGCGCATAGTATTCTTGTAGTTCTAACAAAGCCGTTAATGCTTCCCCTTCTAAGCCAGCAACACTTCTTGAGCGAATAGATAAGATGCGTTGAAAGTGTGTTTTCTCACTCAATCCAGCCAGTAACGCTTTGAACGTTAAGTAGTGCATCTTTCCTCTTTGAGTCAGCAAATCGATTCCATAATCCGCAAAAAAAGAAGCATAGATTGCACCAGCATCTTGTGAGTACGAATATAGTTTTTCTGGTTGTCCGTCAGTCTCGAATGATTCATCACTTTCAGAGTTGCCATAAGCATTTTTTTGAATGTAGTTGCTGATGTCTTCCACAAATTTACTTTTTTGATCAAAACTAAATTGTTTAGCAAGGCTATCGTCGCCAAAATAAAAGAGGTCAAAGGCCTTATATATCTTTTCAAAAGATTTGAGATTCTTGTCTTCTAACAACTCATAGAATTTAAGCACTGTATCGAAAGAAAGATCGATTGGTATTTCAATATCATCAATTAAGATGCTTGTCTCTAAATCATCAATTAAATCAAACAATCAGATCACTTCTTTTTATTATTTTTGTGACGGTTGCTGTAATGTTTATCAGCTGTTTTCTTTCGTTCGACCATTACCTTATCCAGTTCTGCTTGAATCAATCCGATAACTGTGTTCAGAACTTTTGTGCTTGAACCATAAAATTCATAAACACGTCTGCCTTCTCCTTCACCTAAAACTGCATCTAACGTAGCTAAGGCGCTATCTCGCATCGAATCAATTTCATTTTGAGTAAAAGTTTTGTATTGGTCTGCTGTTGTCGTTTCTGCATCATCCATTTTTTCTAACTTAGAAGCCATGTCTCGCAGTTGGACAGATACTTCAATGTTTGTATAGTTAGCTAATGCTTGATCGACCTCATCTGAAATAATGACATCGTAGTCTTGACCCGCAATTCGTAATCGTTTAGTTAGTGATAACTTTTCATCTAAATTGATAATATTGTTAATAGCCATTCGTTTTCCTCCTAATAACCAGAGGCTTCATAGCCTCTAGTTATACATTCTCAATCTTTTTTATGCAGCTGTAACGGTTACTGTGCATTTAGCAGTCTTGCTACCATCTTTGGTAGTCACTGTGATATCTGCAGTTCCAGCTTTAACTCCTAAAACTTTTCCTGTTGAATCAACGGTTGCAACAGAGGTATCACTCGATTTATAAGTCACTGTTTTATCAGTTGCCGTTGCTGGTGTAATAGTAGCTGTTAAGGTTTCATTTGCCCCAACCACAAGTGAAGTCGTCGTTTTATTCAACGCTACACTGGTAGGGCTAATTACTCCCCCACCGCTGGTACCGTTACTGGTTTACCGTTAAACGCCATCGTAAAGCTGAATGTTTGCTTAGCATTCGCAGCTCCACCAAAAGGTACGATAGCCGTCAATGTAACCACAGCTTGTACCTTATTCCCTTTTGCATCGGTCCATTGAGCCAATGTGCGCAATTCATCACCAATAGATAAGAATTTAGCGGCAACATAATCCTGCGCAGCGTCACCAAATACACGATGTCCAGCTACAGCGAATGTGATGTTTTTACCAGTTACAGTAGAGTCAGTGAATCCTCCACCATCGTAGTAAGCAGAAGCATCAGTAGTATCTGCGGCAGCTGGAGTAATAGTTGTGATACCTGCTCCAAGTACCGCAAACGACGCACTAGCCACATCTGCAATATTAGTATTCCCCGCTGTGTCGATTTCCAATTTGTTTTTAAAGTTCAGTAAAAATTCTTTATTGTTTTCTGCCATTTGTGTTTCCTCCTAATTTTTGAATTGATGAATAGTGATTTTGATACCTAACAAATAAGTTGAATTCCCTTGCACGTCCTGTTCACTAACAAAAGGAGTCTCACTTATTTCGATGCCTAAAAAGACAAAACTCCCATCCTCTGAATTCAGAGTTGAGAGCTCGTCTAAATGATTTGATATGAGCCAAAGTGTTTCATTGGCTTTTTCTTGGTCTTTCGTGTTAAATCCGACTTCGTAGAGCATTTCTCGTTCTTTCGTACCGTCAAAGTATTCTTCAACTGTTCGACTTCCCGGCATAGAATAAACGCAAAGTGTATCTTCACCGTTTAGAAAACCCATCGAGCACGGCATTGGAAGACCCTGAATTGAATCTATTGAATCAGATAATCGTTCCCATAAATCCATTACAAGTTTCCTCCTTTGATAAATGCCCTACGCCAACTATCCATATGATTAGCTTTTGCTCTGAGGTCCCAACGTCGGCTTGTCCCTGGCGTTGTATAATTCTTAACTCTACTACCATTGACGATCCCTCTAAATTGAGGTTTAGCGTAAGGAACGGTATATGTGATTCGGTTCTTGTTAACAAATGATTTGTCTCTTAAATGTCCTTGCCGTTTTGGCGCATATAGGTTCATGTCTGGATGCATCTGAGCAGTCATATAGTACAGTGCTGAATTGATGTTCATCACTGACAACTTACGATCGACGCCATTTTTTTCAACCTTAACATGGAGCATTACAGCACCTCCAACTCGTACGAGTAAACTTCATTGCTGAAAGGGTTACGGTTATCAACGATAGTAGTGATAGTGTATGTTTCGCCTTCGAAATCAATCTCTGAACCAACGTTATTCTTACTGATTGTTGGCATCGGATCAGAAACACCACCAAATAAAAAAGCGATAGCATTCGCTACCACTTGCCTATTATTATTCGTACCACTATATACTGTCTGCGGTTGAAAGATCATATTTTTAATCGTAATTGGATCGGAAAAAATAGGCTTCTGCCATTTGTCTTTTCCTTGTATTAGACGCAGCACAATAGATTGATTGCAGTACTCCTTTGGTATTAATGGAATCATCTATAATCAACTCCTTTGTAAAGAAGCCCTGTATAAATCAATTCGTTATACGCCTCTGTAGCGACCATCGTTCTACCGACCGTTGCTGCATTAGTATTTCCTGATTCAATACGCATACGACCGACACTAACACTGGCAGGCGAAGCACTTAAAATCTCTGATAATGATGTAACTCCAACGGAATTAAGGTATTCAATTTGAACAGCCATTGCGATTTTGAACTTGTCTACACGATACTTGAAAGTATCATCTGACAAAGAGTTTTTCATGTAAAAATCACCGGTAACACGATTTAGTTGGCGCTCAGCGTATTGTTCTAATTCGTCGAATACTTTTTCATCAGATACTTTACTAAATCCAAGTTCTTTATATTCTTCATGTGTAAGATAGCCCATAACTGCCTCCTTTCAATTAAAAAAGGATAGCTACTAAACTATCCTTCGCTCGGCTCAGTTACTGTGACTTCACAAGTTGCGGTTTTATTATTCGTAGTTGCCACAGTGATTGTAGCAGTACCTGCTTTGATCCCTGACACTTTGCCTTGAACTGGTGTTACTGCTGCGATTGTTGCATCGCTTGATTTCCATGTCACTGTTTTATCAGTAGCTCCTTCAGGAGCGACTGTAGCAGATAATGTTTCTGTTGCCCCGATTTCAAGTGCTAACGTCGTTTTGTTGAGTGCAACACTCGAAGGGGCTACGCTTTTGGGACTAAAGATACAGAAACTCCGTCTTTTTGTTTTTCTTTAATAAAGCAATCGTGGTACAGACGGTTTTGGTACAAGTACCCGTCGCCTTGAGAATGTTCGCCTGGTGCAAACAAGAAGACAGTATTTTCTTTGACGATTGGGATAACAGCTTGTTTAGCAACTACTAAGATATTGATGTCTTGCGCGTCAGCTGTAGCAGCGTATCCATCTGAAAAATTGTATTTTGTTTTAAAACGAGTGTCGTCCCAAACCTCGACTAACAACACACCGTCAAGAGAAGTAACACGGGATTCTAAAGCAGTCTGTCCAACGTTTTGATTAGTGATGTTGCGGTTGAATTCTGAAGAACGTTCTAATGCATCCATTACCGTTGTTGATACAAACGCTACTAGGTTTTGCGGGCCGAATTTACGTGCTGGTAAAATAGCAGCTTTAATTGCAGAGTAAGCATTTTTCTCAGTAATTGTTTCTTCCTTAGTCTTGCCTGCGCCTACAGCTAAAGTAGAGAAACGGTAAGCATCAATTTCAGGCTGCACGTGTTCTGTAATAAATACATTCGAGATATTAGCTACTGCCAAATCTTGATTTGTTTCATCAACATCTTGTTTATCAATGTAAAATTCAACGTCACGGTCTTGACCCATTGTATAAACTTTTTTGTCATTTCCGTAAGTTCCGCTGTTAAATCCTTTGTTACGTGTATGGTCCTTCAAACCAGAAGTTGAAATAGTCGTTAGTGTAAATGATTTACCACCGTTTACTAATTCAACTTGCGGAATACCCAAGATTGTTGTTAACAATCCTTGAGTGATCTTCTGATCGAAAATCCCATTGTCTTTTGTAATGTAATTAATTGCCATATTTTATTCCCTCCAAATTTAATTTTTGTTTGGTAAAACTCCTAATGCTTTAGCAAATGCATCTTCTTCAACGTTTTGACCAGAACTAGGATTACCCCCGAAAGTAGCTTTTTTACCTTCAGGATTGGGCGGAGCAACTTCATTTGAGCCAAATAAATAGCCGTCACTCTCTTTAAGTGCGGCCAATTGGTCATCTAATCCTTTTAGTCCTTCATCTGTCAGTTCCAATGATTCGCTATCTAGCAAGGCTTTAGCAGCCTTAATGTTTTTAGCTCCAGCTTGAGTTAGAGCTAAGTCAATCGCTGATGATTTCTTAATATCTGCAATCTGTTGTTCAGAATCGGTTTTGTTTTGGTCAAGACGCGTTTGTAAATCAGTCACTTGCTTTTCCAAATCTTCGTTCCCTTTAGACTTTGCTTTAAAGTCATCAAGCTCACTTTGATTTTTATCTAACTGTTCTTGATACTGAGTCGCTTGCTGTTCCGCGGTAGACACCTTGCTGTTCAGTTCGTTTACAGTTACGCCGTGCAAAGCCATTACTGATCCAATCTGTTCGTCTGTTAAACCTAATTCTTTTAATTCTTCTCGTTTCATTTCATTCATCCTTTCGTTGTTTAACGAGGCTACGCCCTCGATGGATTGAACAGTTTAACGCCGTATTCAGGGCAAAATAAAAAGCCTAGCAATTGCTAAGCTTAAAATTATTAACTTTGTATTTGCTCTCTGCTGTAATCACGGACCAAGAACTCATTGTCATTAATAAGTTCTCTTAATTGTTTCTGCTTGTTAGAAATCACTTGCTTACACATCTGGATAGTTTCGGGATCTTCTAGCTCTAATGCAGCATTTATTCGTTTCTTCTGATAACGGATATCACGCTCGAGCTTTCGTTGCTTTTGTTGGATATCCGCATTTTCTTGCGCTTCGTCAGCGTCATATTGAGGTTGGTTGTTTGTATTAATGTCTGGCCTTCCGGGATAAAGGATATGCTTACAATTAATTCCCTGGGTGCCATCTGGATCGCCATAACCATGATCATAGATAGAAGGCAAATGTTTAAATTCATCCGGTGCTTTGCTCTTCGGAACAACTAACACCCAATCTCCTTGAATCGTTGCGCATTCTTTTCTGGCAGATGGATGACTACTCATCAATGCAGTGACACAGTCGAAGTCCTCCATTCGTTTCAAACGAAGATCATTAAACGTTCTGTGTGAGGTGGATTGAATCACTGTTCTCGAGTAAGCTTCCATCGACCACTCTCGACCAGCTTTATCAACAAAACCCGATTTGATTCCCATATCAACCATTTTGTAGACGTTATCTCTAATGGCTTTCTCGTGCGTTTTAAGCCCCGTCATGGATTCTAGGGTAGATTGTTTAAGAATTGCTTGATAGGCTCGCATTACAGCATTCTCGTTGAAATTCGTAGTTATTAACGTTTGATTGACATTGTTGTTTAAATCTTTGAACGTTTGACGAACCAAAGAGTCTAGAATTTTGTTTACATCGTCAGATACAGGAACACTTTTATGGACCATTCGCTCTAACTCTCGATCAATTTCATTAACGACTTTTACTCCGTTACCTTTGATTAATTGTTCGATTGCTTCTTGTGTCTCTCCTGTGTAACTAGCCAAAAGATCGATAACATTCTCGTTAAGCACGCCCATTTTAGATAGCTGCTTAGCTTGCCATAGTAGTACGTCTTCTTTTTCAACATTTTCAAAGCGCGATTGTTTTAACGCTTTGATTATGATGTTAAAGATTCGGTCTTCCAGTTCTGAATAGATATTAATAATTGAGTTTGCTGTCTTTTGCATTTTTTCTGGTGTAATCATAATTAATCACCTAAATCAAATAGCGCATCTTGACTTCGACGTTCAATTGATCCTGCTTCTGGCATTTCTTCTTCCAACGCAGTTAACCAATCATCTAGTTCATCTTCGTTTAGATTGTAATTACGAATAAGAAACTGTTTCTTAGGCATTACGCCAGCAGTCACAGCTTTCAAATCATTCTCTAATTGTTTGTTACGATCCACGAATAGGCCGTCTTCAAAGCTCACTGTGACTAAATAACTATCATAATCAATCGAGAATAGAGGCTTCTCACTTTCGAACATTTCTCCGTATCCTGCTAACTCAAAAATAGAATGGATTAGTTCGTTAATAACTTTTTCAACCATCGTTAAATAGCTTGAACGAGTTTGATACGTCATAGAATTGTTAGAAACAATCTCTGTTGCTGTTTTAATCCCATCATCTGCATAGTTCATCGAACCCACTGACAAACCAACCTGAACCTCGAACTCTTTAATCAGATGGCTGATAGCATCCTTGTATTGAACTGTTCGAATAGGTGTCGTAATATCTTTAACCCCGATATTTTCAGCACCATACACGCCAGCAAAAACATTTTGATCTGTATCAAACATCGGTGGATGCGATTCATCCGTTTTAAGGAATTCTGCCGGCACAACAACACGCCGTTGCCCCAACTGAATTTCCCAAGCAAACTGATCGTGTGTTGTATTGATCGTATCTAAAATCTCTTTTGAGTTATCCACAATGCCGGCACCTAATGGGCTCTCTAACGATTTATTATTAGCTCCAGGCGTTCTGAAGTATGCAAAAAGCGGTCTCTTCAAGCCTTCTAGTGTGACTGTTTCAGCTAAGTCAGGATATAGAATCGACAGTGGAACTTGCTTTCCAACAACGTTACTGTTGTCAGATTTGTAAAGCTCATTACTGATAACATACTTTTCGTCTTGCCACTCATGAAATTCGAGGAGCGTGTAGTAGTAATTTGTGTCACCTTCAGTTTGAATTGATTTAGTAGCAATAGCACACTCACTAACTTCGTTTGTATTTGAACGTAACGGGTAAAACTGATCTGCACGAATCCACGAGATTTTAATCTTATCTCCATCAATGTAAGGCCGCATAGCAAATCCTCCTGCAGCGATACCTTTCTCAAGGTTCATTTCAAACAGATTATAGAAATTGTTGTCATAAAGTGTTTTATCTAGGAACTCTACAGCTGATTGAATGCTTTTCGAAGCTTCTGCTTGCTCCTCCTTGTCTTTTAGTGCTACTTTGCACTTCTCATTAAATATGATACTTGCTAGACGTCTAGAAGCTGTCTTGGTGATATTTAGGGACTTAAATTCTCTTTTCTGTGTTTCCCCGTATGAATTACGATATTGTATATCAGGAAATAGATTGGAATAGTACCTAAAGTTTCTTGCAATCCGATCGTATTCTCTTGAATCAATCCCTATTTTGGGATGATCCGTTACCTTAGCAATATCACGACCAGTAAAACTCATATTCACGCTATCAACTCCTCTCTTGAATATACTTTTAATCGTTTGGAATACTCCCATTTTCTCACCTACCATTTCAGGTCTAAGTCTTGAAGATTGTCACGCACAAAATATTGAAAACCATCACAAGAGTGATCATCCTCTTTAATAACTTTTGGATCATCACTGTTCAACGTGTCTTCGTCCCATTGATACTTTTTGTGTTCCTCAATAAATATCTTATTGCTTTCTTTTTCCAAATAAAAAAACCTACCTTGTGCAAGTAAGCTTTGAACATGGTCAATCATATCTACTTTTTTGGCTTTAGCTACAGTGTGTAACCGGACATTGTAATCTAGATAATATTGATTCCTTAATGCGCCTTCTGCCGAATCAATCGTAATTTGATAGGCGTATTTATCATATTCAGTCTGGCAACGATCTATGAAATCATGCAAATCTTTTGATAGTTCAGTCGGTGCTTTCTTATTCGCTTTACCTGCTGGGCTGTAATAATACGTATCTAATAAGATTACATTCTTTTTTCTAGTTAATGCATAACAACCACACGTTGTAGCTGACACTTGGTGCCCGCTATCGATTGAGAAATAAAGATTCACTATGTAGTCATCATCAGGTATTTGATCTAATGGATTAAAATGATTCATATTATAGATATGAGTCCCTAATCCAATGACTTCGCCACGATAGAGCCACTTGTAATAGTCTTCGTCATTCTTGCGGTAAGTTTCTATTAGTTTAAGTTGCTGCGGATCGGTAAAACCTAATTCATCATCTAAGTAAGTTGAATGGTCCACTAAGTGATCATCGAGTTCTTTAGATTTTTCTACCCATTCATTAACCCAATCATATGGATTCTTTGGTGGGTTCCATGAATAATAAACTTTTACTTGGTCCACATACTGAGAACGTTGACGGATAAATGTTGCATTCGTTTGGTCAAATACTTCACTGCTTTGAAAGTTAGCAGCTTCTTCATACCACAATGAGATAATATCGCCTATAGCATTAGATTTAAGTTTCAATGGATCATCAACGCCATAAAAGTAAAACGCTGATCCTGTGCGTTTATGAATGATCGTTAAAGGAGCCATACGATATCTGTACTCGTTGGCAACGCCCAACATATTCAATGCCCATTTAATTTGTAGATAAACAGCGTCACGCAAGTACTTGTGCTGAGACATCATGCACACAACATTAACCTTATGTTTTGCTTGCGTATGCTTCTTCATTTCTGTCGCTAATTTCAAGCTAATAACAGATGATTTAAACGACCCACGTCCACCCTTCATTAAGATATAAGGGCATTTTGTATGCCACATTTTGTAAAAATGAGGGTTAATCATTCCAGTAAGCTTAATCTGAGGCTTCTTCTCGGCTTCCATTGCCATTAGATTCAACCTCACTTTCTATTACAGGTATGTCATCAACAATAATTGTCTGTTCTTCTGTCGGATCATAGCCATCGTCTAATTGTTTTAATTGTGCTTTAGCTAAATCAACTTGGGTAGTCATTAATTCAAGCTTCTTACGTCGCTCGTCTTGCTCATCAGCTATTAATACAAACTGCTTAATTAAATTAGCAAGAGTGCTCATAGCCCTTGATTGTGCATTCATGAAATTAGCATGCTTGTCCCAAGCATATTGAATAGCATATTCTTCTGAACTTCCAGAATCACTCGAGGACCACTTAGAAACTTCTTTGGACAAACTACCCTCATAATCAACATACATGATTTTCTGTGCTCGGATAATAGCCGTGTACTGGATCATGATATTATTCCATAATATATCCTCTGGTTTAGAGGTTGCAACCTCATTCATAATTTCAAGTGTTTCTGACGGCAACCAATTAGCAAAAAGACCATGTGTAACAGCATTCTTATTACTTTCAGGCGCTCCTTTATTGTTTGGAACGGTTGCGTCTTTGGTTGCAACCTTTTCTTTAGACCAATAACGAGACTTCCACGATTTAACTGTGCTGATCGAAACACCATACTTTTCAGCAATCTCCCGATATTTCAGGCCTTTCTGGTAATCATCAAAAGCTTGTTCATATTTCTTCACATGTGACACCACCCCACTATCGCAACATTTGTTTTGTAAATAAAAAAAGACCCTTAAAATGGGTCTTCATTGAAGTATTTATTTAAAAGATCTATTGAATCATCAACATTCTTTTGAGTTTTTTTTCCAATATTTTCTAGTTCATGTGCTAAAGATTCCATACAATCTAAATCATATTTACTGTATTCGCTATCCATTGTTTCTGTAGCTGCTTCTTCTATATTTTCTCTACATTTTTCAAGCAATTCAATAATTTTTTCTTTGTATTCTGAATTTGCAATTAATAGTTTAATCGACGTTATAGTCCTAAACGTCGTTTCCATTCCTTTATTGATTTCATCCTGTTGTTTCGTAATTATAGACTGATATTGATCTATTCCTAATTCTTTATGTATGACCCGGATCGATGCCGAAGCAAATCCTTTAGTAGATTTACATACCAAATCAACACCAAAAAGGAAATCTTGAGTTAATTGCTCTATTTTTTTATTTCTATCTAATAAACCTTCCAACTTCATCTTTTCTTCTGCGTTTTTTTTGTTCTGTTTAATTTCAACACTCTTTACCATAATATTGACTATTCCAACTACAATAGCCACTAAAATTGATGCTTTCAATGTCTGATCCAATATACTATCCCCCACAATATTTATAAGTAGTATATTACCATAATAACTTAATTTTAAGGCGGCACGTGAACTTTAAAGGAAGAGGAGCTATTCACTTCCTTCTTTATTTTTTTAATTGTGCCGCCTAAGATTGTAGAAACCGAGAGAGGAAGCTGTTCACCTCCTTTTTCCATAGATTATTGTGAGTAGTCTATGATTGTTGATAACTCTCTAATAAAAACAGCTAGTTCAGATGGTTGTTCATTTACTCCACTTTTTAGCAGTTGTCCTGTTTATGATGTTCGTCTGACTAGCTGTAAATATACTAATTTGATAATAATAGTATATAGCAGAAAAACGTGATTAAACCGCCAAATATCCCGCAAAAAACCGCCAAAATAATTGTTCAACGATATGCGATCAATCTGCCTTTTTTATAAGCTTCAGCAAATTCAATTAGAGCTTCTGACATTAGTCTTTCAACGCTACGTTCAGAGTAGCCGATTTCACGAGCTATTTTGTAATTTGAGTAGCTATCAGTAGTGCAATATCGATAGTAAAGGACTTGACGGCTAGTTAATCCTAAAGCCATTAAAGCAGCTAAAATAGCATCTCTTTCAGCTTCAGCTTCCATAAATTGGATCATTCCGTCTTCCGCCTTGTTCCCCCATCTATCGCCTTTTGGCATGTCTGACATGACTGGTGATTTAATATCTATCATTGACTTTCCCGCTATACGTACCCACTTACGATAATTTTTCAATATTTTTCTTGCATTACATTTAGTTTGATAAAAATCGACTTCTCTCAATAGCGCTATCATGCCATCCGCTCCTTGTGCTATAATGTCATTGTCTAGATAACCTATAGCGCTAAGCGAAAGCTTGGTGCTTTTTTATTTTAATAATTCTGGATTTTCATAGATGTTGCCTAAAATAGTGAGAAATTTTTCTGTATTCTTATAAGCAAATTGTCCATAATTAAATATCCCAACATTTGAATCAAATAGAATATCTGGCTCAATTTTCACTGTAGCGATTCTAATTGGTGTTTCTTCCCCACCTAGTGTGTCGCCCCATTTCACTACATCCCCCTCAAAAATCTCAACACCGTTACGGTCTATCAATCCAGCAGATTGCATGAGCTCGTATTTGTCTATCATTCCCCACATGCCACCGCCTAAATTTACAAGCGGAGCAATAAAGCCTGTTTCATCGTCTATTGTCCAATCCACATTTTTATCATTATGCGGATAGTACATTTCATTTTCTTCTTTTGAATATGCTCGAAATTTCGGTATCATCTTATCCCTCCTGTTTGCTCTCGCTGTCGATTGCTAAGTCGTTGTTGATCATTCCGCCACCTCTTTCATTCCCCATTCCGCGAAGGCTGCTAGGACTTGGAATTGTTGCGCTTTGGTTAGTCTCGTTCGCACGAACAGCTCGTGGATATTTATTGTGGAGTACACAGTCCCGAACGGGCTTGACCATTTAGTTCGCTTGTATGCTTCCTTCAACCACTCCAATACGACCTGCTGGTTTTCGTTGAGAGGCTTTGACACATTGACTAAAAATGAATCTTCCTCAATTCGCTCCCAATCACTCTCATGGACTTCTGGTAAAAACTCAATGTCTGATAATAAAACTGCTCTCTCCATTTCACACCTACACTTTCTCGACTGTGCCTCCAACAATATCGGCTGTACGGTTTGCTTCCTTCATTGAGTCGAAATTCATGATTCCATCTTTTTCGTGGGGAGATATCAAACAGCCTCTTCCTTGATAATTGATAAAGTAGCCATTCCCTACTTTTACGCGATACTTCGGCTCTTCCTTGACCTCGTAGCCATCTAACCAGGCACGAGCTAATAACTCTTGATGATCATGATGGCAACCAATAGCACTTGAATTAAACTCCACCCATTCTTTTATGTTGTCCGGCATGATCGGGCTTGCAAAGCAGTCAAGAGCATCCGCTAGACCACAGCCTCTTTGTTTTACTTCCTCTATCCAATCTGCAACAAACTCTGGCACTTTGACTTTCTTTTGTAATTTGAGTAGCTATCAGTAGTGCAATATCGATAGTAAAGGACTTGACGGCTAGTTAATCCTAAAGCCATTAAAGCAGCTAAAATAGCATCTCTTTCAGCTTCAGCTTCCATAAATTGGATCATTCCGTCTTCCGCGCGGTTCTTTTGCCAGTCCGTAAAGTTTCAACTCTTTCAAGAAATCATCTGGCTCAAGGTTGGTTAATAGCTTTATCGTGCTTGCAAGATTTTCCTCAGATTCATTCAGTTGCTCAATATAATTAATTAATTTGTTTCCCCTGATGTATCCACAGCAGGTTTTATGATATTTTCCAAAACTAAAATTCAAATCTTCTTTTGCACTGTTAACAAAAGAAATCAGTAGTTCTTTTTCTTGTTTATTCATTTCATACCTCTTTTCTATATACTTCTTCTTGTTGACCACATTTTTTACAAATTCTTATTTGCATAGGAACTGTTTCGGGAACCCCTTCATTTGTGCACCATAAAGTAAACTCATGGCAGCACAATTTACATTTAACTCGTTGAAGAAAGGACGGCGTAGCAAACCACCCAAATTGCCACCCATCCTGTTCGAATCTCGCATGTTCCAATGTTCCAAAAATTAAATGCCGTGGATAATTGTCCATAGCTTTACCTCTTTTCTATTTGATAGGCTGAGTTAGCCTTCATTTTAATTACGGTCGTTTTGTAAATGCTTTATTTGATATAATCTCCTTATCAGTGAGTGATCCACTGAAATACTCATAAGGAGGTAAAATTACTATGGATTGGCAAACTGTATTAGTTAGCTTTATAACTTCTTGCATTCCCGCTGCAATAGCATATCTTTCGGCTTCTAAACAAGCAAAAACTCAATTGCAGCAAGTCGAGAAAAATAACCAAGCTGAATTAGAAAAAATGAAACTTGAATACGAATTAAAACTTAAAGAGAAAGATAACGACTCCCAAAATGAATTAATGGGAAAATTTTTCAGTGGTGATTTAAACCTTGGGAAAATCACCGATTCGCTTGATGATCTTAATGCTCTTAATGAAAAAGCACAAAAGTTACAGAGCTCAAACTTTATTAAGAACAAGAAGTAATCCTACCGTCTGTTTTATCGCATTAATGACTGCAATCATTAATGCCGGATTTTCTTTTTGTTCATCTATAGAAATATTGGATAGTTTGATTAGATGGCTTTCCAATATTTCTTTTGTTCTTTTGTCTTCCATGCTTCTTTCTCCTTTTTCTTACTTTATTGGCGTGGTTACTGGATCTTTATCTCATGGATGCTATTGACCACAACACTACGAAAATTTACATTCACAAGTAAATTGTCATCACCTGCCATGAAAGCTCCGTTATGAAAAATTACTTCCTCATTCCAGCCAAAACCTGTGTCTTCTTCTCCATCATCAATGATTGTGATAATGTCACCTAAAAAAATCTCAGTTCCGTTCTTATCTTTCAGCCCTGTTGATTGCATGAGTTCCCACGTTTGCCCCAGCTCATTCTCATAGTAGACAGGGTTGAAACCATTCATTGCAGGTGCTAAGTACCACATTTCACCATCTTCATCAAAATTCAATGCAGCAATTTTGATCCAACATTTTTGATCCTTATCCCACGCCCTATACTTAGGTATCATTTGCTGACCTCCTGATCATTTTCTACTTAGTTCTTTGACAACATCTGCGGGATCATCATAGTTTTCCAAAATAAACTCTAAATTACTTATTGCAGAATCATAGTCTTTCAGTAACCCAGCAGCGGTCGCAACCACTGCTTGATCATCTTTCGATAAATTTTTATTACCTGAGAGTTCGTCCAATCTCTCAATCACTTTCTCTGTTTTCACAATATTTCCTCCTTGATAGCGGTCATTAGCGGAATTAAACTTTCGTCCACTTTAGTTCTACGTCAGTCTCTTTTAAGTCATCAATGGCAATATCCCGCCAAATGTGATTAACAGTTCCGTCACCTGATTCAATCATTACCAGCCTGAGTGGATACCCCATTCCGTCATACTGCACTACGTTCGACTTCATGATAATTTTGTTTGCCTGATTTCTATTTTTTAACCTATTTGAAAATCTTTTAAACACTGTTTGCCTCCTCTATTTCCTCCGTTAAAGTAAATCAGCAATATTTAAAACTTGATGTTCTGCTTCGGTCCTCAATATCCGCAATAAACACCAACAGCTATTCCGTAACACGTTGCATCACACGCTTTATACTTCATCTGCCACTTATTATCAAAATCCAACTTTTTGTCACAATTTACACAATACAAATTACCATCATTGCTATACCCAGCTTTGATTAACCATTTTTTGATATGTTTTCTTTTTTGCCTCTTATTCACTCATTTTTACCTTCCAATCGTATAGCCAAAGTTCTCGCTGTCGAAGATTTGGCTCTGTTCAATTTTTCGATATCCTCGTTTGCTCTATCTTCGGACCAATACTCATTAGCAAATTTCTTATTGTTGAATACAGGTACACTGCCATCCCATTTTTGAAAATATACTTTTTTGAACGTTTTATCAGTCAGATCAAACAGATGGAATGCTATACGCATATTGATCACTCACTTTCCTACGTGATAGTTCCAGTTAGCGGACTATCCAATAAATTTCTCTTTCTTATATCCAACTTCGATCAGAAACTCTTCTCGCTGATTCAACGCTGTTCGATAACTCGTTTTCGATTCAATACTCTTAGCTATTTGTTGTGCTTTATCAATGCTGGTATAGCAGAACAGTTTTCTATCTTCGTCTGCTACGATTGCTGCAATCTTATCGTGATATATGCGATACATTGGATCACCTCGAATTTAATTTGATGCCATAGTTTCATCTTTGTACCAGCTTTTTTGTATTGCTATTCCACTCAAATAGTTCACAGGTTCTTAAATCTACGACAACAGCTACACCGTCTGCAATTGCAGAATAATGCCGATTGTCCCATTGACGATATTTTTTAACTTCGTAATATCCATAACGCTGAATCAGCTCTTTAATCCTCTTTTTTTGCACTAACTATAAACGCCTCTTTTCTCTTGTTTGCTGGCATGTTGAACGGATAGTGAATAAAGCCATATCGTGTCTTCTTAGCCAGTTCAATTACAATTCCCAGTTCGTTAGCAACGATCTTCGCTTTCAGCCGGAAATCTTTCGTTTCCATGCCTTTGACATCAACAAGTCGAACAAGCTTCCCTTGATCATAAAACGCATAATCGGCCACATACTGTGTTTTTTTGATTGTCCATGGATTGATTTTTAGCGTCGGAAGAATATCCAATCGTTCCTGTAATTTCAACTCATAGCTATGTTGTCGTGCATATGCTATCGCGATCGGATAATAATCTGCCTCAGCAATCGAATCAAACGAGTGTCCGTGACGAAATACTTTTTTGTTGCCGTATTTGGTTCGTTTGCGAATAGTCATGCCCCTATCCCACCGATCAAACGTTTGTCCTTTGTTGCTTTCATTGATACGACAAAGCCTTTTGAGTTTTGCAATATTCTTGATAAAATTCGTTCTCCATATGCTTCTTGGAGCTCTTTAGCCGTTAGATTAGTTGTTACAACAGTTGCCATATTTTGACGAGCTTCCAACAACCCGGTAAGCGTATCGTTGTTATATCGCGAACTATCAGATGTCTTGTTTCCACCTAGCTCGGCTCCAATATCATCGATGATAACTAGGTCAGCTGTTTTTAACTCCGCCATAAGAGCACCTTGTATTTGTCTTTGTGCTTCTTTGTCGTTCATCGCGAATCTCAATTGATCTAATAACTCGCGATAGTTAACATACAGCACGTCTCTATCATAATTTGATCGTTCTAAAACATCCCATGCTATAGACATCGCTAAGTGGCTTTTACCCGTGCCTGATTTCCCAGTAAACACAACATGAACTGGTTTGCCTAAAATAAATTCATTCACTGCTCTTTTAGCGATCTCTAGCGCGTTCTTAGTCTCCTGGTCTGTCACCATGTAACCTTTCAGTCGCTTCTCAAACAGTGTTTTATCCGGCACGATAGAGCTATGTTTGAAGTAATTTAACGCACGCTTTTTCAAACTTTCGTTATACATCACTCGAGTATCATAATCTTGCTTTCTCTTAAGCTCTTTGTGTCCACAAATCATGCAAGTCGGCCCGCAGCGATCTTCGCCACTAGGTAGCTTTTCACGCCATTGGTACATCTCAGCTCCACAATCAGGGCAACTACCAACAGTAATAAATACTTTATCAATAATGTTTTTCATTGCTTGTCCTAAACTTTCCATATGACCTCCTACCAACCCAAATTGTTGTATTCACTTGAGCCTGTATTTTCTAGTTTTTTACCGCCTGATTTACTTTTCTTTTGATTTTCAATATCTTCTTTGGTATAAGCAGCAACGTTATCCCAGTTTCTTAGAACACCATCAACGTAATTCCAAAAACGACGATTGTTTCCAGAAGCTACTTTAGCGCCCATAATTAGCCAGTCATCGATTTGAGAATCACTCATTCCTTTTTCTCTTAGAGATTTTATCCATTCGCTAATGTCTGTCGCCATTGGTTCAGAATATGGATTTCCAAAATGATTTGTTTCCAAGAATTCAAAAACGCCGAAAACATAGTTATTTGTTTTACTTTTATTTACTTTAGTTTTATTTACTTTACTTTGTTCATTATCGCCCTCATTAACTTCACTTGAGCTGTAGTTATTGCTGTCATTAACTACAGTTGAACTAGGGTTACTGTCATCATTAACTAAAAACTCTTTTTTAACTTCGACACCTTTTCTTTTCGTAGTTGCTTCAAAGTATCTCTTTTGGATACCGTTTGAAGTAAGTATGTTATAATTTTCAAATTTTTGATGATCAAAGAATTTTGATTGAATTGCTTTGGCCACGACTTCTTCAACTAAGCCCTCTTTCGCCCCAACTTCGTCAGCAACTAAGAACACTGTATCTTCATCCCACCCGATGTAATACCCATTTTCACGGTAAATATTACCCAGCAGGCAAAGTAGTATCTCGATAGATTGTGGTCCGCAAGCTCTTCTAATTTTTCTTACTTTGATATCTTTTAAAAAATTTACATCTAAGGAGTAATAATCAATGCCCTGTTTTGTTGGTCTAGCCATCAAATACCCTCCTTATAAATCATTCATATTCGTGAATCCAGTAATCTTTTTATGTGATCGGCAATACTCACATGTACCGCACCACTCAGGCGCTTCCTCGCCCATTTTTACACGCTGTACGTGCTCAATTGCCTGTTCGACTCTTGCTAGTTCTGACATCATCTTTGATTCATCTAGCGTGATCAACGCGACATCGCTTGGTGTTTGCTTGCTTACTGCTGCAATAAACGGAACAAACTGCTTGCCGTATTGCTGTTCTAACAGCTCACGATAGACACTCATTTGAATTAGATAGCCGTAGCGCTCAATGAAATTCGATTGTGGTCCCCAATATTCATCGTATTTCTTTTCGTGAATATCCTTTACGGTCTTTATATCGACAAAGTAGCCATTTTCTACGTTCAAGCAATCAATCTTTGCTTTCCAAGTGACGCCGAACAAGTTGCCTGTCACGATGACTTCTTTTTCACCTTGATAGAGCTGGCCAAACGCTGATTCACTCTTTAATCGCTCAATCATTTGATCAGCGATTTGAAAGTCTTTTAACAGACCGTAAGGCTTGCGACTCGAAAACATTTTGTCTTTGTTTTCTTCAATAAATCGCTTGTGCGCCGTTCTTGATTCAAAAAATGAGTGAACATAGTTTCCAACTAGAAAGTTCTTATTGTTTTCGTCTACTTCCCACTCGCCTTTGACTGTCGCTAATGCTAAAGCTTCACATTTTAGAAAGTTTTTTAGTTGGCTGACTGATATATAATGCCAGTCAGCCTCATTTGAGTAATAATTTTCATCAGAAAGGATAATTGTCTCCGTCGTCATCATCTGGAGTCACGTCCTCTCTATCAAAATTTGGAGAGTTTGGATCAGGATAGTCCAAATCGAGCGACTCTTGAGATACTTCTTCAACTAGCGTTGATTCTTTATCTGTTATTTCTTCTGAAACATTTTCTTCATCTGAATCATCAGAAGGAATCTCATTTTTAAATAGTTTTTCTTCAAGCGATTTTACTTTTTCTTCTTGAACGGGTTCTGCTTGCTTTACGCCATCAAAGTTGCCTTCTTGAACTTCTTCTACTGAATACATACCCATAATCATGTCTGGGCAATTAATACGCCCGAAGAATGAAGCTGCTCGATATCGAAGCATTACGTCAGGCATCGTTTTCCACTTAGACCCATTTTTAGTAGACCATCCTTCTTTTTCCGCCATTTTCATAGTGATCGTTGGTCCTTCAACAATATGTCCGTCATAATCTTCTACATAAGCCATACAGCTTCTGTTTTCTCCTTCGCCTGATAGCTTGTACAAGATTTCTGTTTTGTATTTTTTAGAATTATTAATCATCGCGATAATGTACTGACTGGACCAAGCGGGCTTGCCGTTCACGATGTAAAGGTTCTGCATAACCATCATCGGACTAACGTTTAAGCAATTTGCCATCTCAATAGCGATAATGCAATTTCCTTCGTTGCGTTGGTATTCCTTTGGTACAATCGTTGATTTTGATAATGCATTAGCCATTCTTGCAGCAGTGCTAAACGCATCTGGATTGGTCCAAATTTCACCTAAACTATTATTTGTTTGATTCGTCTTTAATTCATTACTCACGATCTAACGCCCCCTCTTGTTTCATTTGTAAATACGCTCTGCCTTCTAACGCTTGACAATAGTCTTGATACTCAATGCCTTCGTCATCCAATACTTCTTGAAAACTGTCTAAAACAACATATTTAGCGTATGGCTTCCCTTTAACATAATATTTATCTTCAATTATTGTGCCTTTTACAAAAATAATCTTCATTACTAAATCATCTGGATAAACAGTATTATCAAAATCATCAATATTGTAAGGTATATCCTCAGATTCATTTTCAGGTTGGCTAACATTCGTAAAAACATGGCTCTCTGTATCTGACATTGCAGAATCGTAATTAAACATGTTATAATCCTCCTAGATAAATAAATGTTTGATGACTTACTTTTGCTTGCCGGCTAGTAAGTCTCTTTTTTTGTGCGTTGTTCGTATTCTTTCTCGTCGTAGATCATAGTAGTTGGGATTAAAACGCTTGCTGCTGCTATGCAAATGATCATTACTAAAACTTTTAACGATTGGATCGAGCTGAGTTTCAGCATCAGTACTAGTCCAGCAACAAAGGCTATTCCAAATCCACGAATAATTTTTATTTTCTTCATGCTTGCGCCTCCTACTGGCCCAACTCGTTTACTTTTTGTTGGCTCAAATTTGCTAACTCCGC
>ENA-OXUB01000379-OXUB01000379.1-human-gut-metagenome-genome-assembly--contig:-NODE-379-length-27756-cov-8.226851_pt1 | contig 27756 bp, 14 predicted proteins | sample MGYA00249345_ERZ652652 | MGnify/ENA primary metagenome ERZ652652 (study PRJEB26925, sample SAMN05826496) | human gut metagenome | biome: ENVO:2100002; feature: ENVO:00000062; material: ENVO:00002003... | reverse complement strand
GATCTACACACTGCATATCGTCGGCAGCGTCAGATGTGTATAAGAGACAGCCAGCCACGAGACCATCTTCGACACCATCGTCGAGCTCAACGGCCGCGCCGAACCCGCCGACGCCCACCATCGCCGCGCCCACGGCCCCCGCGGCGAGGAACCCGCGCCGGGAAATCGTCTCCACACTTATCATCCCCTCAACAACAAACTCGATGTTTCACGTGAAACGCTTCGGCCGTCGGTCAGGTCGGCCTAATCTGGCACAAATACACGGTTTGGGCGCAAATTCCTTCTACTTTTTGGCGAATAGCAAACCATGCATTTACGTAATGCCTGGTCGCTGTTTCCCGCCCGCCTTCCACCATGCCCAAACCGTAAATTTGTGCCACGATCGCATGCTGCTACCCCAGCACTTCGGCAAGCTCGGCCGCGTCGGCGGTCAGGAAGCCTTCGGTGAACGTCGCCAAGTCGAAGTAGAAGCCGTCTTCGGCAGCCTTGCGCACGTCGGCCGTGAAACGGTCGATCCAGTTCAGCAGGTGATCGCTCAGGAACTCCCTCTGGGCGCGCAGCTGGCGCTCGGCCCCCGCCTCGTCTCCCGCGCGCAGCGCCTCCACGGCGCGCCCGCACAGAAGCGCCATGAAGGCCAGCTCCACGGCCAGGTGGTCCTCCGGCTCCTTGAAGCCGGGGTTCTTCGCGAAGCCCGCGCCGCGGTACACATGCAGCACTTCCGCGTAGGCGTCCTGCATCATGAGGCCGCCCTCGCTCGTGTACACCGACTCGTACGGGAAAGCCTTCTGCGCAGTGCGCGGGCCCATGCCGAAGAACGCGCGGTCGAACACCACGGCCAGCTGTTCCAGCGCGTCCTCGTCGCAGTCGGCGAGGTCGGCCTGGAGCGCGGCGAATCCGGCGGCCAGGCCGGCGTCGTCGGAGGCCAGCGCGGCCTCCCCCGCCAGCGCCTCGGCGAACGCGGCGTCGATCTCGGTCTCGTAGCAGCGCGACAGCAGCGCGTACACGCGGCCGCGGTTCTCGCAGAAGTCGATAAGGTTCTCAGCGAGCTCAGCAGGCATGGTTTCGATCATGATTGCCCTCCTTGGGTTTTGATGTCTGATCTCGTCGGCCGTCCTTCGTACCTGAACGCTGCGGGGGGGGGTTGCAGCGTTCAGGCACGGGGGAAGGTGGATGAGGGGGACGCGCTGCACCAGGCCGCGCGCCCCCAACCGTATCAGTGGTAGATGAACTGCTCCACGCTGGTGCCCACGGCGTACATGATGATGCGGATCACCACGGCGCCGACGGCGGTGCAGGCGCACGCTCCGAACAGGTACATGGCCAGCTGCTTCGGCGCGACCGAACCGGTGCCGCCCGCTCCCTTCGTCGCCTGCACACAGGCCAGCACGGCCAGCGCAACCGGGACCACGATGCCGATCACCACGACGCCCGCCCAGAACATCACGGCCAAATCGCCCGAGATCAGACGATCGATGGAACGCGTCGGCGCCTGGTACGGAGCGATGGCGATCCACACCACGTACGCCACCGTGGTCACCGCCATGATGACGACGCCCGCCAGCGCCAGCTTCAGCGCGAAGCCGCCCTCTTCGGCGGCCTTGCCGCGCAGCAGCACGAGGCCGGCCATCAGCGTCATGCCCAAAGCCAGGCCGGCGCCCAAGAACATCAGGGGAAGCGCGATGCTATCCCACGCAGGACGGGCCGCGATCAGGTACGACGACCCTGCCACGAACGGCAGCACCAGGCCCACGATGCCTCCCAGCACGCCGAACACCTTCGACACGCCAGGGTAGTCCTTCTTCGCCAGCACCAGGTACACCAACGCGATGATGCCCATGATGGCGACGACGAACAGCTCCTTCGACAGCCCGGATCCCAGGTTGCCCAGCAGATGCGTCGCGCGCTCCGGGTGCCCCATGTGCAGCACCGACACGCAGCCGCCCACGGCCAGGCAGATGAGCGCGATCAGCGCGCCCGAGAACCGCACTTCGCGGAACTTGCCGCGCAGCTCGCCCACGGCCAGGAACACGAACGAGCCCGAGGTGACACCCAACAGCACGCTGAAAATCAGAAGTGGCCACTGGATTTCCATGGTTACTCATCTCCCTTCCAGGCGCACTTGTCCATGGCGTAGTCCACGCCCGGATGGTTCCCCACGTCCTTCAGCTTGTACGTCTTCTTCGCGGCGCGCAGCTTCGACACGTCGGACTGGGGGTCGTCCAGGTCGCCGAACTTGCGGGCCTGGCCCGGGCAGTGCTTCACACAGGCCGGCTTCTCGCCCTTGTCGATGAGGTGCGCGCACATCGTGCACTTCTCGATGACGCCCTTGTCCTTGCCGGTGTCGTACGTGCGCACGCCGTAGGGGCAGGCCATGACGCAGTACTGGCAGCCGATACACTTGCTGTGGTCGACCAGCACCACGCCGTCGTCGCGCTTGTAGCTGGCACCGGTGGGGCACACGCTGACGCATTCCGGGTTGTCGCAATGCTGGCACGACACGGGCAGGTAGTACATCTCCAGGTCGGGATAGGTTCCCGAAGGGCCCACCGTCAGCACCTTGTTGTAGAACGTGCCCAGCCCCACGTTGTTCTCCTGCTTGCACACGACGGCGCAGGAGTGGCAGCCGATGCAGCTGTCCAGGTCGATGTCGATAATGTTGCGGGTCATGTTACTTCGCACCCCCCTTCGTCACCTGCGCGACGCCGTTCTGCTGGTCGTCGGCGGCCAGCGCCTCGGCGGTCAGCGGCAGGAATATCTTGAGGTCTTCCGAGTTCATGCAGATGTTCTTCGGCGCACCGTCGTCGGCTTTGTACACCTTGCACAAGCCGCCGTAGTTGTCGGTGCCCACCGCGGGATCGTACGGGCCGTTGTTCTCGAACAGCACGTTGCAGTTGCTGTCGAACGCGCCGTGCAGGTCGTCGGTGGCCTCGCGCTCGGGGAACCACCAGTCGTGCTCGACGTGGATCATGCCCGGCTTGATGGCCTCGGTGAGGTTCGCGCGCTGCTTGATGCGGTCGACGTACGTCTCGATGTACACCCAGTCGTCCTGCTCGATGCCGTGCTCGGCGGCGGTGGCGGGGTTGATGTCCATCGTCGGGAACATGTGCACCTCGCGCATCCACGGACTGTTGCGGTACTCGGTGTGGAAGAACGCGTGGCTGCGGCCGCCCGTGATCAGCGTGTACGGGTACTCGTCCAGCAGATCGGGACGCGAGATCTTCGTGATCGGGGGCTCGATGTACATGGGCAGGGCGCCGTTTCCGTACAGCAGCAGGTCTTCGCTCCACAGCTCCATCTTGCCGTTGTCGGACTGCGGATGCGGCGGGATCACCTTGCCGTCCGGCGTCTGCGCGCCGGGGAAGCGGTAGACCGAGCCCATCTTGTTGCCGCGGTACATGGTGTTGAAGCCGGGGCGGAAGTCGCTCGTCTTGCGCATGAAGCCCGTCTCGTACTTCGGCGCGTTCTTCACGGTGGCCATCTCCACACCGGTCACGCTGATGCGCTCGCGGAACTCCTCGAAGTTCGCGCAGCTCAGATCGGGCGGAAGCGTCTCGGGGCCCTTCACCATGTAGTCGAAGAACTCGTACTTATCCTTCCAGTACATGTCCACGCCCATGTATTCGGCGAACTCGAAGCAGATGTCCATGTCGTCGCGGCACTCGCCCAGCGGCTCGTGGAACGGCTGGCGGATGAGGTACGTGTGGCTGGTGGGATAGCCGTGGCCGGAGTGCGCCCACTCGACGCGGTCCACTTCGTTGGGATGCGCGGCCGGCAGGATGATGTCGGCCAGCTCGCCCGACGGCGTCATGTACAGGTCCACGTTCACGAAGAAGTCCAGGTTCTTGAAGCCTTCGACGATCTCGTGGCCGCCCTCGATGGAGAGGATGGGCTCGGACGTCTGCTGCCAGTAACCGTAGATCTGGAACGGATCGCCCTTCGCCATGGCCTTCGTCGTGGCCGCGCCGAAGCCGCCCTGCTGGCCGTAGATGACCTGGCCGCCGGAATTCTGCTTCGTTTCCTTCAGCTCGCCGGTGGCGTCGTCGGCCACGAGGATGTCCTGGTAGCCGGTGTTCTGGCACACGGACAGCTTCTTGATGTTCATGGCCGTTTCCTTGCGGCGCTGCCCCATGCGGCCCTTCTGGTTCGGCACGACGTCGAACATGAAGGAGTCGTAGCCGGTGGCGGGCTCGCGGCCGATGTTCTGGCCGCCCTTCGTGTCGAAGTTGCCGGCCAGCGCCATCATGATGGTGAACGCCTGCGAGATGCCGGACGTGTTGATGGAGAACTCCACCTTCTGGCCGCGCGTGAAGCACGCGTGCGGGCTGGCGTCGATGTAGGCGTTGATGGCTTCCTTGATCTTGTCCTCGGGAAGCTCGCAGAACTCGGCGGCGCGCTGAATGGTCCACGGGGTGACGTGCTCCACCAGAATGTCCCAGCTGGTGCGGTACGTCTTGCCGTTGATCTCGTGGCTGCCGGACAGCGCGGGCTTCGCGTCGGCCACGATGTTGCCCTCGGCGTCGAGCCACTGGAAGGCCTTCGGGCCGCCCACGCCCTTCGCGTTCTGCCAGTCGCCGGACCAGAAGATCAGCTGGTCGCTGTTCTCGTCCCACGCGGCGTACAGCTCTTCGTTGCCGTCTTCCTTGAGGTACGACTCGCGCAGCTGATAGCCCGTGCCGTTGCCGTCGGCGTCCTTCTCGTCGATGAAGAACGGGGCGTTCGTGTACATGCGCGCGAATTCGGTTGCGCACTTGTCGGAGTGGACGATCTCGTTGATGAACGCCAGCACCAGCGCCATGTCGGAGCCGGGGCGAATGGGCAGCCAGATGTCTGCCTTGGAAGCCGTGCAGGTGAAGCGGGGGTCGACGCAGATCACCTTCGCGCCGCGCTCCTGCGCGCGCTTCACGGTGAGCCAGTCGTAGTAGCCGCGGCTGCGCTCCTGGCGGCACCAGATGAGGATGCAGTCGGTGTTGTTGCCGTCCCAGCCGGTGTACTGCGTCTCGTCGCCGTACAAACGCTGGCTGGAGAAGTACGAGCCCACCCAGCACAGGTTGCCCACGCCGAACGTGGCCGTAGAGCCCAGCTCAAGCCACAGCTTGTTGATGGCCTGGAACTGCAGCATGTCGCGGCCCGTGCCGTACTGGTGCGCGATGGTGTGCCAACCGTGCTCCTCGCCGATCTTGGTGAAGCGGTCGCGCGCTTCCTCGTAGGCCTCTTCCCACGTGATGCGCTTCCACTGGCCGGAGCCCTTCTCGCCCACGCGCTTCTGCGGGTAGCGCACGCGCAACGGGTTGTACAGCTCCTGCGGGATGGCGAAGCAGCGCCCGCACAGCGTGCCCTCGCTGAACAGGTCGGGGTTGCCCTCGATCTTCACGAGGCGCCCGTCCTTGACGTGCCCGAACAACGCGCAGCGGCCGTAGCACTGGCGGCACGCGCTGGGGATGATCTTCACGTCGTCGGACGAGGTGCTGGTGGCCGCTGCCTCGTCGGCCGCGGCGGCGGTGGCCGACGCGCCGAGCAGCAGCGTCGAAGCGGTCGCGACGGCCGAAGCCTTCACGAAGCCTCGGCGGCTCATCTTTAGTGACATCTCTCCTCCTTTTGCCTCACTCTGCATGGAGGGGTCGGAGATGCGGAGGGGTGCGCGCGTCGAAGAATCCCCCTTCAAAGCGCCCCGGACTGCAAGTTCCCCGTTCTCGTTCCCCTTTTACTTGCAGTGCTAATTATATTACCTGATATTATTAGTGCAACGACTTTAAGCTATCTTTATAAAGAATAGTCGCGACCACGAGAGTTATACGTGGCGAACAGGTAAAAACGTACGCATGTTTCACGTGAAACATTGAATATGATCCTCAGTTCAGAGCTGCTCTACGTGACGGCAAGCACAGCGGCCCTCTCACCTGGGAAGGTGCCTAAGCTCCGAAAACGGCGGCACCGCGAGGGCTCGTTTCGCGGCTCCAGATGATCATTTTCGGCTGTTTCCTGCCACGCTCGAAGGCATTCGCTGCGCCGAACCGGCATCAGCGGATCCTGCTCGACGCCTCCGAACATCGAACGTCAAAGTTCTTGTGCGCTAAAGGGGCAACTGCACGCAAGGAAGCAAAAGGAAGCTGCGCCGGACAAATGTTTCACGTGAAACATTCGGACTCCCGGGCCTAGATACAAACGCAAGGAGAAACCGATCCGAACGTTGGTCCACCCGCAAAGAAGAAAGCCGGGACGCGTTAAACAAACGTCGCCCAAGGAAAGACGGATGCGAAACGGAGCCGCCTCGGCAGAGGCCCCGCGCGTCCCGCCGCACGCGCCGCGCAAGTCGGCGGCGATTATGCCCGCACGCGACGCCTAGGGAGGGAGAGGTCGTCGCGCACGGGCTCCAGCACAGTTTGCTGCGCGAGTTTTACAGCTTGGCCAAATCGCGGCCAAGCACGTACGGGAGCGTACAGCAGCAGGCGCCCAGGTTCTGGCCGGGCAATCCAAAGTTGTACGTGCCAGCGAAGAAATCACCGATCATGGTGCCTACGCAGTACAGGCCTTCGATGGGAGTATCGTCATCCTCGCAAATCTGCAAGTTCGCATCCGTTCGCAAACCGCCCATGACCGTGAGGAAGGTAACGCCCGTGGTTTTCGCACCGTAGAACGGAGGCGTGCTGATAGGGAACAGGATACTGGGATTCACCTGGTACTCTTCGTCGTAACCCTGTTCCGCATAGGTATTGTAGCGCTCGATGGAAGCAAGGGCCTCTTTTTTGTCGATGCCCTCAAGCTGGTCGAGAAGCTCCTCTAGCGTGTCCGCTTTGAAGTAGGTGCCCTTCTCCACGTTTGCATCCCACATGGCCACCATTTGCTCGGGAGTAAGCGGCTTCTGCGGCGTGACGTTGTTCACCGAGCAACCAAGCGTCTCCCATTCTTCCTGCGTCTGAGCGTACGCAGTATCCCAGATGCCGAACCCGGTGGTTTGAGGCTGCGTCAGCAGCGAGCGAGCGCCGAACGCAAAGTTCGTGTTCTCGTTCTGGAAGCGCTTGCCGTTGATGTTGAGGTTGATGCCCCAGAAGTTATCGATGACGCAGTGGCTGGGCCCGGGAACCCCTCCGTTGACGGCGCAGGGATTCGGGAACACCTTCTGCCAACCGGCACCGACCCACAATCCCATTTTATGGCCGTCTCCCGGCATGAGGCCGGAGTAGTTCATGCCGGCATCGAAATCTACCGCATCCTCGCCGAACGTGAGCTGATCTTTCAGCGCGTTGTAAATATCCGGCGCGTATTTGGCCATCATGTCCTCGTCTTTTGAGAAGTCGCCAGTGGCCAACACCACGGCCTTCGTAGCCTCGTACTTGGCATACGTGCCGTCGGCGCGCTTCGCGATAACGGCGCTCACACGACCGGTGTTATCGTCCTCGCGGATCAGCTGCACACCGCGGGTCTGAAAGTGGATCTGCTGCCCCAGATCCTGCGTAAGCGTGTCGGCGTACGCCTGAGCGCACAGCGGCGCACCCTGGAACACGCCCAACGGATTCTCGTCATTCCAGAAGTTGTGCACCGACGCCGGCGCGGCTAGCGTACCATCAGGATCGGCGTACGGAGGCTCGAGATTGACCTTCAGGCCCTTGGCGGTCATCTTGTCGATCATCCAGTCCATGGATTCGCCGCTGTATTGGAGCCAACGCGACCATTTCATCTTATCCATGCTGTAGAAACCGGCAAGCTGCTCGATCTTCACATGCTCCAAGGCATCCTTCGGCGTGTAGTCGATACCCATTTCCTTCTGGTACTTCGTGCCGATGGCCTGGTTCGATCCGCCACGCGAAATAGCCTTGGTGCCCGCATCGATCAATATAACGCTCAGCCCGCCTTCGGCCGCCGAAACGGCGCAGCACGTGCCCGCCATGCCTGCGCCGACCACGACGACGTCTGCATTGAACGTTTCAGCAATATCGGCGTCGGCGATAGGCTCCGGCGGGATTTCGAAGCTCCATTTCTGGGTAGCCGACTGCGCAGTCAGCGCTCCGTCCGAAGATGCGCCACCGTTCGCCCCTTCGCTTTTCGGCGCCGCAGGCGAGCAAGCGGCCAGCGTCCCCATCGCCCCCAGCGCGCCGATCGCACCCGCGCCCTTCAAAAAGTCACGACGATTCAGTTCCATGATTCCCTCCTTGATCCGATTGAAACAACTGCTTGAATCTAGCACGCCGTGTTCGCCGAAACGTTCACCCACAGCGAGCGTTTCGCATCCCGGCGTTCACATGGATCGGGTGAATTCTTGGAAAATGGGCAGATCGACCTCTCTTCGACGATCGAATCAGCATGTCCCAAACGAACTTATCGGGTACAATGCCCGCAGGAGGGGAATGCATGCAGAAAACCATCGCGAATATCTTGCTCGCGGCCACGGGCTTCGCATGCTTCCTCGCGCTCAATTCGTTTTCCCTCTGGGGTTTCGCTCTCTTGCCTGAGACAGCGCTCGGCGAAAATGCTCAGCTGCTTTGGAGCGCGCCTCTCTCGCTGAGCAACATGCTAACGTTCTTCGTGTTCGTCATAGGGGCATACTGCGCTCCGACGCTGTTCAATCGCAGCCCGCTACCAGCCGCCGCCGCGCTGCTGACCGCCGCCGTCACGCTGATGGGCCTGTCCACGCTCACCCAAAATCCCGCAGTTCTCATCTCAGCCAGCACGTGCATGGGCATCGGCACAACATGCTGCTTCTTCTGCTGGGCACGTGCTTTGTTCGCGGACGGCTCCGATTTGGCAAAGATCGAGCTAGTACTGGGATCCGTCCTGTCGGCGGTTCCCTATCTCGCCTTTTTCACGCTAGAACCATCGGCCATAGCAGTGACTATCGCCGTGCTCGCCGCATGTAATGTTGCGGCGCTGTTCTCCCACCAAAGACTTGCCAATCGCGAAAACCGTTCCCATGTTCCTCAGCGCACCGTCCCATTCGGCACACTGCTGGCCACCTTCTGGAAACCGCTGCTGTGCATCGCCATGATTGGACTGGCGGCCCCGGCCATCGTCGTCATCTCGCACGACTCTACCGCGAGCATGACATTCGTACAGCAATCGCTTATGGTGCATTCCGAGAATATCATCGCCGCGCTCGTTCTGGGCATCGCGTGGTTAGGAGCAAGGCGAGAAACGACCCCTACCAAAACGTTCTCGGTGCTGTTTCCCATCATAGCGACGGCGCTGCTGCTGTTCCTTGTGCTGGAACCGCCGCTGCGCATCATCGTCCCATACGTCAGCGGGATCGCATTCGTCGTGTTCTCGATGATAGTGATGATTGATAGCATCGAAGTGAGCTCGAAGCAAAATTTAGGATTAACCAGCGTGTACGGCCTGTTCTCGGGTCTGTTTTACTGCGCGAACTGGCTGGGCAACTTCGCCATGGAAGCCGTCCGCGAACAAGGGCTGCTGCAGGAGGCAACGGTTACGATAGCGGTCGTTGCGCTGCTGTACGGGTGCTCCATCGTTATGTTCTTCGTCACACGGGCGCCGCGAGAAGCCTCTTCCAGCAATGCCGACAAGACTTGCGCGCCGCAGGAGGCAATTGCGACCGAAACTCCCGTCGAAGTTTCGACTCCGATAGACCTCATCGATGAGAACTGCCGGAGAATTGCCGAAACGCATGGCTTGTCCAAGCGGCAGGCAGAGGTGTTCGCGCTTCTTGCTCACGGTTACGACATCCCCACTATCGCCAAGAAGCTGTACGTTTCTGAAAACACCGTGCGCACCCACGCGAAGAAAATCTACGCCACCCTTGAAGTTCACAGCAAGCAGGAGATCATCGAGCTATCCAACGCATCTTACGATGCTTAGCCGTTCGCAACAAAACCACGTGCGTAGCGTAACGGTCAGAGGCCTGTTGTCGAATTCGGCAGCAGTCGAGCAGGACTTTGGGCTATAGGGATCGCCCGATTTGAGCCAATGCACGCGATCCGGCCGTTTCTGCACAAAAAGCCGCGACGTGCGACGCCTGGAAGCCTCGAAATGAGCTTTCCAACCGTCCTGCCGACGAAGCCTTCAATACTCCTCCGATCGCTACAATATCGATCAGGCGTTTTCGAAAGCAACCAAAACTGCGCGAAATACGGCAACCGACAAGGTGTCGCACGTCGCGGCTTTTTGTGCAGAAACGGCTCTGCGGCGTGCGAGATTGCTTGCGCGCAACCATCGCCGTCGATCGCAGGCGTCAATGACGGCGTCAACGACATGCAGACGCGAGCAGCACCAGCAGAGGCAGCGCGAGTGCGGTCTTAGATACCGGCGGCGTGGTTTTTGGACGCGCGAGACGCAAAGAAGTTGACGGGTTCCGGTCAATTGTGATTAATTGAGCAGGTACTTCATAGTCCCTATCGCCGTTCAGCGTGGCCAGCGCAGCGTGCGGACCGTCCGCCGCCCCTCCCCACCTTCGCGCGGCATGCCAGAAGCAGGTCAAGCATGATCAACCAGCATAACAGCCTCATCGGATTCCTCGTGTACGACGCGCAGCGCGCCATCGCCAAGTCGCTGGAAACCGCGCTCAAGCCCTACGAGATCACGCCGGGCCAATGGAACCTCATCAACCAGCTGGACAGCGCGGGCGAACTCTCGCAGAAGCAACTGGCGGAACGCACGCGCAAGGAGCAGGCCACCATCACCCGCTACCTCGACACGCTCGAGCGCAAGGGTCTCGTGGTGCGCAACCAGCACAAGTCCGACCGCCGCGCGCATGCGATCTCGGTGACGGAGAAGGCGCACGAGCTGGTCGTAACCGCCCAGCCGGTTACCGTCGAAGCTGCCGACCGCCTGATCGAGGGTATCGACCAGGCGGATCTCGACACGTTCGTCGCGGTGCTGGCGAAGCTCAAAGAGAACGCCGACAACTACTCCAACAACGGCTAGCGACGACCCGCGCGCTGCCGCGCAACCAAAAGCGCCGTGGCGAGCGCGCCTATCGCGACTGCGCCCAGCGCGCCCAGAACGGCGAGCGGAACAGCGTCGCCGGTGCGGGCGATCGACGATGCAGAGGACGTCTTGCCCGGGGCATTCGGAGTCGACGGTTGCGAGGTCGACGGAGTGCCCGGCGCGGCAGGGTCGACGGGTTTCGCCGGGTCGGTCGGGTCGGTGGGGTCGGTGGGATCCACCGGGTCAACCGGGTCGGGCGGCACCGGAGCGTTCTCCATAGTGAGTTCGACCTGCTCGGGCTGGCCCACTTCCACTCCGAACTCAACCGGCGTCTCGTCCAACACGTAGCCCTCGGGGGCGGCCGTCTCCACGAAGCGGTAGCTTCCCACCGGCAAACCATGCACCTCGATAATTCCCTCATCGTTCGTGGCAAGCGCGTCGAAGCCGTCGACCACGGCCCACGTCCCGTCGGACAGACGCTGCTCCAGCTTGAACACCGCCCCGGCAAGCACCGTCGTCGCATCGTCGGCATCCACCTTCGTGAGCAGCGCGCCGCCCAGCACAGGGGTCTTCGCGTTCGTGGCCGTCACGGCCACCTCCAACCCGGGCGTGTCCGTCGTCAGCTCGAACTCCACCGGCGCCGTCTCCAGCTCGTAACCCTCGGGAGCCGAAAGCTCCACGAAGCGGTACGCGCCCATCGGCAGATCGGTTACCGTGATCAGGCCGTCGGCATCCGTGGTCAGGCGCTGGGAACCCGGCACGGGCTCCCAGCTTCCGTCGGCCGTCTGCGCCTCCAGCTTGAACACGGCGCCCGGGAGCACCGTCGTCGGGGAATCCGCGTCCACCTTCGTCAGCACGACCTTGCCCAGCGGCACGGGCGGCTCCTTGGCGTTCGCAGCCGTGAGATTCACGACGATGGGCGCCGGCGCGGCGGCGTCGATGGCGAACTCGCGGGGCGTGTCGTCCAGCACGTAGCCTTCGGGGGCCGCGGTTTCCACGAAGCGGTAGCTTCCCACCGCCAAGTCGGCTACCTCGATCAGGCCGCCGGCGTCGGTGACAAGCGCATCGCGGTCCGGCACGATCTCCCAGGAATCGTCGGCGAGCCGCTGTTCCAGCTTGAACGTCGCGCCCGGCAGCACGGCATCGGGATCCTCGGCGTCAACCTTCTTCAGCACCGCCTTCCCGAACACCGGGCTCTTGGTATTCGTGGCCGTCACGGCCACCTCCAACCCGGGCGCGTCCTCGGCCAGCGCGAACTCCACCGGCGCCGTCTCCAGCTCATAGCCCTCGGGAGCCGAAACCTCCACGAAGCGGTACGCCCCCATCGCGAGACGTTCCACCTCGATCAGGCCGCTGCCATCGGTGACAAGCGACTCGTATCCCGGCACTTCGACCCACGACCCGTCCGCCGCCTGCTCTTCCAGCTTGAACACGGCGCCGGGCAGCACCGTACCCGGCGCGTCCGCATCCGCCTTCGTTAGCACGACCTTGCCCAGCACGGGGGCCCTCCTGTTCTCGGCCGTAACGTTCGCGGTATGGTTCAGCGTGGTCGACGTGATGGCGAATTCCACCGACTCGCTCGTCATCTCATACCCGACGGGCGGCACGATCTCCACGAAACGGTACTGGCCCAACAGCAACCCCGTCACCGTGATCAGCCCGCTTCCGTCCGTAGTCAGCTGCTCGGAACCCGCAACCGTCGCCCAGGTGTTGTCAGGCTGCATCTTCTCCAACCTGAACACGGCGCCCGGCAGCGTGGCGTCCGGATTGCCCGCGTCCACCTTCTTCAGAACGGCCTTGCCGTCCTTCACCTCCACGCCGCCCGAGATCACGGTGAAATGCGCGCTTCCGGGCGCCGCTTCCGACCCGCTGTCGCCGTAGGTGAGCGTGGCGTTGTTTTCGTACTGCCCGGTTTCGGACGCGTCGCTGCGCAGCTCTACGATGAACGACGTGAAGTCGCCCTTGTTCGGCCCCGAGGCGCTGAAGTACTTCATGATGATGGCTTTCTGAGCAGACGTGGCGCCTTTTTCTTCCAGCAACCAGGAAAGCCCCGCCTCGCCCTGGCCGTCCAGGATGTTTCCGATATTGAGCGGGCTCGACCCATCGCCCGTGGGTACGTCGCCGAACCCGATGTACACCACGCGGTTCTCCCACACGCCGATGGTGGGCACGGCGGCCATGCGCACACTGCTCGCGAACTCGTCCTGCGTCATGCCGTCGGCCGCCGACTTGTCGGTCAGCGCGAACAGGTCGGTGATGGGGAAGGCCGCGTACTGCTCGGTCTGCGCCTCCCCCGCGTCAGTGGTGGCCACCACGGGCATGTACACCGTCACGCCGCCCGACGTGATGGCCTGGCCGCCCTGCAAGTCGTCGGTCAGCAACAGGTTGCGCTGCTGCGGCGACGGGTCGGAACCGCCCACGGCATAGTTCGCGTACGCGTCCACGATGTTGTCCAGGTTCACGCCGATGCTCCACACGATCTGGTTCTGGCCGGCTACCTGCGAGCCGTACTTCATCAGCGGCGTATCGGGCAGCGGGCCCGTCGTAGGCGGTTCGACGCCGATAGACGGAAGCGCTTGGCCGTTAACCGTGAACACGATATCGTTGCCTTGGCCCGTCACGTAGCCCTCAAGCGAGAAGAAGCCATTGTGCAGCGAGGGGAACTGCGCCCCGTCGTCGGAAAGCGTGGTCACGATAGTGATGTCCTGACCGGGGATCATGCTGCCGTTCGCATCGCGGTTGCCGTTGACCACGTACGAGCCGATCACCTTCTGGGTCGTGGGATCGACGAGGTTCACCGGGCCGAAATCGCTGGCCAGGAAGTGATCATCTCCGTTGACGGTGAACGTGAACGTGTCGCCCGCATGCACGTCCGTCATATCGGGAATGCTCCAGTCGATATAGATGCGCACGTACGCGCCGCTGGTCAGCGTGGTGCCGGCGGGAATGTCCAACCAGCTTTCGCCCGATTTCTTCTGCAGCTTGACGCCGTCGACGGACACCTTGTCGGTCACGTCCATCGCCGCACGCGGCGTAGGCGCGTCGTCGGCCGGGTCAGTCTGGGCCTCCTCGGCGAGCGCCGGCGAGCGAAACGCCAGAAGACAGAGGGCGACCAGCCCTATCAGAACGAAGAACGCGCGCAAGCGACCCGCGCGCGAAACCGAACAGGTAGGAACAGTTGGCTGGGGAGCCATAGAAGACCTCCTCGTGTGAAAATGTTGCAATAGCAGCAACAGTAAGGAGACCGTCGCCGTCCGCAGCTGAGGCACGCGAACGGTGTTCCGCTCGTAGCGGCATCGACACCGTCCCGCAACAATCCCTTTAGCACGAAAAAGTCAAATAACGGGTTACCAACGGTTGCATTCCTTGTTACAATCAGCTGCACAATTTCATAGCGTCACCCCGTTGATACGTCCTGGATCTTGCGAGACAGGGCGCGGAAGGGGCCTCTGGAGAATCCCGATCGTCGGATCGGGTGCCGAAGGGGCAAGGCGCATCGCCGCAAGCGCGATGCCGCTGAAACTCTCAGGCAAAAGGACAGAGCAAAGCTACCTAGCTTGTCGCGCGAGCATGATCCTATGCTTTCCTTCGCATCCTCCAGAACAGCCACGTCGTACACGGGTTTCGCAGAAGTTGCCCGAACGAAGTTGGTTGAAGGAGGATCGTGGTGGAAGGCTTTTTTAGTATGATCAACGATGGGCTCGTCGCTATAGACGACTTCATCTGGGGCGTGCCGCTTATGGTGCTGATCTTGTTCGGCGGCATTTTGCTCACCGTGCGCCTGCGGGGCGTGCAGTTCCGGCAGCTGCCGCGTGCGCTGCGCTATATGATCAAGAACGAAACCGGCGGCGAAGGCGAAGTCACCAGCTTCGGCGCGCTGTGCACGGCCCTGTCAGCCACCATCGGCACCGGCAACATCGTCGGCGTGGCCACGGCCATCGTCGCCGGCGGCCCCGGCGCGATGTTCTGGATGTGGCTGGCGGCGCTGTTCGGCATGGCGACGAAATTCTCCGAGGGCCTGCTTGCCGTGAAGTACCGCAGCGTCGACAAGAAGACCGGCCACGTGCTGGGCGGCCCGTTCTACTACATCGAGCGCGGCATGGGCATGAAGTGGCGCTGGCTGGCGAAGCTGTTCGCGTTCTTCGGCATGTGCGTGGGCCTGTTCGGCATCGGAACGTTCACGCAGGTCAACTCTATCTCCAGCGCCATCACCGGGTTCTTCGACCCCGAGAAGAACGCCACGGTGAGCATCCTGGGCATGGACTACTCCATCTTCACCGTCATCGGCTCCATCGTGCTGGCCGTGCTGGTGGGCCTTGTGGTCATCGGCGGCTTGAAGCGCATCGCGAAGGTGTCCGAGCGCGTGATCCCCGCGATGGTGGTTCTGTACGTAGGTCTCTCGGTGCTGCTCATCGTCACGAACCTCGACAAAATCCCCGGCGCGTTCGTCACCATCTTCGAAAGCGCGTTCGGCCTGCAGGCGGCTGCGGGCGGCATGCTGGGCGCCATCATCATCGCCATGCAGAAGGGCATCGCGCGCGGCATCTTCTCGAACGAGGCCGGCCTGGGCTCCGCGCCCATCGCCGCTGCCGCCGCTCAGACGAAGGAGCCGGTGCGCCAGGGTCTCGTGTCCATGACCGGCACGTTCCTCGACACCATCGTGGTGTGCTCGATGACCGGCCTGGCGCTGGTCATGACGGGCGCGTACCAGATCCCCGGACTCGAAGGCGCGGCCGTCACCACCGCCGCGTTCCAGGCAGGACTACCCTTCATCCCCGGCGAAGTGGTATCATTCGTGCTGATGGCATGTCTGGTGCTGTTCGGCTTCACCACTATCCTGGGCTGGGACTACTACGGCGAGCGCTGCCTTGAGTACTTCAGCAACGGCTCGATGAAAGCCGTGAAGACGTACCGCTGGCTGTACATCGCCGCCGTGTTCATCGGCCCCTACATGACCGTGGCCGCCGTGTGGACCATCGCCGACATCTTCAACGGCCTGATGGCGCTGCCGAACATGATCGCCCTCATCGCGCTGTCCGGCGTGGTGGTGAAGGAGACGAAGGACTACTTCGCCCGCCTGGCCGCTGCCGGCAACGAAGACGAGATGGCGCCGCACCTGCCCGGCGACAACTGGGACATCCCGCCCATCGACCCGCTGGACGACCGCCTGGGCGCGGCCAACTAACCTACTCCGCGCGTCAAGCGCGCAACAGCAGAGAACGGCTCCTCGGCAAACCCTCGCCGAGGAGCCGTTCTTGCATGCGCAACCGGTTCCGCCCCTATCCCGCTTGCCGCTCTTCGTCCTCCCAAGCGGACGAAGAAGACCGGCGACCCTTGCGCACAGGCTTCTCCACATCGTTGAGCAGTTCGAACAGCTCGCTTTTGCTGTGGATGTTGAACTTGCGGTAAATATGGTTGATGTGCGCCTTCACCGTGCCCTGCGACACGTACAGAACCTCTTCGATCTCGGCCACCGTGTCGCCCTGAGCGATAAGCTGCAGCACCTCTTCCTCCCGCGGGCTGAGATTGTACGCGCGCGACAGGTCGGACACGCGAATGGCCATCCGCCCCTCAGCCGATGCGCTGCCCATCGGGTCGTCCTTCAGCACCACGCCCCATTTCGCCGACAGCCCGCGCTCGGTGAAGAAGATCACGACGAACGTCAGCACCACGGCAACCGCCACGCCGCCGTACAGGATAGACGTGGCTTCTTCTCCCAAATGCGCCGACGCGCCGGCGAACGCGAGCCACCCCACCAGCTCGACCACGTAGCGGATGCCGCGCTCGATGCCGTTGATCCACACCGCGTTCACGCCGAACCGGTACGTGATGTTGCTCATGACGATCATGATGTACATGGAAAGCATGGTGTAGCCCGCATCGTAGCACAGCGCCATGATTTGCGCGTTCGACCCGAAGGTGGGCATAACGAACAGGAATCCGACGATGAACAGCGGAAAAGCCAGCTGGTAGATGGTGTCGAAGTTGAACCAGCGCGATGCGGACAGCACGCCGAAGAACACGAGCGCCGTGACGAACATCGCGCCCAGCACGTTGCCCGGCACCAGCAGCTGCGTCGGAAGGGCTCCGAAGCCGCCCGCGAACGTGCATACCGCCATCAGCAGGATAGGCTTCCACGGGATGGTCTTCGGGTCGCCTTCTTTCATGGCAGGAGGCAGATCACGCTCCGGCAGACGCGTCATGCTCGAACGCACGCACGCCAGGCACACGATGGGCAACACGATGGAGAAGAACGCGAGATACGGCACCGACATGCCCATGAACAGCCACTTCACCACTTCGCCCACGAAGATGGCCATGGCGTGGTACAGCGCCACCCGCATGGGGTTGAGCGAGCCGTAGAACTCGGCCCACATGAGGATGAGCGACCCCAGGCCACCGCCCGCCGCAAGCAGCCCCGCAACCTTCAACGCCGGGGACGGCACCGCGAAGCATGCCAACACGATGAGGGCCGATCCGCCCACCATGCACGCGCCCGTGGCCAGCACCGCTTTGCGGTTCGCCCATAGCGGCGTCACACGGCGCGCCGCGAAGGCCAACGCCAAGGAGACGATACCGATCGCCCCTTCGAACAAAAAGTAATCGAACACCGATATGGTTGAAACGCATCGTAGCGAAAGAACGTTGCAAGCCAAGCGCGGTAGAACCCCACGCCGAAAAACACGAAGGGAATAGCCGCCACCCGAAGCAGCACGGCTTTCCATCGATCGACGAACCCTTGTTGCGCCTTCTCGGTCACGCTTCTCCCCTCAATCGCCCTCCCATAATACCCAAGAAAGTCCAGCTTGCAAGAGGGTTATACCGCGGGTTATGCATTTAACCCCGACGGACAATTGTCGCTCGACCGCAGAACGATAGTCTGGGAACAGCGCTTGATCAGGGAGTAAGCGCCTGGGATACCCGACGCCGGTGCGCGACGTCGGCAACGTAAGGGAGGAAGCATCATGGAACGTTTTTCTCGTAGGCAGTTCATCACCGGCGGCGCCGTGGCCGCTTTGGGCGGCACGCTCGCATTGGCGGGATGCGCGCCCAGCGGCTCGTCGAATGCAAAAGGCTCGAACGGCGCAGGATCGGGCAGCTCCGCCGGCATCGGATCGGGCATGGGCAAGCACGGGCAGTTCGACGTGGAGGTCATGGTCACCGACGGCAACCTGGATCGCATCACCGTCCTCAACTCGCGCGAGACGCCGGGCATGGGCGACGTGGCCATGGAAGAGCTCACGCAGTTGATCGTGGACAACCAGACGCTGAACGTGGACACCGTGTCGGGAGCCACGCTTTCCAGCATGGCATTCATCGGCGCCGTAAGCGACGCGCTCGACCAGGCCGGCCAGAAGTCGAGCGATTGGAGGAAGCGCGACAAGGCCACGCCCGCGCAGACCGAGCTTCCCGCATCGGCCGATGTCGTGGTGGTGGGCGGCGGCGGTGCCGGCTTCGCGGCGGCCATCACGGCGGCGAACGCAGGCAAGAGCGTCGTGCTGCTGGAGAAGATGGGAGTGTTCGGCGGCGACACCGCGCTGTCAGGCGGCGAGATGGCCGCGCCGGGCAACTGGATCCAGGTGCAGGAAGGCATCGCCGACAGCCCCGACGCGCTGGCGAAGGACATGCTGGAAGGCGGCGACAACGCAGGCGATCCTGCCCTCGTGCAGATCATCGCGGAAGGCGCGCTGGACAGCTCGCAGTGGCTCACCTTCGAAGGCGGCATCTCGTGGAAGCACGACCTCATGCAGTTCGGCGGCCACAACACGAAGCGCTCCATCATCCCCATCACGCACAGCGGCAGCGAGATGACCACGAAGCTGACGAAGCGCGCCGGAGAGATCGACACGCTGACGCTGGCGAAGAACTCCCCCGCCGTCGAATTGGTGAAAAGCGGCGACGCCATCACCGGCGTGAAGGTGAAGAACACGGTGACCGGCGAGGAGTCCACCATCGCGTGCAAGGCCGTGGTGCTGGCAAGCGGCGGCTTCGGCTCGAACATCGACATGCGCGTGAAGTACAACCCGGCCATGGACGACTCCATCCTGTCCACCGACTCGGTGGGAGCCACGGGCGACGGCATCACCATGGGCGAGGCTGCGGGCGCGAACCTCATCGACATGCAGTACATCCAGACGTACCCCGTGTGCGACCCCGAAACCGGTTCGCTCTTGTACGTGGGAGACGTGCGCCTCGAAAGCCGTGCCATCATGGTGAACAAGGAAGGCGACCGCTTCGTCGAGGAGCTGGATCGTCGCGACGTGCTGTCCAACGCCATCGTCGAGCAGACCGACGGCAAGGCGTACATGCTGTTCAACCAGGCGAACGCCGACGAGACCGGTTTGCTGGTCACGCACGAGGACGAGTACGAGAACCTTGAGGCGCGCAAGGTCATCGTAAAGGGCGACACGCTTGAAGCCGTGTGCGAGCCCTTCGGCGTGGACGCCGCCGAACTGGCGAAGACCGTGGAGAAGTGGAACCAGTACTGCAAGGACGGCAACGACCCCGACTTCAACTTCCGCGGCGACTTCAACGCCATCGAGGGCGGTCCCTACTACCTGATGGCCTACAAGCCGGCCGTGCACTACACCATGGGCGGTCTGCATATCAACACCGACGCGCAGGTCCTCGACGACGCCGACGCCCCCATTCCCGGCCTGTACGCCGCCGGCGAGGTGGCCGGCCACAAGATGGGCACGAACCGCCTGGGCTCCTGCTCGATGTCCGACATCTACACGTTCGGACGCATCGCTGGCAAGAACGCCGCAGCGTTCTCGGCATAGCGTACCAACCCCTGCGACCTTGCGCATCGCGCTCGGGTCCTTCCCTCCCTGGCCGCGCCCTCTCTCCGGGCGCGGCCTTTTTTCAGGTACAATATCCTCAACGAAATCGCGTCGAGTTCGCAGGAACACGGAAGGGGCCAGCATGGACCAGCATCTCGTTTTCGCCATCAGCAGGGAGTATGGAAGCGGCGGCCGCGAGATCGGCGAGCGCCTTACCAGCGAGCTGGGCATCGCGTACTACGATAAGCTCCTGCTCAAGCGCATCGCGGAGGAGAGCGGCCTCAGCGGCGACGTGGTGGAAGACTTCGACGAAAAGCCCATGCGGCCGCTGCTGCTGAACCCCAACAGCTTCTTCTGCGGCACCGACATCGAGCACCCGGTGGCCTCGCGCATCTACAAAACCGAGGTGGACATCCTCAGGTCCATCGCCAACGAGGGACCGTGCGTCATCGTCGGGCGCTGCGCCGACTACGTATTGGAAGGCCACCCGGGTCTGGTCAGCCTGTTCGTCAGCGCGCCCATGGAAGCGCGCGTCGCGCGCGTCATGCGGCGCAACAACCTGTCCGAGAGCGACGCACGCAGCCGCATCGCACGCGTGGACAAGAACCGTGCCAGCTACTATCGCTACTTCACTGACGAGAACTGGGGGCAGGCGCGCAACTACGACTTGTGCATCAACTCCGGCAACTTGGACGCGCTGGGAGCGGTCTCCGTGATCAAAACGTTCGTGGAAGCGCGGCAGAGCTAGCGCACCAGAGCGCGTCCCGAATCGCTGCATCCGCAGAGCACAGCGCAGAAGCGGCGTGGAGCACAAGCTGCAACGACGAAAGCGGCCCCGTCACCGGGGCCGCTTCTTTACGCTGCTTGCTCGAGCGAGGCCAGGATGCGGGCCAATTCTTCGGGCGATCCGAAGGGACGTTCTTCCTTCGTCTCCACGATGAACACCTCTCCCGTCCACGTTTTCTGCTGGATCTGCGGCTTCGCCGCTCCGGCAGACGCCTGCTCAGAGTCTACGACCGTATCGGAACCCTGCTTCTCCTCGGCCTCGAACTGCTTCGTGCGTACGAAATACTTCACGACGAAGCGATCCTTATCGGGAAAATCCGCACGCGAGAAATCGTACTTCAAGCTCTGCAGGATTCCCGCGATCACCTCGGACACCGGCTGAGAGCCTTCGATAGTCGCCAAGCCCTGCTCGCTGTTGAACGTGGCACAGTCGCCCACGTACACGGTGCGAACCCGCTGACGACGCGTGCGCTCCATCTTCACGATGACGGCGATGGCCACCACGATGACCAGCCACCACACGATGGACAAAACCAGATCGAGCGGCTCGTCTACCCGGTTGAGCCCCAGGAAGTACCAGAGCCACAGGAAGAACGCCGAGGCCAAGGCCAGCAGGACGAATACTATCACGTTGCTTTTCTTCATGATGAAACCCCTATTCGCCCAATCCGGCAGCCAACGTCGCACCCGCAGGAGCGCCCTTCGGCGCTATCGGCGCCGAAGCGTCGTCGCTGATCGAGGGAGCGCCGGGAGCGGGATCGCCGCCCCCGGTCAATCCGTCTTCATATTTCTTCAGCTTGCGCGAGAACAACCCGCGACGCAGCGCCACGCAAGCTCCGTACAAGGCCGTCACGATGATGCCGAGAATAATGTACCAATGCACCCAGCAGGACGCATGGTCATGGCTCGCAAGCGGCGTGTCGTTGTCGCCGATCTCGGTTTCGCGAGGCTCAGCCAGCGGCGTCTCGTTGTCGCCGATGACCGCCTCGGCCGCACCCTGCAGCGCATCGACGATCGGCGTGACGACGGGCGCTATCGGGCTGTCCGGCGGAACGGCGCCCGGCGTGGGCAGCGGCGTCGGAGTCGGCGAGGCCGGAGGTGTAGGAGGCGTCGGCGGGGTCGGCGGCGCCACGGGAGCAGCTGTGATGGTGAAGGTGCCGTTGAGCACGGTGACCTCGTAGTTCCCGTTCTGCGTGTAGAGCGCCGTCAGGGCGCCAACATACACGCCTGCGGCTTCCTCGCCACCAGGACGCACGTAGTTGATATCGCCCAGATCCCCCTCGGCCACAAGGCCTTCGACCGTGCCGCTGAAGGCAGGATCGTCAGCGCCGGCAACCTTGGAAGCATCGGCAACAGCGATGGTCACGGGAGCAGGGTTGATGACAACAGTGGCGCTTACGGGCGCGCTTTCCTCATAACCATCATGTGTCGCCTTTACATACACCGTATATGTGCCGACATTTGTGAACTCGGGATTGACATCCGACCACGTGGAACCGTCGACAGAGTATAGCAACGCGGAGCCGTCGACGCTGGCCCCGGCGACAACCGAGACAGGCTGCCCGTCGTAGGTCTTGGTCAAACCTGTCGCGTCAATGGTAACGACGTTTCCACCGGCAGGCACGATAGAGAAGTTGCCCGGCTCGACATTGTACGTGTAGTTGCCGTTCAGGTTGCCGACCGTCGCAGTCAGCACGTCACTGTAATTGCCAACCTCTTCATCGGCGTTCGCACGACTGTAGGTTATCTCGCCTAGCAAATCATCGCCAAACAGACCCTCGACCGCTCCCGTAAAGACCGGATCGGTTTCGCCGTAAGCCTTCGAGGAGTCGTTCACCCTGATAACGGCAGGTGCAGGGGTAATGTTATACGCACGCTCCACCGTGCCCACGTAGTTGCCGACGCCCGTGATGGTAACGGTCACAACGCCGACGTTCCTGACGTCTTGGCTGTAGGAAACCGTGTAATCGGCACCCGCAACAAGCTTATGGTTGTTCCTATCGAACACCGAAGGAACCCACTTCTGTTCTTGCCCGTTGTACTGCACGTCGTACGGATTGTTGATCTGGATGCCCGTATAGCTCGGATCATCCGGATCGATGGAGGCGGAAGTAACGGTCAGCTTGCCAACCGTATAGACAACGTTGTAGTTAGCGGCGATAAACCCTTCGCCAGGTTCGACAACAATAGTGTTATCGATCGGACCACCGATATCGGTAATAGAACCTGTTGCCCGAACGCTCGCCTCAGTACCGACGAAACCGTCTCCGCCCACTGTCACATCGGGAAGCTCCAGTGCCGTTCCGTCGTAAATCTTGGTGGCGCTTCCAGACGCGAGCGTAACTTCGCGCGGCAGGATCTCGAGCGCGCCGTCCTCGGTGTGGACCGCGAACTCGCTGGTCACGTCGTTGCCGGCGGGGTCTTCGACCTTGAAGTCGCCGGTCACGTTGTTGGTGTAGGTGCCCGCGGCGGTCTCGGCGGGGTCCTGGGTCAGGTAGCCGGAGACCGCGTACTCGACGCCGTCGACGACGAAGCGGTCGGCCTCGACGCCCTTGGCGGACTTCTCGGCGCCGTCGTAGACGTTGCCGGTCGAGGAGTTGGCCTTGAGGGTCACCTCGTACTTGGCGTCGCGGCTGGTCACCGTGAGGGTGCCGTTGGCGGTGGCGACGTCGTAGTTACTGGTCACGTCGGCGGTGCCGTCCTTGACGGCCACGGACGCGACCGTGGCGTCGGCGGTGCCCGGGGCGGTGCGGCTGCCGGAGAGCGCCACGTCGGCCTCGTGGCCCTCGACCAGGCCCTCGCCGCCGATGGCGTAGCCGGTCTCGGCGGCGGTCAGCGGCTTGCCGTCGTACTGCTTCTCGCCGCCGTTGGCGGTCACGGTGATGGGGCGCGGCAGGATCTCGAGCGCGCCGATAGTCTCCTCATCAATGAAGTAATTCGACTCTTTAGCCGAGCCACTCCAATCGATTCGATATGCATTATCGGAAACTCCGGCATCGGTACGACTTCCGGCAACAATAAGGGTGGCGGTCTCATCATTGACCAAACCCGAAAGCTCAGCGCCTTCTGTAGCAATCAGCGGAGCGCCATCATAGAGCTTAGAATCATTGGGCGTAACAATCGAAATCGGGGCTTTTTCTACAATCAAAGTAGGCTCGCTAGCTTCAACCACTTCGAATTGATTTGTAACGTCGGAGCCAGACGATTTCTCAAAAATGCGCATTCCAGAATAGTCTATGGTGCCCTTATACGTCCCTACGTCGGTGCCCTGTGCAAGCGCTTGTACGCCAGAAACCGTATAACTACCCATGTCAAGTTCGGAAACAGTAAACCCAGTATAGCTCTGTTTCGTTCCACTGTAGGTTTTCTTCGCTTCATCGCCGAGAAGCTTGATGGGGATGACGCCCTGCCATTGCGCGACAAGCGTAACGTCGCGATCCGGCATAATCATGCCGGAAACACCGGCAGAATAAACATCTCCCGTATCTTTATCTTTCCATCCCGTAAAGACATACCCATCTCGCGAGGGATTCGAAATGAAGGAGACGCGGGCGTCTACTTGTTGAACGGCCGTTTTGTCCTGGGTAGTACCATCCGAAAAAGCGCCACCGTTGGCTTGATACGTCAATATCTTCGTGTTGGCGATATAACGCGCATAGAACGAGGCTGACGATGACAGGGAAACGCTGTCAGGAGCTTTAGTGGTATAGCTTTGATCGAGATACCAGCCGTCGAACACATAGCTGGCTCCATCATGGTAGACACGAGAATCGTACGTATACCCATCGGTCTCAAAAGAGGGGGCATCCATATTAACTGTGCTATTGAGCCCAAACGCAACATTTTTGTCATGAGAGGTGGAGTTGGTGACCACGCTTCCATCGGGTTTTTGCGTGAGGTATGTCACGCCGATGGTCGTATCCTTATTGATGCTCAACGCACCGTCGGTATGCATCGACTTGCCATAATCAAAGGTGTTATACCAGTAATCGACCGACGAACCCGCAACACTCAGCGTAGTCCAGTCTATGGTATACGTCCAATCAGGGGAGTAATCTGCGTAAGCTGCCCTGATGCCATTTCGGATGGCCTCGTCGGAAGGAGTGGAGACGATATAATCAGCAATGCTGAAACTTGACCCATCATACCAGCGGTCGCCACTATTAAACCCATCGGGAATGATCATGGTTCCTTCACCGGCATACATATAGTCCTTGGCAACCGTGCTGGTGTTCGAACGCCCCTCAAGAACGAAATAGAAATAGGCTTGAGAAGTGAATACAGCGTAGTACGACACATCTTCGGTTACGGCAGGCAGCTCGCCCTCGGTCAAATAATTTTTCGAGTTGGGAGCTGTTGCCCAACCAACAAACTGCTTGTGCTGCCAATCGCCTGCACGATTAGGAGTCCCTCCATAGCTGGGTACCTCCCCGTCTCGCACCTTCGTGCTTTTGGAAACATCGCCATTGACGTACCACGATACCGTGTGCTTGACGACCGATGGAACGACGTGCACTTTGGCGGTGTCGGTAATCTTTTGGCCGTTTGCCTTTTTGTAGCTATAGGTAATCGTGGCAGTGCCCGGGTTCACACCAGTGATGTCCGCCCAATTAGGATGACCATTCACGGCAGAAACTTTCGCCACCGACGTGTCAGAGCTAGTCCAAGTGAAGTCCCTCCAGACCGTCTTCCATTCTCCACGAGCTTGAATCTTCTCCCCTGCCTCTATTGAAGAAGAATCCAGCTTGATGCCTGTACTGACATAATTGCTTCCCGTGGCCACATAAATAGTAAAGTGATCCACGTCGAAGCTTTGGACGGCGGGGTCGGCTTGGCGGGCGCCGATGGTCTCGACTTGAGACGCATCGTCGGACACGCGGTACACGCCCACCTCTTCGCCCCCGACGTTCGCGTCGAAGAAGCAGACGTTCAGGGCGCCATTGGGCTGGATCTCGTTGCCGTCTTTGTCGAGCAGCGTCACATCAATGGCGATCGCATCCTCGAGCACCTTGCCCTGGCTCTCCACTCTCTCGGCCACGGCGTCCACAACGTCCTGACGCTCGATCCGCGTCGCCTGCACGGTCGCACCTTCGGGCAGCACGCCTTCGGCGGCGGTTACCTTCACCAGCACGTTGCCGGCTTGGGCATAGCCCTCGAACGCCGGGTTGCTCACGTCGGCTTCGACCTCGACGACGTCTTCGTCGGCAACGGGGGCTTCAGGCTCATCGGTCTCGGGCTCTTCCGATTTCGGCTCCTCGGGTTCGCCCTTTTCGTCCGCCTCGCCCGGCTCGATCTTGGTATCGCTGGTGATAGGCGTGGTTTCAACTTCGGGCTCATCGGAGACAACCGCAGCGGCGACAACGGACACGACCAAGGTGCTGTCGACGTACTCGGCCGCGATGCTAGACACGCCGTCCTGGGTGGTGACGGGCACGTCGGCGTTCGCGGCGTTCTTCGCGGTGATGGCTCCCAGCTCGAAGCCGGTGTCGGCGCTTGCTGCAAACCTCAGCTCTTTGTGCAGTTCGGTGGTCAGCATCGTGCCGGAGAGCAGCTGATCCTTCACGGACACGAACGCGTTCTGAGTTTCGAACGTTACCACGGCTTCGTCGACCGTCGTCGAAACAAGAGGCTGGGAAGGCGTCGTCTTGGAAGCATCGGCATCCTTGGCCGCAGCGCTCTCGCCATGCTGCACGGCCTCGTCGACCGCTTCCTTGTCGGACTCGCCGACCACCTGCTCCGCAGGAGTCGACCCCGTCTTCGAACCGTCCTTCTCCGCCTCGTTGCCTGCGAACGCCAGGATGTTCGTCATCGACATGACCAACACCACAGACATGAGGACGGCAAGGAACTTGCCTTCGAACGTGTTTTTAAGATCTAGCATTTTCTCCAACATACCTATCACCCAGACTTTCGCCAGCTACGGAAGGATCGGCTGTTCGTCGCGAACCGCTTCGCAGTTCCGATCCAAGCACGTAGACGCACTGCGCTTGTCGATGAGCTCATACGTTGTCGAATATGCTGAAAACTCGTCTATCTTATGGTAGGTGACAGGCCCGACATACCACGTTCTGCAATACAAAACAAGGGTATAGCCTATAACCCAATCTATATTCTACCACGTTGCGCCCCTAAATGCTCTTGAAGCGACCGCATTAAAACACCAATTGGGCAACGCGTTAACCAAATCCGCATTTTATCTGGCCATTTAAGAAACAAGCATCTGCATCTAACGTAGCGGGGATCGCTTTTTCGTGCCATAATCAACAGTATCCGGTATGTGCGCAAGGAGGGGTATAATGCCCTCCGAGACAATGAATCGTAGAGAGGGCGCATGCACCTGCTCGGCATCACAGCCGCTGGACGGAAACAACGCGACGGAGCTTGCACGCCGCAACATCGGCGCGCCCGCACGCTGCGAGCGATCGTCCGCAGCGCATGCGCGGCGGTTCTGGCGACGACGCTCGTCGCGCTGGGAGGATGCGGCGAAAACGACGCGGTCGGCAAAACCACGAACCCCTCAGGCAGCCAGAGCCAGACGAGCGGCCCGGCCTACGAGCGGCCGGAGCTTGCGCTCTCCCCGTTCGACCAAGCGACGGCCGGCGGCGAAAACGGCGTGAGCATCGACGCTTCAAACCTGGCGAAAGGCTACGTGGCCGTCTCGACAACTGCATCAACCCGACTCAAGTTTCAAATTTCGTTTGAAGGTTCCGAAACGCAGTATTATTTCGATCTGCCCAGCGACGGCACGCCCATCTCATGCCCTCTCGTTCAAGGCAGCGGCGCGTACACGTTCACCGTCTGGGAAAACACTACCGGACAACGGTATTCGGAGCTGTACTCGCTCGCCGATCAGCCTGTGACGCTGGCTGACGAATTCCAACCGTTCATCCGGCCGAGCGTCTACTGCGACTACGACGCATCCAGCAAAAGCACGCAGCTGGCGAACGACCTGTCCGCCGACGCCCAGAACGAGGGCGACGTGGTGCGCGGGATCTACGACTGGATCGTTGAAAATATCGCATACGACGAGGACAAAGCCGCTCGGCTTGCCGATGCGACGGGCTACCTTCCCAACCCCGATTCATGCATCGCCGACGGCTCGGGCATCTGCTTCGACTACGCATCGTTGGCGGCCGCCATGCTGCGCAGCCAAGGGATCCCCTGCAAGATAATCACCGGGTATGTATCGCCCGATAATATATACCACGCTTGGAACATGGTGTATATTGACGGCACATGGGTCGATGCCCATATCGATATCAAGCCTGTCTCTTATACACATCTCCGAGCCCACGAGACCGAGGCTGATCTC
>ENA-OXUB01000306-OXUB01000306.1-human-gut-metagenome-genome-assembly--contig:-NODE-306-length-32150-cov-13.656395_pt1 | contig 32150 bp, 26 predicted proteins | sample MGYA00249345_ERZ652652 | MGnify/ENA primary metagenome ERZ652652 (study PRJEB26925, sample SAMN05826496) | human gut metagenome | biome: ENVO:2100002; feature: ENVO:00000062; material: ENVO:00002003... | reverse complement strand
CTACACACTGCATATCGTCGGCAGCGTCAGATGTGTATAAGAGACAGGTCAACATACCACCCGGCCAACGCTCGATTACATAAGGCATATTTACAGATGCAGCCTTATCGGCAACCACCTGCTTAGCTTGTTTTTTAGTAGCAACAAACAGGACTTTCTTTCCTGATTTAGCGATTTGCTTCAAAGCTTCAGCAGCTTCGTCAATTTTAGCAACCGTCTTGTTGAGGTCAATGATGTGAATACCATTGCGCTCCATGAAGATGTAAGGAGCCATTGCAGGGTTCCACTTTCTTTTCAAGTGACCGAAGTGGCAACCGGCTTCTAATAATGTATCAAAATTTGTTCTAGACATTTTCTTTTAAATTAATCGTTTACTTTCTTTTTTGTTTCTTCTAAACCAACCGCCGGGTAGTCTGAATCTGAAGAGTCCCGGTAGTTTAGATACTAAACGCTTTTTCAGTTGAGAGTTGAGAGGTGAAAGTCGAGAATTAAGCAACTTGTCCGCCCCAACCGTTCTCCAACTCTTAACGTTTACTGAACTGGAATCTACGACGTGCTTTCGGTTGTCCCGGTTTCTTACGTTCAACAGAACGAGGATCACGAGTCATGAAACCTTCAGAACGGAGAGCAGCCTTGTCCTCAGCATTGATTTTCACCAGTGCGCGGGCAATTGCCAAACGCAAAGCCTGAGACTGGCCGGTGAAACCGCCACCGCAGAGATTAACTTTGATGTCGTACTTTTCAGCAACACCCAGCTTATTCAACGGCTGTTTAACTACATACTGAAGAATGCTTGATGGAAAGTACTCTGCGAGGTCTCTCTTATTAATAGTAATCTTTCCAGTACCTTCGCTTACGAAAATACGTGCAATTGCACTTTTACGTCTGCCTAATGCATTTACTACTTCCATTATCTCTTATTTAAGTACGTTAATATCAATCATTTTCGGGTTCTGAGCATCGTGTTTGTGCTCGCTGCCGGCATATACATACATATTGCCCAGCAATTTTGCGCCCAACTTGTTCTTAGGCAACATACCCTTTACTACTTTTCTCAGTAACTTGTCATCACCGTTCGGTTTTGCCTGCAAACGGGCAGGAGTGATTTCTCTCTGGCCGCCAGGATAACCTGTATATGACAGATATACCTTGTCATTCCACTTGTTACCGGTTAATTTTACTTTGTCGGCGTTGATAATGATTACATTATCGCCACAATCTACGTGAGGGGTAAAGTTAGGTTTATACTTTCCTCTCAACAGTTTCGCAACTTTTGCGCCCAGACGACCCAATACCTGGTCTGTAGCGTCAACAATGACCCATTCTTTAGTCACTGTAGCTTTGTTTGCAGAAATGGTCTTGTAACTTAAAGTATCCACTCTTAATTGTTTTTTAAAATGTTACTACTAAAATGTTTTTCTTCACCGCAAGCCAGTCATCCCGGACAATGGAAGATTAACTCGCTATGAATTAAATGCTTATCCTTTTGAGATAATAATCGGCTTGCAAAGGTACGGTTTTTCTTAGAACTGGCAAAAGTTTTCCACTTTTTTTTAGAGAGCCACTTGGCTGATATACAACAGACAAAGTTATCCTGCGGAGAAACGAAAGAATCTCCGCTAGAACAACTCTTTATGATGCGGCCTTCATCGGCCAATGCCATCATAGAAGACCTTCAAAGCTGCATTGAGAAAGAAACGGGAAAGAGAAAGAAATATCAACGGACAAGGTCCTCGGGGAATTTCGCGGGCATGCCCACCCGCTTCCATGTTTCATGGAACCATGTATTCAGTTCATTCCCATTCAAGTCCTTAGCTATAAAATACTTCAGGTACATTACCCCGTCGTCCCCTATTTCAAACTCCAATATATTGTCTTTGTGGTCCAACATGGGCAGATGGATGTTTTTCTCAATACTTTCCTTATAGGAATTATCCGTCAGCTGCTGATAAGTCCCATACCCCGTGATGATGGCATCCTTGCCAGGAATCATTGTAAAGTTGACAATGCGGCCGTCATCACTCAGCACTTTAAAGGTATTACTCGGTTTCAATATCCCGGGAACATCCGGGATTTCGGACACATAATGACATAACTGCCAAATTCCTGCCAGTTCCGCAGGCCTAAACTCTGCGCTCTCCTGCGCATTGGCTCCCGCTACCGCAAGCAGCACCGCTGCCAGCATGGTAAAGAAATAGTTCCGTTTCATATTCGTATGATGTTGGTTAACGTTATGTCGTTCCGCTAGACACAAATATAAAGATTTATTTTGAGATTATAACATTTTTGGGTATAAAAAAACCGCACAAACAACAGAATGTTTGTGCGGATGATTTTATCCAGTTTGTATATTCCGAAACTTAGAACTCGGCGTTGCGCGGCGTACGCGGAAACGGTATGACATCACGGATATTCGTCATGCCCGTAACGAACAGCAGCAAGCGCTCAAAGCCCAAACCGAACCCGGAGTGGGGACATGTACCGAACTTACGGGTATCGAGATACCACCACATATCCTTCATCGGGATGTGAAGTTCGTCAATGCGCGTCATCAGCTTGTTGTAATCCGATTCACGTTCGGAACCGCCAATGATTTCTCCAATCTTCGGGAAGAGTACATCCATGGCACGCACGGTCTTGCCGTCTTCGTTCTGCTTCATATAGAACGCTTTGATTTCCTTCGGATAGTCAGTCAGGATAACCGGACGCTTGAAGTGGTCTTCCACCAGATAGCGCTCATGTTCGGAAGCCAAGTCAACTCCCCAGTACACCGGGAATTCAAACTTATGCCCTTTGGCAACAGCCTCTTCCAATATCTTGATACCTTCCGTATAAGGCAGGCGCACGAAGCTTTCTTTCAAGACACCTTGCAGACGTTCAATCAAGCCCTTATCAAACATGTCATTGAGGAACTTCACATCGTCGGCACAGTTGTCCAAAGCCCACTGTACACAATATTTGATGAAATCTTCCGCCAGGTCCATATTGTCCGTAATATCATTGAACGCCACTTCCGGCTCAATCATCCAGAACTCTGCCAAGTGGCGGGGAGTATTGGAATTCTCGGCACGGAACGTAGGACCGAATGTATAGATGGCTCCCAATGCAGTAGCGGCAAGTTCGCCTTCCAACTGTCCGGAAACAGTCAGGCTGGCCTGCTTTCCGAAGAAGTCATCATCGTAAATAATGGAACCGTTCTCATCTTTCTTCAAGTCGTAAAGGTTCTTCGTAGTCACCTGGAACATCTGGCCTGCGCCTTCGCAGTCGGAAGCCGTGATAATCGGAGTATGAAAATAGAAGAATCCTCTGTCATGGAAGAACTTGTGGATGGCAATCGCCATATTATGACGAATACGGAACACAGCCCCGAACGTATTGGTACGGGGACGCAGATGGGCTATCTCACGGAGGAACTCCATGGAATGACCTTTCTTCTGCAACGGATACGTGTTATCGCAAGTTCCCAGCACTTCGATTTCGCGGGCCTGCACTTCGGCCTTCTGACCGGAACCGACAGATTCCGTCAGCACACCGTTTACGCTCAAACAAGCACCGGTAGTAATCTCTTTCAGCATCTCCTCATCGAAGTTACCCAAGTCTACTACAATCTGCACATTATTTATTGTAGAACCGTCATTCAGCGCGATAAAGTTTACTTGCTTACTACCTCTGCGGGTACGAACCCAGCCCTTCACGTTGACCATAGCGCCAAAATCTTCACGCTTCAGCAGGTCAACAATCTTTGTTCTACTAATCTTTTCCATAAAACAGTTATTATACCTTATTATATATTACTCAAAAGAACCCATGCGCAGGAAGTTCACCTCTTGTTCCGTGAGGTAACGCCATTCGCCGCGGCGCAGGCCTTTCTTGGTTAAACCGGCAAAATACACACGGTCCAGTTTCATCACCTTGTATCCCAGCGATTCGAAGATACGACGCACGATACGATTCTTGCCGGAGTGGATTTCAATACCGACATCATCTTTCTTGAAGTCATCCGTATAGCTGATGGCATCTGCATGGATTTCCCCGTCATCCAGTTGAATACCGGCTGCAATCTGCTCCATATCGGCTTTTGTCAGGTTCTTGTCCAAATGCACATGATATATCTTCTTCTTCAGATACTTGGGATGCGTCAGCTTGGAAGCCAGGTCACCATCGTTTGTCAGCAGCAATACACCTGTAGTATTGCGGTCCAGACGACCTACCGGATAAATGCGTTCGTTGCAAGCGCCCTTCACCAAATCCATCACCGTGCGACGTGCTTGGGGGTCATCCGAAGTAGTCACAGTATCCTTCGGCTTGTTCAGCAGTACGTAAATCTTACGTTCTATGCTGACCGTCTGGTCGTGGAACTTCACTTCATCACCGCGCTTAATCTTGGTTCCCAATTCCGTCACCACCTCTCCGTTTACAGAAACGACTCCGGCAGTGATGAATTCATCAGCCTCGCGACGGGAGCAAACACCGGCATTGGCCAGGAATTTGTTCAAGCGGATAGGCTCGTTCGGGTCCACAAACTGCTCCTTATATTCTATCTGTTTCTTCTTGCTGTACTTAGCATTGGGGTCATAATCGGCCGAACGACGGACTGGACGGCTATAGCTGTCTCTGTTGCCGTATCCGCCAGGTCTTCCACCACCCGAATTGAAGCGTGGACGATAAGGACGGTCACCACCCTCATTATTGTAGCGAGGACGCTGCGGACGGTCGCCATCTTCGCTGTTGTAGCGCGGACGATAGGGACGGTCCGTATTATAAGAACGGTCGCTGTTGTAGGAGCGGTCGCCGTTATAAGGACGTTGCGGACGGTCACCACCCTCATTGCCATAACGCGGGCGCTGCGGACGGTCACTATTATAAGGGCGTTGCGGACGGTCGCCACCTTCGCTGTTATAGCGCGGACGGTAAGGACGGTCACCCGAATTGTTTCCATAAGGGCGTTGCGGACGGTCGCCGCCTTCGCTGTTATAGCGCGGACGATAGGGACGGTCGCCATTATCGTTATTGTAACGAGGACGCTGCGGACGGTCACCATTGTCCGCACCAGGATTAAAGCGCGGGCGATAAGGGCGGTCACTGTTATAAGGACGCTGCGGGCGGTCCCCGTTTTCACTGTTAAATCTGGGGCGATAAGGACGGTCGCCATTATCACGGTTGTAAGACGGACGGCTGTAGCCACCTTCCTTGTTAAATTGGTTACCATCGCGGCCGGCACCTGAGTTCTCCTCTGCGGAAGAAGCATCACGCCAAGTTTCGTTTTCTGTACTCATTGTTTTTTATTCGAATAAAATTAAACCTTGGCCTCACGGCCATTCATTGTCTCTATTATACCTTGAATTTTATATGTTTCTATAACAATTGCCGGAGTAAAAAGTTGAAATTCCTCCGGTACACTTCTGTGGTTGCTTAAATTCCCGTATAAGTATGGGGGGTAATCACCCGCAATTCTTTCTTTATCTCTTCACTTACATTCAGTCCCTCTATAAATTCCTTGATAGACGCTTCCGTAATGGCCTGATTGGTACGGGTCAACGCTTTCAACGCTTCATAGGGATGCGGATAGGCCTCGCGGCGCAGAATGGTCTGGATAGCCTCGGCCACCACGCTCCAGCAATTGTCCAGGTCACGGTAGATGGCCGGTTCGTTCAACAGCAACTTACGCAAACCCTTCAAAGAACTTTGTATGGCAATAATGATATGCCCGAACGGCATACCCACATTGCGGAGCACGGTAGAGTCCGTCAAGTCACGCTGCAAACGGGAAACCGGCAGTTTTACCGCCAAGTGCTCAAGAATAGCATTCGCCATGCCCAGGTTTCCTTCCGCATTTTCAAAGTCAATCGGGTTCACCTTGTGCGGCATCGCGCTGGAGCCCACCTCACCGGCTTTAATCTTCTGCTTGAAGTATTCCATAGAGATATATTGCCAGAAGTCACGGTTCATATCAATCATCACCGTATTGATGCGCTTCATGGCATCAAAGATGGCAGACAGATTATCGTAATTGGATATCTGGGTAGTATACTCCTCGCGTTCCAAGCCAAGCTTTTCGGAAACGAACTTATTGCCGAATGCCTTCCAGTCATATTCCGGATAAGCCACATGATGGGCATTGTAATTACCCGTAGCGCCACCGAACTTTGCTGTCACCGGACAAGCCTTCAGCGTTGCCAACTGGCGTTCCAGACGGTAGACAAACACCATTACCTCCTTGCCCAAACGGGTAGGCGAAGCCGGTTGTCCGTGTGTCTTGGCAAGCATGGGGATAGCGGCCCACTCTTCCGCATAAGCACGGAGCTGCGCTATCAGTTCCTCTATTTGAGGATAGTACACCTGCTCCAACGCCTCCTTTACAGACAAAGGAACAGACGTATTGTTGATATCTTGTGAAGTCAGGCCAAAATGGATGAACTCCTTATAGTCGTCCATACCACCCAACTTGTCAAACTCTTCTTTCAAGAAATACTCCACAGCCTTCACATCATGGTTCGTCACGCTCTCAATGTCCTTAATGCGTTGCGCGTCGGCTTCGGAAAAGTTACGGTAAATGTTTCTCAAGGTTTCGAAAACACCCTTATCCACCCCTTTCAGCTGCGGCAAAGGCAGCTCACACAGCGTGATAAAGTATTCTACTTCAACTTGTACACGGTATTTAATCAGTGCAAATTCTGAAAAATAGGCAGCCAAAACATCCGTTTTGCCTCTGTATCGACCGTCAATCGGAGAGATTGCGGTAAGTAAATCAAGTTTCATACGTCGTATTTATGATGATAATTATCGGACTGCAAAATTACTGCTTTTTTCTGAGTAACAAGACATAAAGGATAAAGATTTTAAGAAAAGGAAGTTAACGGATAAAAAAATGGCCTTACAATCACTTGCAAGACCACCTTCGAATGAAAATTTCCAGTGGGCGTTGACGGAACTGAACCAGTTCAACAAACGCTGTATTATCAGTGTTTTATCCAATACTTTTTATCGTTGTCCACGATCTGTCCACGAGAAAATCGGGTACAAAAAGAAGAGTTCAAAATCGTTCTAACGATGGTGTAAAGGTATTGATTTTGTTGATAATAGCAAAAAATATTCAGAGTTTATCTTTTAACTGCTTTCCCAAGATTGTCAAACGATATTTTTGTAAGCTACTATTAGGCTTGTCAGGAATGGTCATTTCTACAAACCCTTGTTCTAATGCTGGTTTTAGATAATTCAACCGAAAATATTCTCTATCCAGTAAGTTTAGCTTTTCTTGTATTTCTGAACGGTTCATTTCCTTATCCAATACGCTAATAAGGGCTTGAACTTGCGGGGTGACTTGCGGGGTGACTTGCGGGGTGACTTGCGGGGTGACTTGCTCGGATGCAGGAAATGTCATCCGCAAGAAATTCTCTGTAAACTTGAAACATTCTTTTCCATAACTACTCAAAATACGAGGCACCCCAGAGCCTAAATGTTCAACTAAATCTAAATCACGAAATACCCGCATCAGTTCTTTATTGCGGGGAACAGAGTAACCCTCAAAGAACTCTTTTTCAGTCATGCCTTGCGGCAGACTGCCAAACGAAGTAATTTCTATTCTATCATTGAAGAATTCAAATTTTGGCGGTATTTCCGAAGTATAATCGTTATGTACAATCGCATTAATCGTGGCTTCTCGTAAAGCAACCGAGTTCCAAAGCCTTTTCTCTATGCGCTCTTTGGACGTTATTTTCGCTAATGTTTTGTTTTCCAACTCAATTTTATCCAAAACTTGCTTTGTTGCTTTGACTAATGAACAATAACCGTATTCGTTATTCTCCATTAAATCAACCCTACTTAATCCGTCATACTTCGCAACCTTTATAGACATTCCGTTTACATCAGCCAACAAATAAGCAACATAGTTGTAAAACCCATCTTCGGTAAGTAATTCCAGATTGGATGCAAACTGTTCATTCAGCGTTTTATTTACGCCTTCATAGTAAATCTTAAGTTGCTCAAATGTAAGATTCTGATTTGGAGACTTAATTTTACCAATAGAGTTGCGGGTACGCTTTGCAAACAGAGATTCTATCATTCGTACAGGCATGGGCTCTGCTGCTGTTCCGACACGGATAAATGTACCTTTTTCCGACATGCCGAGTTTTTTGATATAGTACGGCTTCTCTGTTCCGCTGGCAAATGTAATCTTAATGACATCTTTGGAATCAATGCTCTCGGCTGCTACATCAAATAACCCCATACAAGAGGGCATAATATTATTTTTCAGACGGTCTTTGATTTTAAGCATATCGCCATCAATATCAGAAACGCCTATAACTTGTCCTGATTTGTGGATTCCCATATACATTACACCTCCTTCATGATAATTCAGAAAAGCAATTGCTTCTTTTTCCAAATCTTCCGTGAGTTGCTGCTTGTATTCTATGCGGTTCGTTTCGGGGGTCATGTCATTTTATTTTTACTTCTTTAAAATAGCGACCTGTAACAATAATTAGTGTAATTAACACATAAATCAAAGATAATATGCTCAATAAAGACAATACGATATTTACTCCGCACAGTGTTTTTGTAGACAAAAGGCATTCAAGGCTTATAGACAAAAAAGCAATTAAGCTAATAGTAAAAGTATAGAAAACAAGTACTAATAAGTATCTGTTAATCTTTTTAGTGCTTGAGATGTATTTTTCTGCAAATATAATTTTTTGATCTAATACTGTTTTGTTGTTCTTTTTCTGTTTCCGCTTTAACTCTGTAAAAATAGACAATTCGTTTTTCTTATTCAGAACAAAAGTATACAAAACAGTAAAAATGGTTATGCCAATGCCAAAAAGCCCTAATTCAACAGCTAATATAGTTTCAAAATCAAACATTATAACTGGCTATATAATTAATTACAATAGGTGTTATTTTATCTAATATGAAATCTTTATCATGCAATTTTTTTTCTTTCTCTTCGGTTTCCAATAATTCAAAAGAGTCAGTAAATGTCAATTCGGCTGTTTCTTCAAAAAGTAATTGTGCTTCTTTTTTTAAAGTGTCAAATTCATCAAATTCTTCCTTTGTCATTCCTTGATATTTTTTTGTTAATTTGAATTTTTTCTTTCCTTGAACAAACTCTGCTTCACGAATTTGATATTCTTCATGATTGTAATCTTCGCTCAACAATTCTTCGATGGAATTGAAAGGGATGTCTTTGTATGTTTTCTTTTTGTCCTTTTTCATCTTTGATTCTACCAAATAAGTGGGGTATTTTTCATTTGCATCTGATATGTCTCTTTCAACACCAATGTATCTTATTTGAAAAACAGATACAGATGTTTTCTGTATTTTATCCAAGAGGTCTTTGGGTTTGATACAAGAAAAACCCAAATGTAAAACGCCATTTATTACTAATTTTGCAGTATTTGTAATCTCAGTATCATTTTTGTTTGTATTCCCACAGACAAACACTAACCAATTGCATTTTTGATTTGGCTCATAGCCAACAAAATTGGGATAAAATAGCATATAATTATGTTCACTAACTAATTTAGTTACATCTGATAAAACTCGAATAGTTCCATCAGGATCTTCTGTATAAGCATCGTGTATGTTTGTATTAAATGTAGTTGTCTTCAATAGTAAAGATGGAATAGCGTTTGGCTCTTCACCATAAAGATATTCATAATAGTCCACTTTTTGAATTACTTTGCGCTGAGTCTTATTGCTGCGATTAAAAGCTACTCGCCCAATAGACGTATTATTGTTATAGTTATCCAACTCTTGCTTAAGCCGGCTAATTACATCCTCGTATGTATAACTGCCTTCTTTAACCTCTGTTGCATATACCGGAACCTTTACAGTATATGGTTTTTTCTCTTGAATCTTTCTTTTAGCCATGATTATACTATTATTATCGCCAACAAATTTACTAAATATTTGAGAAACAGACACAATTACTACTAAAATCCTTTTTCTCTGACCTATTCAAGCATATTTTTTCCTTTGTTTCGCTTACCAACCTCACGGCGGTAGGAGTTATTCTTGTGCCGTTGGTTATTCCCGCGAGCTTCCGCCCTTCAAACGGGCTGGGAAGCATGAGCGGGAAATAACAAACATAGGCTCAGGAAATAACTTCGGGAACAACCGCACTACCGCCTGAACCCTCGTTTGGGTTTCTTCTTCTTTCTTTTCATCGGGATTTGTTGTTCTTCGTTGCTGTTGGGTTCAGGTGTAAACAAACCCAATGCAGAGGATAAACCCAAATCAGGGAGATTGAAAGATTGTTTATCTTCATTCTTATTTTCTTGATTTACATACTGCATATTTGAAAGGTTGTCATCTTGTTTATATACAACCTTGTTTTCAGTCAGTTCTTCCTGCTTATCTGTATTCTTGCCAGTCTGCATATCTGTATTTTTTCTTTCATTGGAAATCTGCCGTTCCTGCATATTAAGTTGTTCGGAGATACTGCCGTTCTTCATCGTGTTGCAGTATTCAAAGGTTTCAGTTAGTTGACGTTGGTAGCCGAATAGTTTATCAAAACCCTGTTCTGCTTGTTGGAACAGGTTCTTTCTGTCGAAACCACCCTTAACCGTTCCTTTCTTAGTGTTCTTGTGGTTGGTTAGCGGAGATAGTTTCTTTTTGTTGGATTGGTCTTTTCTGCTTATAATCAAATGGCAGTGCATATTCTGTTCGTTGTTTGACCTGTCCCGGTTGAAATGTATCTTTCCGTAAAACTTTATATCTTCTGGCGATAGCCCTTTATTGAAGTTTTTGGCATATTCAGGAATAACCACTTCCCGGATATACCGTTTCATGGCTTCGGCTTGTTCCTGTTCGGTATTTCCCATTGCCCGAAGTTCCTTTTCTGATGGGCTGACATGGATAGCGTAAAACTTGGCATCCGTTTTCATAAGTTGCCCGATATTACTGTCTATATCTTTTACAACCTGTGATTTGTAGATATTATCGTCTGTCAGATTGAAAAAGCCTTCGGTATAGATTCCCTGCTCCATGCGTTCCATATCTTCATGCTCGAGGTAGTTGCATAGTTTTCGGCTACTGCCTGCATTGTTGTATGTGCCTTTGGACGGTGGCGGGAAATCTATATTCATGGGGCTACTCGTCTATCAGGTCGTTTATTTCGGCTCTTAGGTTCTCTTTCCGTTTGCCGTCCATTACTCCGCAAGTAGCAAGCTCCGAATACAGGGAAATCAGTTTCAATAGCTTCTGATTGTTCCTTTGCTGTGTTTGGGTTTGCTTATTTATAATATTGGAATGGCTGTCAATAGTAGCGAATAGTTTATCAAGGCTTGCGGACTGGTTATTTATTACTACTGCTATTTTGCCGAAATGCTCGTCTAACTTTTTCAGCACATTGACAAGGTTATCTTTTGAGGTGTTTATTTCTGAATTTACTTTTTCCGTCAGGATTCCGACAGCCGTATCGAACTTAACGCTTATTGAATGGCTTGTCCGTATCATCGGGTTGAGTTGTTCTTCTTCGTAGTGGCGAATGAAACGGATAATATCATCCTGCCGTTTGTTAATCTTGGCAAGTTCCGATTTTACCGATTCGGGAGCATCGGCAGGGTTGATATGAGCCTTGTCAATATATCCGAATGCCAGCTTTACAACTTCACTCTTTTTCAGCGAATAGCGTTTACATATCTTTTCTACTAAACGCCCTGTTTCCTTGTCTATGGAAACAGTGGTATATATAATCTTTTGGGCTTCATCTTTCATGATAATTACTTTTTAATAGAATTTTATACTATTAAATGGCTGATAATTAGAGATAAACATACAATGCTAATTATCGGACTAATTACAGCGTGTTTATATAACACGCTAAAGCCGAAGGCTTTGCCCCGCAGGGCAAGAGGAAGAACAGGACAAAGTCCAGTTCCCTCTTGCTTAATTTAGCAAAACAAACAGAACCGGTAGGCGAGGTTGTTTCTGCTAAATGCGGAGCCATTACTTGAAGGCGTAAACTAAAAACAAGCCTTCATCATTTGCCTTATTCTGCTTAAAACATAAAATGCAGAATCATTCATCTTTTTCATCACTATTATCTGTCGGATGCTTCTTTTCAAACTGCTGATAGGTTTGAAAATCCATATGCTCACGGACGAAAGCGCGGACATCTTTTACTCGATAATAGGTCTTATGAGCTATCATAAAGAAAGGCAGTTTTTTACTGGAACGATACCGCTGGAGCGTACGATACGACACTTTTAAGAGAAATGCTAAATCTTGGTTATCCAACAGTTTTTCATCTTCGTCAAATACTTCTTTGGTATTAATGAGCGATTTTAGGTCTTGACCTATATCGTTCAACTTCTTGGATAGTTTACTCATCCATTTTTCAAAATCTTCATTGTTTATATACATGATTTGCTTCGTTTTACAGATTAATACTACTTATGTCCAATGCATTGACGAAGCAAAGTTCGGCAGAGCGAAGAAGCAGAAAAAGAGGAGTAGTTAACTACTCCCCCTAAAGTTTTCAATAACAGTCTTTTACATAGCCTGTTACAAAACGGTTATTTTTTATCTTGTTTATTTTTGCCACCTTTATCTTTTCGAATAATGAGGTTACGCAGGAAATCAAGAGCTTTCGTCCGATTGAACGGTTTTCGGCCGAAGACTTTTTCCTGTTGGTCGTAGATACTGCCGAAACTGCAATTGAATATCTTTTCAAAAGCACGTGCAATTTGAATCAGGTGTGCGGGCTTTCCGTTCCGTTGGAATACTTTCTTTGAGAAGAAAAGAGCAACAACAATTTCTCCTAAAGCAACAATCCCCAAGTCTTTCGACTTAGGGAGTATATAAAGGTCGGATTCAAATGTTGGCTGATGAGATTGGCGAAACTGTTCGGGATGTCGAATTTTGAGGATAAACAATTCTAACTCAGAATTGACAAAGGATAAAGCTCTTTGAAGATAGGCTAATTTCAGAGCATTTTTTTCCCTGCCCGTAAAGAGGTGCTGACCCTAATGAATCCAACTCGATGCGGGTAAGATTCAATCTCCGAAAAGATTTTTCATAATCTGGCTCGGATAGATTGAGGGTTTCGACCTGTGTTACAAAATTTTCATAGGCACGCCGCATTTCTTCGTTTGTAACTGCTGAAGCATCAGACAATAGACCGATAAACTTCGTTTTTAAAATTTCATTCATAAGCATAAAATTTAATTGTGATTATTGATTCAGACCGAAGTCCAGTTTTATGCTTTATGATTGCGTTGTAGGAATTTCCATGCAATGCCAATAGTTAAATAGACAAGGATTATTTTTCTTTTATAGGAATCCATATTTCACTATATGCATAGTCTTTTTTCAACTCATCCATTTTTGTAAAAGAAAACGAGGGCTTGTCAATCAGTTCGTAATTGGATGATAGAAGCCATTCTGAGTAAATTCTTGCCCAAGTCTGCTGCAGAGTTGAAGGAAATAAACCCTCGTTTGGGAATACTGCCCACAAACCTGCTTCAACGGGCAATTTTTCTAATTGCTTACTCACTTCCTCACTAGACATCACACCAATCATATGAGTTAAATAACCTTCTTCTTTCATAAACTTAGCATCAGCATCATAAGAAATATTGAGCATTTCAAATGGTGCAATATTTTGAAGTTCATGCATTTCTTTCTTCTGTTCTTCTGTAAGACTTTGTATAAGTTTCACAATCTCATTATTAACTCCTTCAAATTGCATTGGTATACGTTTACTCACTCCAAAGAAGTTGAATGCAGGTTTGTTTTCGATTCTAAATTCCATACTGATTCCTCCTGTAATAACTATTTTAAATGAAAATTTAGGGAACATTTTGCTTGTCTTTTTCTTGATTACATCTGATGGTAAAAGTCCACTCCATTTCTTAAATGCGCGGGTAAATCCGTCTGTTGACTCATAACCATATTTGAAAGCCACATCAATAACTCGTTCCCCTGCCAGTAATTCTTTGTTGGCTTCCGACAATTTTCTGTTTTTTATGTATTCACTAAGCGTCATTCCTGATAGATAAAAAAACACTTTTCGGAAGTGAAAATCAGAAACTCTTGCATAGTCAGCAACCGATTCAAGTGATATTTCATCGGTCAGATGCTCTTCTATATAATCAATCACTCTATTTAATTCTTCTAACATACTTCTTTATTTTGAGACAAAGTTACGGTTACTTTTATTCTCTCGCCCGACTATTTTTCACCAATTAAGTCGGATTGGCAAAAAACAGGGAAAGGAACAACAAAAAAATTACTTTCTCTGCTTATAATATTTCCCGAAATCATCGAGTTCCCCTCTTACTTTATTGACTTCTGCAAAGATTTTCTGATTCAGCACCTTCGCATAAATCTGGGTAGTTGTAATATTTGTATGACCGAGCATTTTGGACACACTTTCGATAGATATACCTTTCGTCAGCATAAGGGTCGAAAACGAATGTCGTCCACAATGAGTGGTCAAACGTTTATTTATACCACATAACGCAGCGATTTCCTTCAGATATTCGTTCATCTTTTGGTTAGTGTGGATTGGAAGGAGTTTACCATTTTCTAATCCTTTGTATTTCTTGAGAATGGATAAGGGAACGTCTAATAAGGGAATATTTGCTTGAACGGAGGACTTTTGTCGGGTTAACCGTATCCATTTCTGTCCTAAGCCGTCCTCAAATATATTCTCCTTAGTCAAGTTTGCTGCATCTATATAGGCTAATCCTGTAAATATCTGAAATAAAAATACGTCCCGAACTTCTTCCAGTCGCTTTACTCCAAACTTTTTATTCATTAGCTTCTTTATTTCAGGCTCAATCAGGAATTCTTTATTGACTGGTTTGTATCCGAGTTTGTAATCGTCAAAAGGGTCATTTGTGATATACCTATTCTTTAGAGCAATGCCAATAATCTGTTTTAGGTATCGCAAATGTTTGACACAAGAGTTATGCCCGCAATTACATACAGTGCGAAGATATACTTCGTAATCAGTTACAAACTGAAAGTCAACTTCTTTAACTGGTAGGTCTTCTTTCTTATATTGGTATTGGATAAAATCAGCTACACGCTTACGAGTGGCAAGATACTTAGAAAGTGTGGTGCTGCGAATTGTTTTACCAACAAGATTTTCTTTCTGTTCTACCTTTATATTATATAATGATAGAAGTGTGTTCCTCTGAATTTCTACACCCAGATAAGCATCCCGAAGTTTTTCAGGAGTAACATAGCCGTACTTCTCATAAATGGTATCATGATGCTTGCCAATATCCGCTCTGATTTTGTGTAGCGCATCATTTGCTTTTTGTGCTTCTTTAGTTCTGCCGTTAAGTCTTCCTATTGGATTCCAAAGGTTAGGAGGAACAGATAGGTGCGTATTGAATTCAATAGCTTCGCCTCCGATAGTGATTCGGACGGCAACATTGGATAATCCTTCTTTGTTTACTCGGTTTTTCCTAAGAAGGAAAAGGATACGATAAGTACTTTTCATTGCTCATACTTTTAAGTTCTACAAAATTATTGCTTATCGTTAAAAGATTGAGCCTCTCTAATTAAGCCAAAAACAGACATACTAAGACACTGGTACTAAACGCTTAATCCGCTAAATCGTGGACAGTTTTACAAGTTCGTTTTTGTCCACGATTTGTCCACGACCCGCCTGTCTTTTCTTGTCTTTTTCCGTCCTCTCATGCCCGTTGTGGAAAACAAAAAAGTCTGCTAATCTACTGACTAACAGACTTTTTGTCTTTTGTTGGCTTCTCCTGTCTTTTTAGGATTTTACCGTTCCGTGGGCGTTGACGGATTCGAACCGCCGACCCTCTGCTTGTAAGGCAGATGCTCTGAACCAGCTGAGCTAAACGCCCTTACACTTTCTTTTCAAAAGCGATGCAAAGGTATGGCTTTTCTTGAGACCTACAAATTATTTGCGATATTTTTTTTCAAAAAGTTTTCAACTGGTATAATAACAAACTGATTTTCAATTATAAAAAACAAGCATACAGAGTCTCCCCGAACGTATGTCCGGAAATACAATGGAGGCTTGACTTACAGGATTACATCCGACACCTAATAACACGTGCAGGATTACCTACCGCCACACAATCGTCCGGTATATCCTTTGTCACCACACTGCCGGCTCCGATCACACAACGGTCACCTATCGTCACGCCGGGACAAATGACAGCCCCGCCACCAATCCAACAGTCTTCGCCAATAGTTACCGGATAAGCGTACTCTTTGGGGTTACGGCGTTCCAGATAGTCCATTGGATGATGTGGAGTATAGATTTGCACACACGGACCTATCAATGTATGACTTCCGATGGTGATGAATGCTCCGTCAAGGAACGTACAATTGGCATTCACAAATACATGCTCACCCAAACGGATGCCATCGCCATGATCACAATGAAAAGGCGGGCAAATAACGGAAGTAGCCGGAAGATCAGGTATCAATTCTTCAAGTAGTCCCCGATAAGTTTCGTCATACGTACTCAAGCACCGCATTCGTGCCAATAACTTCTTGGCATGTTCAAATCTCACCTGTAATTCAGGTGCCGACATATCCGCCAATTCACCGCTACGCATTTTTTCTATTTCTGTCATTTCGATTCATTCTGTTTTTCCGTTTGTAAATACATATTTTGTCTCGTCCGAAAGCTGTTCGTTAAATTCAAACCCTTCCCAGGCGAATGTCTTCAATTGTTCAACAGATTCTATCCGGTTCTTCAGAATATAACGAGTCATCTCGCCCCGCGACATTTTAGTATAAACCACTACCGTAGCCAATTTTCCGTTTTTCCAGACGTGAAACTCGGGAGTTATCACACGAACCTCCTTCTCAACCCGCTTCCAATCGAAAAGTCCCCGCATTTCGTCACTTGCCAGATTACAAAGCACCCCACCGGCTTTCTTGATATCTGCAATAAACCGGTCTGTAAGGATTGGCTTCCAATAATCAAACATCGTTCTGTTGCCGGGTTCAGGCAACCGTACATCTCCCTCAAGCCGGTAAGGCCTAATCATATCGAGAGGACGCAACAACCCATAGCAGAATGAGGTCAATCTCAGATGATCCTGGGCATAGCAAAAGTCTTCTTCTGAAAAGTCCTGGGGGTGAACTCTTTTAAAAACAATCCCTGTATAAGCCAACAATGCAGGCAATTCCCGTGTACCCTCCGAGTGAAAAGCCTGATAGCGTCTATAATTTTCAACAGCAATCTTAGGATTCACCTTTAACAGCCGTTCCAACTCCTCGACTGAAAATTGTGACATCTGCAGAGCAACCTCCGCTGCCTCCTTCCGGAAGCCGGGAAATGTAGTGAGAGGCGTTTTTGTCTTCGAAACGTCACTCATAGTTTTGGCACAAGATAAAAGTATCAGCATAGGCATTTTTCCTTATTTCAATGTTTCAAAGGAACAAAATTAATAGAAAAACGGCAGTATGCACTTTTTTTCTTATTTTTGTGCAGTCACTAAAACCTGAAAAACTAACATTTTACCTAAAATGAAGATTAAACGACTCTACTTACTGGGAGCCTGGCTCCTTTTGGGCGTCAGTGCTTCGGCCCAAATCACAAGTATTCAACCACAACCACAGCAGGTCCTTTCACAAGCCCGAAACCTGAGCTTACCGGACACCTATCTGATTGTTGGAGATACAGAGGCAAACACACATGCCGTCAGTGCCCTGAAAACCCTGCTTGCCGGAAAGCATTCGGATAAGAACGGGTTTCGCATCTATATCGGTGAAAAAGGAGACAAAGCTATCCGCAAATTCGCCCGACAGATTCCTAATCACAAAGAAGGCTATTATTTGGCCATCAATGATAAAGAGATTGTCTTAGCCGGCCAGGACGAAAGGGGAACTTTCTATGCCTTGCAGACGTTAGCACAGTTACTGAATGACAATCAACTTCCTGTAGTAGAAATCAAAGACTACCCTTCAGTCCGTTTCCGCGGTGTAGTCGAAGGATTTTACGGCCCCCCCTGGAGCCACGAAGCCCGTCTCCGTCAGTTGAAGTTCTACGGAGAGAATAAAATGAATACCTATATCTATGGGCCTAAAGATGATCCATACCACAGTTCTCCCAACTGGCGCCTGCCATATCCCGAAAAAGAGGCCCTCCAATTACAGGAGTTGGTAAAAGTAGCCAATGAGAACGAAGTGGACTTTGTATGGGCTATTCATCCGGGACAAGACATCAAATGGAATCAAGAAGACCGCGATCTGCTACTGGCAAAATTCGAAAAAATGTACGATCTGGGAGTCCGTTCGTTCGCTGTATTCTTTGACGATATCTCGGGAGAAGGCACCAATCCGAACAAGCAAGCCGAACTGTTGAACTATATCGACGAGAAATTCGTAAAGGTAAAACCGGATGTCACTCCTTTGGTCATGTGTCCTACAGAATACAATAAAAGCTGGTCGAATCCCAAGGGAAATTATCTGACTACCTTGGGAGAAAAGCTGAACCCTTCTATCCAAATAATGTGGACGGGTGACCGTGTCATTTCTGATATAACCAAAGACGGCATAGCTTGGATCAACGCACGCATCAAACGTCCGGCGTATATTTGGTGGAACTTTCCGGTATCAGATTACGTACGCGACCATCTTTTACTCGGACCGGTCTATGGCAACGACACGCAGATTGCCGATCAGATGTCAGGCTTTGTCACCAATCCCATGGAACATGCCGAAGCATCCAAAATTGCAATTTACAGTGTAGCCGGCTATGCATGGAATCCTGAAAAATACAACAGTGAACAGACATGGAAAGATGCTATCCGTACCATTCTGCCAAGTGCCGCAGACGAATTGGAATTTTTTGCAGCACATAACTCCGACTTGGGACCGAACGGACATAAATACCGCCGGGACGAATCTGTCGAATTGCAGCCGTTATCACAACGTTTTCTCGATAGCTACCTGAAAAACGGTTCATATACCGAAGCTGACTTCAACGCTTTGGAAGCAACTTTCGGAAAGATGGTAGAGTCCGGTGACATTTTGATGACCAACACAGGGAATCGTCCCCTCATTGTTGAAATGATGCCTTGGCTCCGTCAGTTTAAATTATTGGGCGAAACCGGGCAAGAAGTTCTGGCTATGGCCAAAGCTTATAAAGAAGGGGACAACTCACTCTTTATCCGGAAATACCGTCATGTGAAAGCACTGCAACAGCAAATGTTCCAAGTAGATCAAACCTATAACCAGAATCCTTACCAACCGGGTGTAAAAACAGCAACTAAAGTGATCAAGCCACTGATAGATCAAACATTTACCACGGTCACCGAACGCTATAATAAGGAGCACGGTACGCAATTGGATGCCGCAACAGACTATATGCCGCACAAACTGGTAAGTGACGTAGAGCAATTACGTAATCAGCCGTTACAGATCAAAACCAACCGTGTATTGGTATCACCTGCCAACGAAGTAATTAAATGGGGAGCCGGATGCACGCTGACCATCGAACTGGATCAAGCTTATCCGGGAGAAAATCTGGATATAGATTTCGGTAAACCGGACGTGGCTGCCTGGGGACAACTTGAAATTTCGGCTGATGGCAAAGAATGGCAGAAGGTCGATTTCAAACAGGAAAAGAACCGCATCACCTTGAACTTGAAACAAACACCTGTGAAAGCTGTACGTTTCAGTAATGTCGGCAATGCGGAACAAGAAGTTTACCTGCGCCGCTTCATGATTACTCTGGACAAATAGAAATTCATTAAAAACTTATCTGTGCAAAAGCCCCTTCCGATATTTTCGCTAAAATACGGAAGGGGCGCACACAAACAAAACAAACAATAATTCATCAACAGCCTTCACAGGCTATACCGATGAATATCACTAAAGATAGCATATAAAGAATATGCTCGTGAAAAAGCCGCCTTTCCAGGCTGCAGAGGATAAGATTAATCATTCAGCATGTTCATTTATCTTCGTACAAGAGCTTTCTCTTTCCTGTAATACACGAAATTTCATTTGTTGCTGTTCCCGCCAATAATAAAAACCTCCACACGAAATCTTACACAAAACAACATATTCTGTTTTACGCTTCCGCATCAGACGTAACAAAGGAGTACACAAAAACTTATCCGGTTCGGAAACACGTACCCTGATTGTTTTCTGCCCGGAAGAGACTCCATCGGGGCAAGGCAACCAGTCGATATCAAGTATGCCCAGAAGAGAATAACAATAAAAAGCAGAATGTTCATAAGCATACCATGCTCCTTCTTCCTGATACAGAAAAATACAATCAACATTCTGTGCTTCTATTTGCAATATCTCTTCCAGGGTCATACTACCGCAACGTTCTATTGAATAACTACTATCTTACGGGCTACAGTTTCCCCGCCGGAGGCGGAAGTCATCTGTACAGTCCCTCTCCTGCTCGCTCCGAAAGCTACATGCAAATAAGCATGCGAACTGTATTTGCTACTGAGTTCCGACACCATGCCGTCTCCCGGAAGAGCTCCGGGAGATGCGGCGGATGGGTGTAGAAAGAGCCAGCCGGGAGATGTCGGATTCAACACCCGTACCGTCCAGTTACGATCGGTTGAACCGACCAAATCGAGGACAAACGAATCGGTATCTTTCTGATCCGATATGATGGGATTCCAACTGACACGAACCGGCTGAGACAGATTATCACACGTCATAGTCAAGGTTGTAGCTACGGCATCATTAGCCGCTGAGGTAAAATCCCCCGTAATTTTATATTTGTTACTTCCCAAAGCCTGGACAGACAGGTTTGTCAACCAATTACAATCGTCAGGAAGGGTCAGAACCGGCTGAATACCACGACTGGAATATACGGTACAAATATCCACACCAGTTGCCGATGTAGTCACACCTGTTTTTCCATATAGGCTGAATACATTATTAGACGATGCCATACGGTATTGACCGTCGGCCACAATACAGGGCAGATCCGTGTCTTCATCCGTCAACTCCACTTTCAAAGCATTCGAAGGTGCAGAAGCCACAGCAATATCCGGACTTTCATATCCCGGACCATTGACTCCCACCACTGTAACAATATAGCGGTGGTTGCGTACAATGTTCAAAGGACTTCCGTCATTACCGTTCATCACTACCTTATAGTAGCCCTTTTTCCCCTTATACCGGGCTGCAATCACTACTCCCATATAGTCGGAAGCCGAACAATTGCGCTCATAAATGTATAAAGATGGCTCCGCACCATTAACCCAACCCTTACGATAATCCAGATAGATTCCACCGGTAACCGGATTTGCGACAACGGGAGTATTTACTTCTCCTGTGCAATCGGTCGGAGCTAGGAAGCCATGACAGGCTCCCTGATGTACAGTAATTCCCTCAATGACAAAATCACCCAGTCCGGTATTCCCACCTCCATTACCCTTCTTCACTTGTATACATGCTGTGGAACGCAACAGTTTCACACCCTCTGCTTTCGTTACGATATTGATTCCGTTCAATGCAAAACGTCCCCACATGACCAAAGGCATTACATGGTTTAACAATGTGCTCTCTCCTTCATCCACATGTTCGAGCGAGGCTGTCTGCAAGGAAGAGATAGCCGCATTTTCTGTCATACCGGGAGTTATATCACCAAAGTTCAAGCGATCCGAAGTGCCATCAGCACTCCGACCGTTTGCAACCAGATGAATGATACGCCGTTCTGAAGTGGCATCCAAACGGACTGTGAAATTAATCCCCGTTCCGGTGACCACCAACCTGTCACTCTCTACTTTGACGCGTTCCATAAACTTTGCGTCTTTGTCGAATATCAACAAGTCTGCGTTCTTAATATCGGTATCCGTATACGGACCACCGGCACGAGTAAGAGTATTTACTGACTCCGGTTGCGGTAGGGTTACCGAAACAGCAACATCTATCTTTCCATAAGCGGGTTTCTGTTCCTCCTCTTCATGACTGCACGAGGCAAACAGAAAAGCAATCAGTATACCTATTATATATTGTATTTTCATATTATACTCTTCATTTTCATTATACGCATTAAAGCTATTTCCCTTGTCCTCGATAGCTGTTAGAATAAGTATCAACTATAGTAGGAGTCCAATAAGGTTTCTGAGTTTCTTCTACACTTCTCATAGGAACCCGCATCGAACGAGTACCTGTCCACAAAGTTCCCTTCCAATTTATTTTTGCAGTGTGTTTCTTACGGTCATATACAATATCACAAATATGGTCATATTGCTTATTACCGGAAGCCTGCACATTAAACTTATTTGTAGAAGTGTAAACCAGTGTTCCACCTTGATTGACAAAATTCGTACCGACATGACTCATCGTACCACCCAAATAAGCATAGATATTACAAGTCATTGGAATACCGCCTCCTCTATACCACCCGGCATTCACCTGCAAGGTTACTGTACGTGGCAATAACCCCGGAGCACTCGGATCTATGCCATGTTGACCGGGATAAGGTGCAGAATTGATTACCGGGGCATTAAAGAATGCAGTTTCTCCTTGTCCAGATTGAGCATCACCACCCCATTTCAACAACTCCTTATTATCATAATTAACCACACTACCTTGACTCCAGCCAACCCACTGATTCTGGAATGCATCTACCGAACTTGTATTGTAAGTAATACCATTTACCACAACAGATGTAGGATTTCCTGTGAAGCCAACTTTCACATCTACGTCATTCGCACTCCACACAAACTGCACGACAAAATAATTAAACTCTGGGATACGAACAATTATAGCTTGAAGCACCGACACTTTAACTGTATAATCAGGATCATCAATATGTCCAAGGGTTATTTCTCCATAACGTTCTTCCTCATTGGGTTCACGATCACAGACAAAAGTAAAAATACCGGTTGCAGGATTATAATCCGTCTCTGGAGCAGGATGTATCCAACTTGGCTTATTGATAATAGTCAAATCACGGGTATCTCCACCATATACTTTCACATTGTTCACAGTACATGTAGTATCCGGATGCACAGTTGGCTGTGCAACCTCAATTAAATCATCAATAATACCAATAAATAAATTACTTAAATGGACAGTATCCGTATCAAGAGTCATCATATTTTTAAAAACAGCCTGCCCTTCTCCATAATATTCATCATACAATGAGTCATCACTGGTAGAGGTTCTTGTAAAAGTTACAGATGTACTTCCTGCTGTTCCTTGGGTAGTAGCAGCGGTCGCTTTGGAACTTTGAGACAGTAATTTCCAATTTCCCCCAACAGACCGAACATCAAGTGAAGCTGTCGGATGAGGAGGACTAAATTGTAGTTTATTGACACTAACTTTAATCGTACCTCTATCCGGTCTTTGTGTTACCGGTATTTTCTTGGTCACATTATTGGCTTTAATGGTAATATACGAAGTACGCGGATGATTATCCACATAGCTATCCAAGTCGGCAGTAATTTCCACCGCATTCCCATCCAACTTTTTCACCGAAGTAATCCACGTGGCCTCAGGTGCCTTCTCCACTGTATATTCGCGAGCATTGGTATTTACATGTATTGTATCTTTAAATGCCATCCCCACCGAAGCTTTATCCGTATAAAGTTGGGTCTGTGACAAATCAGCTTCCAACTGTGTATCCTGCCAGTTCAATATCTCAGTGGAGACATCGAGCTTTCCACCAAGGAAAATGCGTACCAACAAAATTCCGTTTACTCGTGGAACCCGAGGGATTACCACATCCGTCTTCTCAAAACGTGTTCCTCCTTCACTGGCCAGATCGACACTCAGTTTAAGATGACTGGTAGTTGTGTCGGTCGGAAGTGCATTCAGATAATCAGTTCCTTTATGAGCCGGCACAATAAACCGAAGCGTATCACTGTACTGATGACCGGCCATTGCAGTATTATTATGTATAGTAAAAGTACCGGTCATAGGCTCCGCACTCACAGTAGGATTGTTTTTATTGGGATATAACCCTCCTTCCCAGTTAAGAGTCGTAGGCACATTAGTCAATTTCATCGTGTGAGTGCCATTAATATCCAGTCCTCCGGCATCGGCTATCACGACTTTGACCAATGCAACGTTCCGTGAAAGCAATGCTGTTTCGGAAGCGACATTATCCTGACCGGCAATAACCTGCTGTCCGGTAATATAAGCCGTACGCAACTCAGGCATAGACGGCAAACTCCCACCGACAGAACGTGTTTCCCACATTTTCAGTGACGAACGTGCCTGTCCACGGACAGGTTGTATCAATCCACTGTTTACATCTCCGTCAGCACTGACCAATGTAATATCCCATGTCCCCGCCGCAACCGGCATAGTGAGGCGGTCTGCAGCGTAAGTCACATCCGGCACTTTCTGCCTGAATTGTCCGGCAGTAGCTCCATCTCCATCAAACAGATAGACTTGCGTATTATTGATAATGTCTGCTGAAGCTCTTGTCATCCTGAAAACCAATGAAGGATTACCATTGGTTCCCCCCGGCGATTCCCTGTCATCCGTACAAGCAAACGCCAGAAAAAGCAGCAAGCCCATCAACCCTGTATATATTCTTTTTCCTGTCATAGTTCTTTTTTCATCCATTTTCTTCTGAGCGGACAAGAATACCTTACACTCGAGATGCAAGGCATTCTTCTCCCCAAGAATCATTTTATTTCCGGATCGTAAACTCTGCCGTACGTTCTGCATCCGATACACTGATCGGCTGTGCACCTGTAGGTTGGTTTACAGATTTGATTTTCAGTTTTACCTGTTTTTCCAAAGTATCCGTACTGAACAATACCACTCCATTCACATTGGCGGAGCTATGGTTACCGTCTCCACTGATACGTAGGTCATGCAGGTTGGTAAAGACAAAGTCTTTTCCTTCTTTTGCCGTAGCATCGGGCAATGTCACACAGTTAACAATGATATCACTACCTGTGGCATTGGTCAATAAAGCTCCGTCTGAAGCACGCAACAGCGAAACAGTGAAGAAGCCCGACACCACATTATTATTCACTCTGTGGTCACCCAGTGAAGCAATGGCCAGACGTGCCGGCTGATCGACGACAATTCCACTGCAACTCAACAGTTCACCATCAAAAGCAACATTAGAACCACTCAGGCTATGTACTTTATTAAAATTCACTACCACGGTTTTAGGAAGTTCATAGCGGGTGTCCTCCAATGTCCTGACATTAAAAGATGATTTTTGCGAACCATTGGCAAATATCACTCTAGGAGTCAATCCCATATCGAAATCGAGCGCATCGGCTGTGCCTTCTCCATATATACCATCTACTATAATATTTGCCCCCGTAGCATTGGTCAAAGGAGTTCCGTCGGTTTTAAATAATCCCAGTTCATATAAAATATCTTTGGATCCCTCTTCTCCACGCTCGGTACGTACCAACTTCACAACTGCCTGCTGATCTTCGATAACCGCTTTCCCTACAGGCTTCACCAGATAACTCTGCTGAACATCCGACAATAGCAGTTCAAAGTCTTTCACGCCTTCGATCAGATCATTCGCTTTTACCGGAACCTCGATATCCTGTTTCACCAGATAGCGATCCGCCGTCCCGCGTGAAGGGGTGAAAGACAGTTTTCCCTTTACCGGAGTAAAATTATTAGCTGTTGTAGCAGATGCTTCACGAGTGGCATATCCTACACTTACAGGAACAGGAGCCCCTTCCTTTGTAGTGGCATATCCTGTCAGCGTGACAGTAAATACCGCAGTAGCCGTTCCGTTTACCGGCTTGGTTATTTTCACATCCGAAACATAGAGTCCATGTCCCAGTTTGACAAGGCGACTGCCACTGCCCAGAAAAAGTAACTCACCGGACGATGCAGTCAATGCCTGACGATAAACAGTAGGTTTATTGTCCGTCACATAACGGTCAAACTCTTTTTCACCCGTAGCAGAATACATACAAACCCGACCTTCATCCGAAGACAGCAGTAACACTTCACCGTTATTAGTTACCTTAACCTTATCAAAATTACCATCAATAGTGCGGTCAAACTCAGCTTTACCCGTCGGCAATATACGGACAAACGTTCCTCTGCGTGCATTGACATCATAAGTTGTTACCACCGATTCACCCGTAGTCCGGTTCATACCCACACCTCTCACACCTCCATTCGAGGTACCGGAATATAAAGCTGTTCCGTCATTTCTCAACAAGGCATAGTATCCTTTACTGCCACTTCCACCTACCAATATATTACCATTGCGAGCCACCTGAAGCTGATTAAGCATCACCGATCCCTGATTGGCGGGTATCAGTGTTTTGGCAAAAACAATATCACCTTCCGGCCGTATTTTATAAATGATGCCTCCATCAGTCGATGAATTACCGGTAACAATCACCGAACCGTCATTGATATTGGCATTCATACCTGTCACGATGAACCGCTTAGCCGGAATAACAGTTACATAATAAGGCTTCCCTTTATCATCTAACCGGACCACTGTTGTCTGTTCTTTCTCCTTGTCTCCGGAGAAAGCCGCACATATATATTCAGTCGTATTGCCCAGCACCTCGAATTGATCACAATAACCACTTCCGGCATTCTTGTACTGATAAATCACTCTACCCGATTTATCCACTTTCATAAGAATACCTTGCCGGCTATTTCCTCCTTTCGGCTCCATGCCGGAAAGTATCAATGACCCGCTACGCAGCAAAGCTCCCTTCATTAGTTCACTCCCTTGTCCTCCTGCATAAATATTGGTAACAATATGACCGCTACGATCCAATATGACCGCCCGTCCGCTTAGTGTCACATTGTCTTTTCTGCCTTTTGTATTCATCACAGCAGATTGCCCGACAAGCAGGATACGGTTATCCTCCAACTCTGTCAACTCGTTAACAGCGGTAAATCCGGCCAGCGGCAATGAAAAGAGCACTTCTCCCTCTCTGCCTATCCAGGTAAGGTTATACTTCTGTCCCTCTTTACCCACCATGGCCACTTCGTCACCGGCTAAGGGGCAAACCAGCTGAATCTGATTCTTATCGCCATACTTCTTATCGAAAACCACCGGCATATATTGGGCTCTCACTTGCAGACAGGCCATGATGCCCAGCAGGAACAGTATCCACACTCTATGAATTCTTGTCTTCTTCATATATCGTTTACTTTTTTATATTTCTACCTCTTATTATATATTTCGACACGCCTTGCCCTACGGTTCACCTGTATCCAATCGATACCTCCCTCCGGCCAGCGATGATACTCAATTTCCTCTTTCACCTCTTCCGGAGAAAGCTTTATCCTTCCATGAGCCTCTATGCCGAAACGTACGTTTAAACCATGATTGCGCAGAAACTCCGCAACACTTTCCGCCCTTCGCTCTGACAATGAATAGTTATAACTGTCACTACCTATCTCATCGGCAAAACCATCAAACCTAAGTTCGGAAAATTGGTAAGTACCCATTTCATTGATAAATTGCTCGAGTCTCCGTACAGATTCATCGGTCAACTCATCCGAATCGAAATCAAAATAGAGAGTCATCAGCAATCCTTCCGGCGCATACTGCTTCAATGTGACAGACTCCGGAGAAACAGTTTCCGTAGTGCCGTTCAACAACAAAGCGCCACCTAAAATTGCATTTTCCTCACTCATCCCGTAAAAAGGCATCCCTTGCTGGGTTCCCAGATCCTCTACTGTACGGAGGTAATAGATATCGTCTCTTGAAGCCATTTCACGATCGGATACAAAATAGGCTGTTCGCAAGTCAAGCGGACACATATAATAATCGTTGAAGACGGAATTTACCGGATAAGGAAAATGGCTGATACTGCCCGGAATCACTCCATCTTTATCATAATAAGCACTGAACAGATCATAACCACCGAATCCCGGCAATCCGTTAGACGAAAAGATAAGACGTCCTTTATAGATTACAGGAAAGATCTCATCGCCTTCCGTGTTGACATCCGGTCCCAGATTAACAGGAGTCCCCCATGCCTGAGCCTCTTCATCCCAATGGACAACATACAGGTCGAACCCACCGTATCCTCCGGGCATGTCAGAGGTGAACAACAATGATTTGCCTTCATTAAACAGGTAAGGGTGGGCATACGAAGACATCTCTTCCTGTGGAAAAGCCGGAACATACTTCGTGAATCGTTTCTTCTTGTTCTTTAGCACAGAGTAAAACAACTTTGTACGGAAAGGACGTAGCTTCCGGTTTGCCATCTCTACGGTTGTCTTCTCTTTATCATACTCGATAACCGTAGCTACCATCGACTTCATATCCGGTGAAAAGGTCACCGGACCATTCTGTAAGTCAGCAGGTATTTTCCGGAAATAACCATAATACCTTGGAGGTTTCTGAGTCTCAACACCGGTTTCACCGGGTTCGTCAAGTGCATAATAGTGAGTACGATGGAAGAATAATTTCCCCGGATCATTGAATTTACTGTAACTAATGGCATAAAACGGTTGTTCCCCATAATTACCAACCCAAAATTCAGCGTTCGATGTATTCAGTAATAAGCGTTTTGCCGAAAACCCGGGATCTTCCTGAACCGAATGGCGCATGGCAAGTGCCTCCAATGTATTCTGATAGCGCTGATAGCGGCTATATATGTCTTTATAGGCATTATCCAGGCAAATGGCTTCTGCTTTGCGGGCTTGTCCCTGAAAACGCAGAGCATCCACATAATCACAGACATCATCTACCCCGAGCAAATCCGGACGCAAGCTCATTGCTTTATCATAATGCTCCGAGGCGCGACCATATTCCCTTACCATGAAATACAAACGCGCTGTTTTGAGATGAAGCGCAGCCTGACCGGCCTCATCTTTTTCACGCCTGATAGCCGTTTCATACTGAGCCATCGCTTTATCAAATTTCTGCCTGATAAAATTACGGTCTGCCCGCCGTTCTACCCGCCCTATCTTCCGCTCCTGCGCAACGGAAGGCATAGTCCCTCCCATCAGAAAAAGGAATGCGGCAGCCGACAGGAGAATCTGTATCTTCTTCTTTCTCATTTCAGCAACTTTTTATCAGTAACATTATCGGAATATATTATAGGTGAGATTTATACCGAACTTAGTCGGACCTATCCACCTCTTCGTCTTTTTACGTTCCAAAGGGAAATTCACATATTCTCCACCCAAATAATATTTATTGTATTGGAGGTGCGCATATCCCAGGCCAATATTCAGATCCAGCCCCCAACGAGAGTTGAAAGCAAATTTATACCCGGTCGAGATACCTCCCGATACTCCCCAACCTTTACGACGATAGCTCTGCAACGGATCGTTATGCTTTAATAAACCGATATTAAAATTACCGTACATAGCATAGGGACCAATATAAAATCCATCCCATGAGTCGTTAGTATAAAAGTTACGAGGATTCACATAATAGCGCAATTCAACACTGCTCTGGAGTGCCCGAAACACTTCTTCATGTTTCTTGAATAAATACGGCATCCATAGCACTTCACCGTTCACCGTGAGTTGCCTCGTCAATGTATACTCAAAGCCGACGTTAGGCGAACCGGTCAGCCAAAAAGGAATATTCACTTTGACACTTTGTGCCTGTACTCCGCTGATTAAGCAAAATAAAACGGCGACACTCAAAATATGTCGTATAACTGATTTCATTCTAATTCTCTTTTATATGTATATATGTATCATTCCATGTCCGTATCTCCACTCTCGATATCTTCATTCCATCCTACAACCGATATCTTAATAACGGTATAAGATTCGATCTCAATAATTATACGTTTACCATGCAATAACCGTAACGGCAGTCCTGTCTCCCTTTCCGTAACTTCCACGGGCAGATGGTTGATAACTGCTCCATTTTCATCGAGAAATGTATAATTCAACCTCATCGGTTCATTCTCCACAGAAGGAATAAAACGATGATCTACCTCTAATACATCGGCTTTCTCCTGTACGGGTAATGTTCCGAAATGAAACATTTTGTCCTCAGGAGTCAATCGGCCGGTCAGAGTATCATTTTTGAGGTATTGCATCACAGGTGCTCCTTCCGCAAGCAATTGTACCTTCTTTATATGCGATACATTACCGGGAAATTTCTTAAACCGAACCGTTATACGTCCGGTATAGCGTTCCAGTGCTGCGGTATCGGTCTGTAAAATGCCCGGATGTACAATTGCGGGTACGAACTTCTGGAATAATATATCCGAAGGCTGTACATATCTGTTCGGTCCGGTAGAGCTGCTTTTCAGAATAAAAGCAGAAGCATCCAGATGTTGCCCGTCCACAAACGTAAGACTGTCCGTATTGGTATAACAGTATACTTTATATTCGCCGGGAGTTAACCTAAAACTAAACAAGCCCGCCTCCATGCGCGGATCTTTATCCCATGGAGAGGTTGCATAACGTGCACCGACCAATGTTCCGACATCGTTATAGACCAGCACTCGACAATCACTGACAGTCTTGTTCAGAACTTCGGGTACAAAAACCTGATAATTCGTTTCATCTTCAAAATAATCATATGTACACGACGCAAGCGAAAGCAAGACTGCTACACCAGTAAATAATACTATGAGAAGTCTGTTTTTTCTCATGTTCTATAGTTTATTTCATTAATCACCCCCGAGGTCCTCGGGAGCAGCAAGCATTTCTGCTTATTCTCTGCTCCCGGACCATAATTCCGAGGGGAGTAAAAGAAAGTTTTTACATTATAATATCTGAATTTACAATATTGCTATCCCAAGGTGTAGGAGCACTCACAGTGATTTCTAAACCACCATATTCCGTAGGAGTTACAGGCACAGTCGTGCTTCCGCCAGTACGTAAAGTCAGGTTTACTTCACGAATCACGTTCGGCACAAAATTTTCTTTAACCACTCCGGACCAATAAACAGTAGCATCATTGGGAAGTGCAGTACCATCTCCCAAAATATGTCCGGCTTTACCACGTCCTGATACCACTATAAAATACTGACGCTGTCTGTCAGCCGTACCGGTAGTTGCAGAATCATTGGCACGTCCACCGTTATTGGGGAATACAACCACATCTCTCCACATCGTGAAGTTTCCACTCAGAACTTTACCTCCTGCATTATAACCGGATGTAGGATCAGTTGTTTTAAAGACCTCACCACCCGAAATAGACAATATATTAGTAGCAGTCGAGGTAGCACTTACTCCTCCGGCATTCCCTGCCATCACTTTCAGATGATCCGGTAAACGATAAATCATAATAGAAGCATCCTGTGCAAAGTCAACGCCATTCGCAGTATTCTCATTATTCGTATTTCCTTCTTTATCCTTTACGTTCAGACGGACACGCATCAAAGAAACTTCACGTTTCAAAGCAATTGGAGAAGGAGTTACAGGACCATCCGAAGAAACAGTCACCCCTTGAACAGCTCCCATAAAAATTTCGGCTGGCTCGGCATAAGCTGCGTTAGCAGACAAGTCAGCTGCACAAAATGTAGGAAACGTGCCCGGTTTATACTTCATCACCATGTTCTGCGCCTGCTTCTGACGTACATTCCACATGCTCCACTCTACAGGAGTTGTACCTCCATCCAAATAGGTATTGATAGCATCTGTCGAACTCTTCGCATTTGCTATGGCTACCATTGTATAAGTTCCTACAGGTACATCTGTATAAGTAAAGGTTGTATTTCCAGTTGTTGGAGTAACTACATCGGAAAACCGCACGATATTGCTTGCGTCATATAGCAAAATCTGTACCTGGTGGATATTACTCCACGAAGTTTCCGGTACTGCAGTAGATTGTGCGGCTCTCGTCTTACCGCCCTGTTCCATACTTGTTCCTTCAAAGTTCAACTTGACTATAAAGTTAGCCTTCGAGTTCCCTCCGGGAACTTCTCCTGAAGGCAGTTCATTGTGCTCCGAACAAGCACTCATAGTCATTGCAGCAAGCAAAGACCATAAAAACATAGATTTTTTTCTCATAAACAATTCACTTTAGTTTCTACTTAATAGTTGATTCAGACAGAATGTTAGTTTCTGATCCATTTGGCCTGCCCGTTACTTCGTAGGTAACGGGATTACACAAATTCCGAGATAAAGAAGTGTCTTTAAAGGAGTTGTTTTTACTAAAATGAATCTTTACGGTCTTAAAAAAGACAATAAAATCCTTTCCCATCTTTCAACCTGAAAAATGGAAATATCTTTTGTTGCCTTTTCCGAAAGACAACCCGCTAAAAATGTTCAGCTATTTAACTGTCTCTTATACACATCTGACGCTGCCGACGATATGCAGTGTGTAGATC
>ENA-OXUB01000297-OXUB01000297.1-human-gut-metagenome-genome-assembly--contig:-NODE-297-length-32596-cov-44.303801_pt1 | contig 32596 bp, 31 predicted proteins | sample MGYA00249345_ERZ652652 | MGnify/ENA primary metagenome ERZ652652 (study PRJEB26925, sample SAMN05826496) | human gut metagenome | biome: ENVO:2100002; feature: ENVO:00000062; material: ENVO:00002003... | reverse complement strand
ACACACTGCATATCGTCGGCAGCGTCAGATGTGTATAAGAGACAGGTATAAGGCACGCTGCAGACAATTCAGTATCCAATCATTAAGATATTTCTGAGCTAGATATGTAAAGTAATATAAACTATAAAAAATTAAAAGTTCACGAAAGAAACCGTAAAAGCAAAGATTTTACCTTCGTACTGAGATATGTCTAGAAAAAGTACTGATACTATAAATAAGTACATAAAAATCTTATGTGATGGGAGTTCAGTAATTATGAAAATTTTTATAGTGGAAGATGATTCAGTTATTGCTAAAAAGATAAAACAACATTTGGAAAAATGGGGATACACGGCATTAATAGTTGGAGATTTCCGAAAAGTAATTTCAGAATTTGCTGATTTCAATCCACAATTAGTGTTAATGGATGTTTCATTACCTTTTTTTAGTGGATATTATTGGTGTGAAGAAATACGAAAGATATCAAAGGTTCCTGTTATTTTTGTGTCATCTGCTTTAGACAACTTAAATGTTATCAGAGCAATTGATTTTGGAGCTGATGACTATATTACAAAACCATTTGATTTTCAAATACTGATGGCAAAAATACAGGCAATTATGCGTCGAACATATGATTTTGGTGATACTACTAATTTGTTGGAGCATCGAGGATTAATTTTTGATATCAGAAATTCTACTATTGTTTTTGAAAATGAAAAAGAAGACTTAACTAAAAATGAAGCAAAAATATTTCAAGAATTAATGGAAAATAAGGGCGGGATCGTCAAACGAAATAAATTAATGATGAGTTTATGGGAATCTGAAAGTTTTGTAGATGAGAGCGCTTTGTATTCTAATATTAATCGTTTAAGAAAGAAATTGGATTATATAGGATTAGAGAATTTTATAACTACCAAAAAAGGTGAAGGATATATAATAGGGGATTAAGATGAAAATTTTATTGAATTATTTATATGATTATAGAAAAACAATAGTACTTTGGATTGCGTTAGGCATGTTGAATCTATTCATTGGTTTTTTGTATCATTTCCCTATAGAAAGATCCATGTTATGGCTTGTCTTATCTGGTTTTATAGGAGTATTAGTAGGGATATATGACTTTATTGGATATACAAAAAGCTATAATGATATAGAAAGAATGAAAAAGCAAATACAGATAGAGACGAAGCAACTACCTCATCCTAGAAATCAAATAGAAAAAGAGTATGGAAAAGTTATAAAAAAAATGAGTGATCAGCTCTATCAAACAGAGAATAATGCTAAAAAGAATGAACAAGATATACTTGAGTATTATACATTATGGGTTCACCAGATTAAAACACCTATTTCAGCACTTCACCTGATTCTTCAAGATGAAGAAAGTGAATCTGCTGAAGAAATGAAAGCACAGCTATTCAATATTGAACAGTATGTAGAATTAGTTTTACAATATTTGAGGCTAGAAAGCACATCCACCGATTACCTTTTTCAAAAGATTGAGCTTGATGAACTCATCAGCGACGTGGTAAAAAAATATGCGCCTTTTTTTATTCGCAAAAGATTATCCTTGCGCTATGAAAAAGTAAATTACCAAGTCCTCTCAGACTCTAAATGGTTAACTTTTGTCCTAGAACAAATAGTGTCTAATTCATTGAAATACACCAAAAAGGGTTCTATTTCTATTTATTTACGAGATAAAGATACATTAGTGATTGAAGATACGGGAATAGGCATTAATCCAGAAGATATACCTAGAATTGGCGAAAAAAATTTTACGGGATATGTTGGTAGAAAAAATAAAAATGCGACTGGTATTGGATTGTATTTATGTAAAAAAATCCTGACAAAATTGGGGCATGCATTAACGATTGAATCAGAACCAGATAAAGGGACTAAAGTCTCCATAAAGTTTGATTCGAGAGCAGTGACAATAGAATAGGCAATCTAACAAAATTGTTAGAAACAGAAGAGAAATGCGAGATTCAACTATAGAATCGCGTTTCTCTTTTTTGGTAAGCTATAAACAGAATAAAGATAGTTACTAAAAATAAACCATAAGAGATGGGGATTCATATGAGTATACTACAAGTAAAACAATTGAAAAAAATTTACACTTCACGTTTAGGAGGAAATCAAGTAGAGGCATTGTCGGATGTTTCTTTTTCTATTGATTCCGGAGACTATGTTGCAATAATGGGAGAATCAGGATCAGGGAAAACGACGCTATTGAATATTCTTGCAGCTCTAGATAAGCCAACCAATGGGGAAGTGATACTTGATAATCAAAATATTGAACAAATTCCTGAAAAAGAAATTTCTAGTTTTCGACGGAATAATTTAGGATTTGTTTTCCAAGATTTCAATTTATTAGATAATTTTTCTCTTAAGGATAATATTTTTCTTCCGTTAGTGTTATCAGGAAAGAAACACAATGAAATGGAAAAAAGGATTCGTCCAATTGCTCAAAAATTAGGAATTCAACCTCTTTTAGACAAATATCCATATGAGGTGTCTGGTGGACAGATGCAAAGAGCTGCAGTTGCCAGGGCACTGATCAGTAATCCCAAATTAATTTTAGCGGATGAACCAACAGGCGCTCTTGACTCGAAATCTACAGACAAGTTATTAGAAATTTTTAGAGAAATTAACGAAGAGGGTCAAACGATTCTGATGGTGACTCATAGCATTCATGCAGCAAGCAAAGCAAAGCGCGTTCTTTTTATAAAAGATGGCTATGTCTTTCATGAACTTTATAAAGAAAATATAACAGATGAAGTAATGTTTGAAAAAATAACGAATACACTTTCCATACTAGCGGTAGGAGATGAGATCCATGTTTAATAACTTGTATGTGAAAATGGCTATGGATAACGTCAGAAAAAACAGTAAAATTTACCTCCCATTTTTGATATCTAGTATTTGCACGATAATGATGACTTATATCGTGTTAGCATTATCCACAAATAATGGATTGTCGACAATTCCAGGAGGTAACAACTTACAGACAATCCTTTCAATGAGTTATGTCGTATTAATTTTCTTTTCTGCCATTTTTCTCTTCTACATTAATAGTTTTATGATAAGAAATAGGAAAAAAGAGTTTGGAATATACAATATCCTCGGTATGGATAAGAAGCATATCATGAAGGTACTTTCTTATGAAACACTTTTTGTTTTTGTAATTAGTGCCATTATAGGTATGATTTCAGGAGTAATTTTAAATAAAGTTTGTGTGTTGTTAATCAGAAATATTATGAATGCACCCATATCATTCGGATCCGAATTTTCATTTACGTCTATGGTTTGGACTCTAATATTTTTTTGGATTATTTTTCTACTCGTTTTATTGGGGAATATTTACCAAATTCATTCCTCTAATCCAATAGAGTTGTTGAAAGGCGGTCAGGTGGGAGAAAAAGAGCCGAAAGCAAAATGGTTCATGGCTCTATTAGGATTGGTAATTATTGGTGCTGGCTATTTCCTTGCTCTTACGATCCAATCTCCAATTTCTGAAATACAAAAAGCCTTTCTTGCAGTACTGTTAGTTATAGCAGGGACATACTTTTTATTTACTACCGTCAGTATAGTAATTCTTAAGTTGTTAAAAAAGAATAAAAATTATTACTATCAAACAAATCACTTTATTCCGATTTCAGGGATGCTGTATAGAATGAAAAAGAATGCGGTGGGCCTCGCTAATATTTGTATTATGTCAGTTGGCGTGGTACTCCTATTCTCAATTGCTATCTCCATGTATATATCTCCGGATGATCCGATTGATTCTCAGTATCCTAGTGATGTAATTGCAGAGATACATTTAGATGGAAGTAATAGAAGTAATATAAGAGACGAAGAAACACGAACGAAAGAGGATATCTCTCAAATTGCAGAAGATGCGGCTGAAGAAATTGATGTTGTTCTGGATAATCAAAAAATATATACGTATCTCACTTTTTCGGCACTTCCTACCACAGACGGTTTCAATGTGACGAAAGATATATATATGAATAGAGACCAAGTGGTAATGTATTTTATTGACCAAAGCAATTACCATCAATTGACGGGGCAATCATTAAATCTAAGTGAAAATGAAGTTTATATACATGGAACAAATGAAGAATTCAACGGAAGTACACTATCCGTCATGGGCACCGAGTACTCTTCAGAAACATTAGAAAACATGCAAGAGTTTGCTATGGGGAATGAGACGACTGCTGAAATGAGTGACGTTTATTACGTTATTGTCAATGATATTGAAACCCTGAAAGAAATTGACGAGCAGCAAAAAGAGATTGTAGGCGAATTATCAAGGGACATTATTACATTCGCTCAGATTGATTTAGAGGACGGCACACAAAGCGAAGAAGAACTGGCTTTTGGAGAGGTTTTGAGAACAAAGCTAGAGTCGAATGGCATGGAGGTTATGGTGGATACTAAAACAGCAGCAAGTAGTGAATTACTTGCGCTTCGTAGTGGTGTTTTGTTCTTAGTTCTAAATCTGGGCGTACTTCTTCTCCTAGCAACTGTATTAACCATTTACTTTAAACAAATTTCAGAAGCCTATGATGATAAAAATCGCTATGAAGTTATGCGGAAAGTTGGATTAAATCAAATAGAAATTAAGAAAACCATCCAATCACAAATTTTAACTGTGTTCTTTCTTCCTATTATTCTTACCGGTATACATGTTGCAGTAATTTTTCCATTGATGAAAAAGCTAATGATTTTAGTTATGTTAAACAATGTAAGCTGGTTTTTTGCTTCAATTATTACCTCCTATCTCGTATTTTTTGTCGTATACATTTTAATTTATCGACTAACGGCAAAAGTCTATTATGAGATTGTGGGTTAGAAAGCTAAAAAAAATGTTGCTATATAAAATTAAAAACAAGGAGAGACTTTTATATGCCGCTTGAAATACATGAATTATTACTGGTTTTTGTTGTCATTTTCTCTGTATTGGGATTACAGATATTTTTATCATTAAGGAAAGGAAAATATTGGGGGCTTATCATGCCAGTACTTTTCCTTATTTACTCACTTTATAATTTATCAAAAACCACCCTTTTTTCTGAGCTAACTTCTGGTTACTATAAATTTGGCCTAGTGTTACAGGCAAGTATACCAACCATAATGCTAATAGCTGTTTACTTCATATGTCGCAAAATCCGCAATAAATAGTAGGAAGAAAAAAGCTGAGAGTAATATAACAGGAATATAGTAATAAAGCTATAGGCTATTTACAAAATTTAATAATCTATGAAAAGATAGAAAGCAACAACCAATAAATTACTCAAGGTTTGTAAGGAATTTATTAGTTGTTGCTTTTAGAATTTTTAAAGTCGATTATTATTATATCTTAATTATTCTCCAATTATTATCTTTTTCTAAAAGCATGTTGTATTGAGAAACCACCACACTTTTTGAAATATCATCTAAATATTTCACTACTAAATTGACTTGATATTGACGGTCTTTCTTTTGGATGATTGGGTCCACAAATTCAGAGAATTGATAGTTTTTACCAATCACCGGTAGTACATCTTCTTTTACATAATAAATTAATTCATTTTTTGTTGCCATAGGGTAGAGTTTGAAGAAGGTTTCTAAGAATTCTAGAATTTCCTTCTCTGTATCAGAAGCTACGGAAGAATCAGATGAGATAGGAGTAGGTTCATAATTAGATTTTTCTGGAATTGTCCAAATGGTGGGATTTTGCGTAATCACAAGGTTTTTGTTGTCATCTTGATAGATGATTAGACGATAGTCAGATGAAAGAGCTTTGGACTCTTTTTCTTCGGTTATGTCTTGTGTAACGGTATAAGTAACCGCATAGCTATGTTCATCTTCATCTATTGGTTCAATTCCCCAAATTTGAGAGCTAATTACTTTTGAGCTTGTTGGAATATCAGAACGGACAGTATCCACATTCAATTCTTGCAAAGTAGGGGTGAGGTAGTTTTTGATTGCTTCGGAACGTTGTTCAATCACTTCTTTTTTATTTTCCCATGAGTAATAGTCTTGAATAAAGTTTACAGTAAAACTTTCAATGGCATGAGTATCTACGATTGTCGGTTCAATGGTTCGGATTTCATGGACCGTATGTTGATCAGCGGCAGTGAAATTTTTATAAATACCAAAAGTCAGACTGAAAAGCAAAAGGACCCATAAAGCAAGAACGCTTTTTTTATGGGTTCCAATGTGCATCGTTTTTGGCTTTTTTCCTTTCTGTTGATTTGGTACTTTGGGCTTTCGTTCGATATGGATTTTCATCGTTAGTTTCCTCATTTCTTTTTTATTTTTTGATTCGTCCTGCACCGATCAAATGTGCTTGCCAATAGTCAATCGTTAAATCTGTATAGCCGATTGGATTTCCTGCATGGTACATCTTATTATCTCCAACATAGATGCCCACATGCGTGACGTAGGTTCCTGCATCATAGGTAGAGTGGAAAAAAACAAGGTCTCCAGGTTCTGCTTCTGAAAGAGGCAAATGTTCCATCACATCGTATTGATCTTGAGCCACTCGAGGAAGAGAGATGCCCGCTTTTTGGAAGGCCCATTGTGTCAATCCGCTACAATCAAAAGAAGTGGAGGGATTATAGCCACCAAAAACATAAGGGTAGCCTTCGTATTTCACGGCTTCATCCATGATGACTTGAACGGTTTTGTCACTGAATTTCTCAGAATTGGTGGTCAAGTATTGATTTACCAACTCAACGTAGAACATATTGCCATAGTTGTAGCGCCAGCCACCATTTTTATTGACCGCAACTGGATGGGTATAGATGGCTTTTTCTCCATGAGCTTGTTCCTTTGAAAAACTTTCGGCTAGCTCAAAGGAGTAGTTTTTTCCGTGTTTGGCGACATAATTTAAAAAGCCGCCTCCATAGTTATACGCTTGAATCACACTTTGCTCGTCAACTTCTAAAGTTTGTGCTGAACGAACAAGTTCTGCAAAGTAAGCTACACCTTGCTGGATCGATTCTTCTGGGTTAGTGATCGTATTGGGAGCGAGTCCTTTTGATTCAGAAGACTGCATGACATCTGGCAATTTGCCGCCACTTTCTACTTCGATGATGGCTGACAACACATTAATATAGTCGTCAATGTGTTCTTTTTTTGCATATTTTTCGACAAGTGAGCGGTAGTTTAACGTATCTTGCGAGACAGACAACGAACTGTTCTCCAACTCAAACCTTGTAGAAGAGGATGAAGGGGAGTCTGCTATAAAAATCGCAACAAACGTCAATAAACTAAAAAAAGAAAGAAAAGCAATTCCACCAAGAATCAATTTTCGTTTCCATTTCATTTGGTTTCACCTTTCTTTCGAGGAGGGCGTTTCACGCGAACAGTGGGACGATTTTTTAAGGGTTTTTCTTTAGAGAGCTGTGGCTCTTTTTTGACTCTGTAGGACTGAGTTGGCTTTGTTTCTCTTCGTTGTGATTCAACAGGTATGTGTTTCTTCAACGAAACCTGCTTAGGAATATCGGGACGATTTTTAGCAATCGTCTTTTCCAAACTTGGCTCTCGACGTGGATTTTGTAACGAAACAGTTTCTCTTGTTTGCTTCAAAGCCGATGGGTTCTCTTTTTTAGGTTTTTCTTTTTTAACGGTAGTTGGCCTTTGATAGGTCTTTGCTGCTGAAGCAGCTTCTTTCTTAGTAGGTATTCTTACCCCGTTATTTACTTGTCGGGGTGAAACAGGAGCACTGTTTTTCTTTTTAGATGGTGTTTGCTCATCTAGAACGCCTTGTTTCAAATCCATGATAGATTGATTTCGTTTTGTTTGAAGAGTTTTTGGCAAGGCTTGGACTTGTTGCTTTTTGGTTGCCATAGATTGCTGAACACGGTTTTTCGTATCCATCACTTTTCCAATTGATTGTCCAGTTCGATAGCTACGAGAGACGGGTTGAGAATGAGTAGACGAAGAACTCGGCTTTTTCGTTTGTGTTTGAGTAGACGTATTGTCTGACAAAGTCCGTTGTTTCTGCCGTTGGAACATATTGCCAACCATCCAGCCCGCAGTACCGCCAATCACAGTACGACTCACGGTCCGCTGTAACCGTTTAGCACCACGATGTGCTATCTGATGTGGTCTACGGAAGACACTGCGACTGATTTGTTGAGAGTCACTTGCTTGCAGATTGAAGAAACTCATGATATCACCTAGTTTGAGATAAATGCCTGCAAACGTAACAATTTGCAAGAAGGCAACCAAGAAAAAGGGATAGCCGGTTGTCAGGGTATAAAGCATCGTGGATAAACTGAAAGCTGTTGTTATGATCAAGGTAATACCTGCTCGCAACATAATGGTATTGAAGAGTTTCATCAAAGCTGATTTTCCCATACTCGTAAAGGTAGGCAACATGGACAATAGAAAACTAATCGGTAAGAACATGGCATACAAGATAAACAAGACTTGAGAGAAAATCATGATCCCTGTCAGTAAGAAGATAAAAATCGAGATACCGATATTGAATAAAAAGAGGAAGAAGACGGTTCCTAACCGCGTAGTCGTTTTGGTTAATGTCAAATTCTGATTGTCGTGTTCTTCAATCTCCTTTTTAACAGCTTCTTCTCGATCTTTTCCTTTGTTTGTATTGGGATCAATCGATACAAGCGCCTCTACTCGTGATTCTCCAATCTCTTCTTTACTGGACTGATCAAACTGTAATAAGAGCCAAGGCTGTTCGACTTGGACTGAAAATAAGGTATTCCGAATCAAGTCCACGCTGTCTTTTCCTTGACTATCTGAGTGAGGAAGAATAATCTTTGAATCTAGCTCTAAACTGGCTTGACTGATATCTGCCGAAAAATCATTAATTTTTTGAATGTAGGAAGGAGCATAAGCGATAAACCCTGCGGACAATAAAAAAACCACCACAAAATTTGTGACGGCTTGAATGGCTTTTGAGGTTTCTCGTTTGATGAGTCCGACATATCCAACATAAATACCTATAATCAGAATAAACAACAATAAGAAACCTATATAAAATCCAGATTGGGAAAAGCCGTTGGAAGATACGCCTGCTAAAATCTGCATGTTTTCACCAATTTGATTAGCAGTATCTGAAATGAAATCAAGAGTATAAGCTTGCTGGATTAAATAACCGGTTGCATTGGACAAATACAAGCTAATCGTCCAAATGAAATTTGAAATCGCATACAAGCCATATTGCACTTGATTACCGATGCCATCTGTCCAATTCCAAGGCAGCCAATCCCAACTTGAATCGACATAGAAATCTAATTGATAATGAGAAAGTGGGTATTGTGAGTAGAGGTTTTGAGTGTCTATGGTATCATCCACTAATCCAGCGGCTTGAACAAGAGTTCCTGATAGAAAAAGCAAGAAAAAAACAGCTGCCCCAATCAGTATCGCTGTGAGTAAAACTTTTCTAGTTTTTATTTTCATTTGTGCACCTCATTCCGCTTTGTGTAAAGGAGGACGAGTATCAAATGCATGGAAGAGGTCTTCAAAGAGGGGATGTACTTGAATCCTACCCACACGACCATACAAATCTTGCATCAAACATTGTCCATTCTCCAATTCACGCAAACGTTTTTGATTGTCTTCATCTTCTTTATCGACCCCAAAGAATTCTAAGGTTTTCTTGATCTCCTGAATATCGGTGGAGCGAAAAGCAAATTTCAGTCCGATATTATTTTTTAATTTTTCATCAATCAAATCGTCTGCATTCTGGGTAACAAAGTAGACCCCCGCATTCATGGAGCGCCCAGCACGTACTAAACGATTGGATAAAGCTTTTCCTTGTGCCACTTGTAAGAAGGACCAAGCTTCATCCAAGTCTACAATTTTGAATGTTTGACGGTCAGTATGAATGAAATCAAGTGCAAAGGTAGAAATCACGATCAACATGGCAACACTTAATAGTTCAATGGTTGTATAATCGGAAAAATTTGTTTGAGCATCTGGTAAGACTAAATCGGCCACTTGAATGATATTTAACTGCTTTTCTAAACTAATGGATTGTTCAATAGTGCCATCTGAAAAGAGTAAGTGAGCGAAATCATAATCCGTAAAACTTTCAATGTGATCTGCAATTGAAGAAGCAAGGGGATTCTCGTCTTCTCGTAAGGCATCAATCACTAACCATAAGCCTCGAATTTCTTTTTGCGAAACGGTACGAATGGCCTTTCGTAAAAGTGGAAACTTCTCCCCATCACGACTCGAAATACCGGTTAGAAAAGTGAGAATATCGATCGCTAAACTTTCTGCATCTTTTTTTCTTTTCATTAAGACATAAGGATCAAGCAACCCTTGGTTCTTTTCCTCACTGGTTAGATTAACGATATTGATCTCATGCGCGATCTCTGGCAAGGTTTCTTTCCAAAGTCCGCGTTCTGCCTTTGGATCAACAATTACCGCCTGTGCGCCAAATAATACAGCGTAATAAACCAGCAAATTGTTCGAAAAGGATTTCCCGCCACCTAATGAACCGAGAAAAGCGGAAGCCAGGGCATTGGTAACCGAACCTTTGACCCCTTGACTAGCAAGACTGGGTTTAAGATAGACATTTTGACCAGTTTCCAAGTTATAACCAATATAGATGCCATCTGTTTCTCCTAATAGTTGGGAAGCGCCAAAACCGAGACCAGCAATAAAATCAGACGTGACATATTGAATGTAGTCGTTCATGTAACGCTTGCTTGCAGGAAGGAATTCTTTGTGTAATCCAATCATATCCCCAAAAGGCCGAACCAATTTGATACTCCAATCATCATAAAAATCTTTGACCTCATTACAGCGACGTTTGAGTTCTTCATAAGAAGAAGCCGCTATCCGAATCACGTAACTCAGTTTGTACATCGCTTCTTTACTTTGATCGAGGGTGGTTTCTAACTCTGCCACATCCTCTAATGCTTCCAAGACATTGTTTCCGGTCTCGTTGTTATTTTCCCACGCGTGATCATCTAAATCTTTCAATTCTTTTTTCTTATTTCGAATCGTAGAGAGGGCTTTTTTGTTTGCGACAATTTCAATGTTCATTGATGTATCAATAGGGAAGTCGAATTGTTGCTGCTGATAGTAAAAAATTTCGTTAGAAGGAAAGTCCAACTCCCCGACAATCGAATCAATAGTAAAGTAAGCCACATAAAGAGTATCTTCTTCATTTTGTATTTTAAGATACCTCTGATTTTCTTCAATCAGTGAACGAGTTGGTTTGATCAAGTCATAGCGCTTCACTAGAGTTGTTTCTTTCTGCTTATTTAATGGGAGAGGATACGCATAATCTTCAAAGGGCGTACCAGATTTCCCATATACATGTTCAATCACATACCCAAAATCATCTTTATCCAATGGGCGAATCTGAAAACGGCGTTCGATTTTTGATTGAAGCAAATCAGCCATTTTGGTAAACCGACGGATTTCATCTTGGGGCATCACAACAAAATCATCCATTAACTTGTGGTTCACTTCACGTAAAAAAGTGGTTAATGTATTTTTAGCTGATTTTCGTATGTTCTTTAAATTCACTTCTTGTTCATTAACCAGTAGTTTAAACCCAATAAAAAAGCGATAGTTCAACTGATTGTCGCCAATCATGGAAACTAACGCTTCTGTTTGTTCATCTATTCGTTGAAAAGCAACGTCTTTCAATCGTCCCGTTACAGCTTGTTTGCTTTTTTCTTGAATGGCTTGGATGGATCGTTCAGTACTAATTTGTAAGGCATGAATTTTTCCTTCACGGTTTTGAGCAATCAATTGACGGAAATTTGTGTGGACTTGTACTTTTTGTTCAGGAGTCAAAAAAGAATAGTTATACGGAAGCAGCTCATAGTAAGCAAAGCATTCTCCCTCATGATTAAAAACTAAGTTATTTTCAATATATTTAATCGGGTAGTTCAATTAGCTCACTCCTTACGATTGTTGTATCTTGATTCATCCATTCTTTTTGAAATTTGACTGTTTTTCCTGCATAGGTGACTTTTGGACGGAAGAAATAGGTGATCGTCGTTTGAATAAAGCGATAGGGTTTCTTCCCATCAAAGGTGTTCTGACTCATAAACCAGGTCAAACTTACAGGAATCCCTACATATTTTAATAATGCCCCATCAATGAATGAGAGTGGGGGTAAATCTCCTAATAGCATGACAGTAAATAAACTACAGACAAACCAAGCCATTTGAGAAAACGTGATAGGGAAGGGAAGCTTAAAATCATTGATAGCATAGATGACTTTTTCAACAGACCAAATGTTGGTGTAGCTTTTTAGTGTTTTCAAAATTTCACATCCTTTTATAAATAAAAAAGAATGGTGATAAAAACTTCACCATTCTTTATCTATATTAAATTACACGATACCTTTTTGAATATTTAGAGTTATTTCCATTGTCCTTTTGCATAACGTATACTTTAGCATCTGAAAATCTACCAAAAAATCTGAAAGATGAGTTAATGATATTGAGATTATTTTGAGGGTTTGCTGTTGAAAAGACATTTATTTCAGTATAGCCTTTGGATCTTAGTAGTTGCATCGCTTCGCGAGTTTTTTGAACAAGTTCCTTGTTGAGATATCGTCTGTTGATTAATTTTGACGAAACTCTTATTGTTGGTAAATCACGGTATCTAACACAGATTTCTTCATTCTTAATAAAATAAGTATCTGAAATAATTAGATTAACTTCTTTGCTTACAGTCTCTATTTTTGAACAATCAAGGGTTACATTATCTAAACCTTCATTTGTATCATAATGATTTTCCCAAAAATCTGGAATTATTTTAGGAAAGGTACCTCGCAGAACTAATTTATACTGCAAATGTAATGGAATACCTGCTAATTGAATTTTTTCGTACCCTAATATATTTGTAGAAATCCAAAACAAAGGATAATAAAAATTGTAGTAGATATTACCATTTGAATTAAATAGCTTGTTAGCATTTTGCTTTTTAAAAAAATTGAGTAAAACAAATAATACTAAAATGCTAATTAAATACGTCAAACTTAAATTCAAATGTTTTAGAATCTCAATAGCGAGATCCACTTTTTCAGTACTTTTTAGCAGGATTTCCAAACTTAAATCAACCATATCAGTACTAAAAAAAATAATTGGAATAATAGGTAAGGTAACTAACATTAGAATTGGAAGCACAATTTTTGTGACAATAAACAGATGCCATGAGAAATTTTTATGGCACTTTTTACTTTTTAATTTCTGCATATCTAACTTTGTCCTTCCTTAATTCAAGTCCATTTCCATTTTTAAGAGACCATTTGTTTTACTATAACTCCATAAACCAAATTCCTTAATTCCGGCAATAAGAAAAATATAAGTTTTTTCATCTTTTTGGTTCTGTACGCTTAATCGCCAGCCTCTTAAATCTACAGAAGAAGGGTGTGGGATTAGTTCTGGATGAGTATGCCACTCTCCTATATAGATGATTTTTCCTTTACTGTCTCTCCATATTTTATCAGATATTTTCTGATGCACTTTTTTATCTTTCTTAAAATAACATCTTCTGGTAATATCTCCTTGTTGAGGCGTTGTAATATTAGTAACGATGATATTTCCGTTTAGAAGCCTCTTACCCATCAAAATCCCGCCAGATTCAGGAATTTGATGAGAATCTTGAGTATACGTTTTTAAACTATTAACTATTTCATCTGTGAATTCAATAGATAAAATCTTATTATGAAATATTATCATGAATTTTCACCACAGATTTTACATTTATCGTTAGTAAAATTGCTTTCAATAGTTGGGAAAAGGGAGTGGTTACCTAAAAATCTATCACTAAATTCGTAACCCATTTCTATAAAATCGTCTGTATTTCCCAACCATGTCAAAATACTATTTTTAGTGACCCTTTTATAAACAACTTTATGAAAAAGCTCCACAGTTTTTATAGCAGCTTCACTGGAAGTTAAAGAGCCATATGGAATGAATGCAGATCTACAACTGGCTAAATTTTTTTCAATATGTTGTCCTGGTTTAATTAAAGAAGAACGATTACTTATAACTTCTCCAGTAATAGGGTTAGTATTTAGACAATTAAAACATCCTTTTTTTTCATAATCGATATACAACACATGACCACCTAGGCCAAGAGGTTCAACCCAAGTATAAAAAACTTTATGCTTATTTTCCGAAAAAATTTTATTGAGTTCTAAGCTTGGCATAGTATCCCCGATACATATAAAGCTATAGTCAAACTTATCAAAATAATTAGGATACGTTTGTACAATGTCCAAAATGTTCATGGCCTCGGTACTGACTTCAAGATAAGGGCTTTTTCTTTCTAATTCTAACTGTAATTCATCAACTTTAAACTTTGTTTTACCATTACGAATACTATCGGCCCCTAAGGCATGTCGAAAAATATTATCCTTTTCAAACTTTTCAGGATCGATAAGTGTCATTTGATTGATTCCAAGATTTGCTAATTCAACAGATAATTTACTACCGACTGATCCTAAACCAACTATACATACATTAAAATTAGTGAATTTATGTTCTCCACTGGTTCTTTCAAGAAGATATTTTAAATCAAATCTTTGTACTATTAGAGGAATAACTGGACCAGTATATTTTTTGAAAGATTGTTTACTTTTCTTAATAAGAAAGCCTATTAAAATTTCATTTTGTTCGCTTATTGGAATTTTTAAGAATAATATTTTTGCATTATGTCCTTTTCTTGTTATCCATTTTTCAAAATATCTTTTATTAGATTGTGTACAGTTTTTACGAACAATATTTAGTAAGTCTTTTTTAGACCAACTTTTTTTAGGATTCGGAGGCATAATTTTATTTTTTAATCGAAGAGGTACATAAAGAGTATCTATTGCATTAAGTTTTTCTAATTTTTGAGAGAAGAATCTTTTTACAGTTTCAGAATATAATGGATTAACGTCATTAACAATCAGATTATTATCTGCTGAAAAAAGTTCTAATGGTTTTATTACATCATCAGCAGTTGCAAAAAAATTAATTGGCATAGAATTTTTTTGTTGATCCCAAAAAGCAATAAATTCTTTTCTAAAATCATCATTGTTTAGTTTTTGAATTCCATTTTCCAAAGTGTCTATAGCTTTTTTTAAAGCCGCTCGTATTACTATTTCTGGGCTATTACTATCAAATAAAACATTATTTGAAGTTGTATAGCAAATTAAACCATTTTGTTCTAAGTGAGGAATAAATAGATCCAATTCATCTGAGTTTCCAACAAAAATTTTTGGTAAAACTGTTGGAAAATGTTTAGGAAAGACTATTTTAATTTGAATAGTCTTTCCATTTGTACTTATATAGTCACCTGTTATTGTGCCATTATCTTTAAAATCAATATTAATGAGATAGTCTTTTAAATTCTCTGAGTTAATAACCATATTGCTTACCTAGGCACTGGGGTAGTCTGAAACAAAGGCATTTCTAGTGCTTGTTTCAACTACTTCTTCTTCAGGAATAACTTCAAAATCATCGCCAAATTGTTTGTTTAACTTTTTGGTTGCTTCATGTTCATTGAGTGTTTGTGTAGCAAATTTCAAATCATCATGAAGAGAGTTTAATTTATTTTTAAAATCAATCATCTGATTTGCAGTCATTTTACAAAAGGTATCGCTAAATGGTTTTACGGGAAGCGGAGCTTGTATTCTGTAATAAAACTCTTCAAGTTTTTCATCATAAATATAATGAGTAAAACTACTTAACAAATTGTTTACAAAATCTGTTAAAGCTTGTAAATCATTATAGGTAGTTGTATTAGCAAAGTGGTCAACAGTTTTATTTACTTGAAATTTTTCTAACGCTAATACAGTTATTCCGATACCTGTTGGACGATTTTCTTGATTAAACTTTTTATCTTTCCAACGCTTTAAATATCTGACACATCTTCGAAATTGTTGTCTATCTTCTGAATTAATTGAAAAATTATTAATTTTATTTTTCAATTCTTTTGGATCAGCTTCTTCCCAACAACGGTTTTCTGAAGTACTAAATTCTTTCCCTCTAGCAAGAAAATAATTATTATCTTCATTTGCATAAACAGCAATATCAACATGAACGTTTTCTTCGTTATCTTCATCAGAAAAATTAATTGTCACACAGGGATTTTTGATTTCTACTTGTGAGTTAGAAAATGTAGAAAACATAGCATCTCTGACCTGTTTTTTTACTACAACTGGATTAGGGTATTCTTCTCTAGTAATATCTATAGCTAGGGCAACATCAATATCAAAATCTATGTTTGAATCAGAACTTTTAATACCAGTATAAACGGAGTAACTCCCTTGGACAAAAGAATTAAAGTCCTGTTCAATATTAAGAAATTTATCTAAACCATCTAAAACTTGATCTCTATAAGTTTTTAATAAGGAATTATCCTCGTAATTTAATCTAATTTTATCATGAAATGAAGTAAAGCTTTTTTGCAAATCCACCATTAATATTATCCTCCAAACCAATATTTTAATTCTTAAAGAATACTACATATAGATAATAACATAAAACTAGTACAATATATAGTGCGCTTTGTGTTTGGGGTTAATTAATTAGTATATTCAAAAATCCCATGTGACGTAACGAGAAAATTCCCTTCAATTTCCATATCTCTACCTAATGCTTTATAGTCAATATAACTTTGAAGATTAGAAGGTACTTCTCCTAATTGTCCTGTTTCTTCTATATGGTAGGCCGCTACGTCTTCCATTGATTCACAATCACTATAATAAATAATATCCTCCCTGTGCTCAAATAATTCTTCCAAACTAGTAAACCACATACTTTGAATTTCTACTAGTTCATCATAGAAGGGTGTTCCTTCAAGTTCTTCAACCATCGCACATAACCGATTGATTTCATGGACAGGTGTATACTCATCAATGCTAAAAGGAAGTTCATAATCATGAATGACATATTCTTCATACTCACCATTCAGTCCAATTTTTTCTTTAACTTCTTCCATATCAATCGGAGGAGAAAACCATTCGCCTGTTAGCTCGCCTTCATTGTATTTTCCCAAATTAGAAATATAGACTAACATTTCCATAATGGTACCAAGTCCTTTCTTAATATTTAAATAGATATAAAAAAACAACCAACGTTGTGAAGGTTGGCTGTTCAATAGAAGTGTTTATAAATTAATATTATGTTCATTCAAAATTAAAGTTAAATCTCGTCTTCTTTCAGGATTTGAAGTTCTCACTAATGTTAAATTATTTCTTTGTATCTTACGGAGTGAATCAATAGAAATATCTGCTCGATGACTTAAACTCATTAATGTCTTATCTGACATTCTGACTCTTTTAGTTCCTTGCCAGAAGGGTAAGTCTATCTTTCCTTTTTGATAAGAAGTTGTCCTTTTGAAAAATGTATCTGTTGAATAGTAATTTGTTGTAGGTGCATCTTGTAAAATGTGATTTTCCATATTCGTATAAAAATCATTTAACTTGTTATCTACAAGGATTTTACTCAATATCTCAGTAGGTATATCTGCTAGATATTCTTTGTTCATCTCATCTTCTAAAATATTTAAGGGCGTAAAATAGAACTTTCCGTCAGCCACTAATACCATACAAAATGATAGGCTTCTTTTATCAAAAGCATCGAAATAAAGATTAACATTAGTACCTTGATAGATATAATGGTATTTTAAACAGGTTGCTGGTGTTGCTTTAGTTATTGCTTGATATAGAGTAACTAATTGTTCTTTTGCTTTTATATTCACGTAACACCTCACAGTATAATTGATAATCTAATTATACCATTATGCCCCAATGATTCGATTAAATAAATTCAACAATACATCTTTTACACCCGTTGCATTAAAAACTAAACCAACTGCAATCAAAGCGATGATTAGAAAGCCAATTAATTTAGAAAATTCTCGTTTGAATCCTAAATACACTCCAATGACGACAATGGCCATCAATACCAGTGACTCTGCATTGGATAGAAACCAATTATAGAGGTTTTGTCCAAAGTTCATAATTATTTCCTCCTTTATTTTGTGATTACTTCTTCAATCGGAAGGGTTTGTTGCTGCACTATTTTTTTGTGTCGATCAGAAAGTTCTGTAATACGAATCATATCTTTAATGACGGTTGTTTGATTGATCTTATCGATCGTTAGGGCTGCTTTTAAAGTAGGAGCTACTTGATAAGCCAGCCAATTCAATGTGCGGTCGAAGGAGTAGGGTTCAGGTTCAGAAGTCAAACGTAATTTTCGCTGGTTCTCGCCTAAAAACCAGGCCCAATCTGCATTGATTTTCCATTGACTCCTACGTGTGTCCGGTTTTTTATCAACAAAGCGAATGTAGCGATTAATGATAGAGAAGGTGGTGTTTCCAACATTGCCATTATTCAGAAGGTCAATCGCTGCATGTAATGCCCGTTCATTTTTCAAGCGAATTTCGAATCGGTTTTTAACTGGACTATCTTCTAATGGAAGCCCATTTTTGATATATTGTTCGTAATCTTTTTCGTATAAACAAAAATAAACTTCACTTTTTAGTGAGCCGATATAAAGGGTGTTGCCCATATCAGCTTTTTCGTATGGATGAACCAATTCGCCGGAACGGTAACTCTTGAAGCTGCGAAAAACTGAGATACATTCTTCATTGCGACATTTCCTTGTCAGCTCTGGAATATTCAACAAGCCAACTTTGTCATTGATCGCTAAATCCAAACGTTTAAACACACCATTCGCTGCAAAGACGTCTAAAAAGAAATCAAACCAGGTCCGTTGTTGGGCTAATAGAAAGTTTTCGAATTGCCGGCAACCTTTTCCTTTTAATTCAACGAGTACGCCTTTCTCCATTTCATGAGAGACCATGACGACAATATCACCAAAGACATATTGTTCGTTATAAGAGTAGAAGGCATAATCTTCATGCAACATGTACGTCATTTTTAATTTGAGAATCGGTTCAATGACTTTTTGTGGATCAGTAGTAGGGAAGCGAATACGTATATAATCAAACAACATTTCTAGCGGTAAATCAGGATTGTATCGTTCAAGTAGTTCTTCCAGTTCATCCAGTAGCGATTCCGACGGAATCACTTTTCCTGTTTCAATTTCACTGAGGTATTGCCTCGAAATGCCAACATCTGTTGCTAATTTGTTTTGTGAAATACCGTAAGTGAATCGTTTTTCGCGTAATTGTTGAAGCCTTTGTGCTAAGCGCATCTCATCCATTCCTCCAATAGCTATCTGTAAAACAAAAAAGATGTCAACTAGCTCTGTATAAGTTGACATCTTATTCGTGTAAACAAAGACCGGTATTTCAAGGTTCCTATGTCTTTGTTCTTATTCATTTGTGTATTTCTACCCCCCTGTTAGAAACGGGGGGTTCAGCTTCTTGTTGGCGTGGCTACGCCACACCAACAAGGCAAGCCTAGACGATGATTTACGCTTCGCACATCATCGCCTAGGTTGCCTGTGTGTCAGTTTTCTCTTTTTCGGTTCATGAAGTAAAGCAAGAATATGCCGATTGGGGCGATTAAAGTACTGAAAAAGAAAATCAAACCTATTTTTAAAATGCTATAAATAAGGGACCATAAGCCACTAACAATCCATACCGTGTTTCCTAGCAATAGATGGATAAGAGAATCATAAGCAAACATGGCAAACGGATAGAGAAGAAAGTTTAGGATTAAGAGTAGCTCGAGAGATACAGGGACGTTCCGATTGCTTCCAAAATAGATGAACGTCACCATTATCCCGCTAAATGCATACTGACGAATAAAATAAGACGGTTGCAGACTTGTAAAAACGGCATGAACAAACTGTTTCATTAGATCTCCTCCCAACTCTTTCTTTTACTATACCGCGCTTTATAGGTTAGTTCCGCTGAAACAAGTCTGACCAGATTCTAGAACTAAGTTTCTTATCTAGTTGGAATACTAAATAACCATTTTTTACTCATTTACATAGCCGTCTACATCATAGGTGAGCAATTGCCGATAGACATCTTCTATTTTTCCTTGATCAAGGGAAGAGGAAGCTTGTTCTAGTCCTTGTTTTAACTCCGCTAAAATGTGATCAAAGGGAACTCCATCTTCTAATCCACCTTCTTCTAATGGGACAAGTCCAGTAATGCCATTTTTTGCTATAGCCGAAGCTAGGGAAGAGAAGTGTTCTGTTACTACATTATCTTGTGTTTCTCTCGCAATCTGATTCAATGTATAGATTAATGTATCAAACTCCATGCTGAATTTCCTACTCTTCGTTCATGTTGTCTAAGCGTTTTTTATTCAATTGGTTGATGGTTTCCAAAAAGTCATGCCCTTTGGGCACAAGAGGAGTATAAAATTCACTAATCACACTCGTCCCTGTATCCACATAACCACGACCTTTGATTTGTTTCAGAAAGAAATCTTTGTCTACGTCTCCAAACATCATGCCATATCCTAAGTCACTCATTCGGCCGAGTGCTACACGAAAGTTAAATTGATCTCGAATTCCATCTGCAAGGTATTTTGCATCAGGACGTTGACAAGCCAAAACCAAGAAGAAGCCAGCTTGACGACCTAGCATAACGATTTGTTTTAATTTATTCATGATCGCCATACTTTCTTTATTCGTTAACATTTCCATAAAAGCCACATATTCATCAAAAATCAAAAAGTTGGGAGCTAATCCTAAATAAGCGTAGTTTTCACCGGTTTTATAGTTTGACATTTCTTTCATTTCTTGACTGCGTTCCATCATATGGGTGTAAAAATCTTCCACACAAGACGTAATTTCTTCTTTTTGATAATAAACATCCGGCATGACGGTGTTTAAATCCGCTAAATCGGCATTTTTAGGATCCAGAATAAATAACTCGGCATCCGTTTGTAGCAATGATTCGATCATCGTTAAAATGAAATAGGTTTTCCCACCACCGGTACCGCCTGCAATTAACATATGCGGCAATAAATCAAATGCCCAAGAAAGATTTTTCATCAAATGCAATTGTCCATTTTCTACCTGCACCTCATCAATAGAAATACGATTGGCAATCATGTCATATAAAAGGGTGTATTCTACAAAAGAATCTTTGAGTTCTTTTGATACTAATTCGCAATACAAGCCGCTCTCTAGTTTCTTTTCCAACTTCAACAGTTGATCTTGGTATTTACCTAAAGTGATTTCTACTTGAATGTGAATCAGTCCTTTATCTAAACGATAGTAGATTTTAGGAAAGTAACTAATTTTTTCTTTGGTTTTTGACGGAGCATCTTCAAATAGATTGAATGTTTCTACTTGTTTGGTTTCATACCAACCATTTTCGAGGACCATTCGGGCTAATTTTTGTCGATGGATCCGTTCTTTAATCGAATCATATCGATAGCGATAAAAGCCATAAGCTAAAACGGCAACAATGAAACCACTGATAATAACTACCCAAAAACTATAGGAACTCAAAAAATAGGTTTTGAATTCTTCTAGTTGCCAATGAGTAGACAGAAGAAAGTGAAGATGGAAAGGGAGTAGAAACAATAACCAACAACTGAAAAGAGAAAAAAAGGAAAACTGGAAGAGCAAATGGGTATCACTTGCTCGAATCCGTTTTCCTTTTTGGCTTTTTATTCTCATGACCTAGTCCTACTTGTCTTTTGGTTCAGGTGCTTTTGGAGTAGGGGGAGTCATCTTTGGTTTTTTTAGAAGCAAATCATCTGCCTTAATAAACCAGTCCACATCGGCCCCTCTAAACGTCGCATTCGCTACTGTGTCTGCGATAGGGTTGATCAGTTCAACTTCTGCATTATAATCAAATTCTTTTAGGGGAACAGCAGCAGGCAAGCTGACTTGAATCATGCGTCCTTGTTCTTTGGATTTCAAATCATAGGTCCGTTCTTTGACCTCTGTAGAAACTGTTCCATATTCATTTTGTAAAAAGACTTCTCTCCGGAGTGCAGAGAATTTTAATTGGCCGAACGTTTTTTCTTTATCAATCGTAATACCTTGTGCGAGTCTCATGTATTTTTCCTCCTTATGCTTTCACCATATCGTCTGCTTGTAATAGGTAATTAGAGAAACCTCGTTCTCCAATTTTATAACCTTCAACCGTAATACGAGGATTGATCAATTTAACGGGTTCTTCTGATTCAAAGAATTTTTCTCCTGCTTCTTGTGGCAGGACTACGATAATATCATCTGCTCGTTGTATATCTGAATACAAATTGTAGCTGCGTGAGAGAGTAGTCATCCGACCGTTAACGCGGCGTTGTTCCATTTGACCTTCTCCAGCATATTCTAAGTTACCAAAAGTTTCTTTCATACTGGGCACGACATATTTTAGTTCCATTATGTTTCCTCATTTCTAGTAGTTTTTGTATAAGAAAATAAAAGTATACGGGGGAGAACGAGAGAATGAAGCTATTCTAAGGACCTCCTTTTTTGTATAAAAATAATCCTAATAAATCCAAAAAGCACTCTCTTTATAGCCTGAAAAGTTGAACTTTTTAGCTTATAAGTAAAGTGTTTAAATATAGATCATAGAATTTGTTATAAAAATGAATTACAATAAACATTATATAGTTCAGCTTGCAAATATTTGCTATAATTGTACTATTGCAAAGAGAACTTCAAAGGAGGAATTATAATGCTATTTTTTAAAGTTTTTTTGCAGGAAAATAGAAACTCTGTACCTTTATACAAAAAACTTGATAGAAATGATTTTTTGATAGGTAACTATCAAAATTCTTATGCAATTCCATATTCTCCTGAAAAATTCTCTAAATGGATGAATAATAATAATATTTTTTCTCTATTTATTCATGACTCCATTAAGCAAGCTTTAATAAACAATCGTAAATTTATTCATATATTAAGTTTGAGTGATAATCTAAATATTCGTCTAGTTGATTGCGAGTTTGACAATATTGAATTAGATACAGTTTTAGAAGGAGAAGAGTTAGAAAGCGACATCATTCTTCACACTTTGGAAAATAAAAGTTACAGGTTGCTAAAAATTTCATTTCGTTCAAGAAGTAACTTCTTGATTAGTATAAAAAGAAATGGTGTTCTTGAAATCGATGAAAGAGCATTAGAATTTGATAGAAAAGTTCTTCAAGACTTGTTAGACACTCTGAATTTAGGATATGGAGTGATTATGTGACAAATTCTAAAGATAATAAAGACTATATAAAAAAAGAACTATCTTCTCTCAGTAGAACTTTCGCAATCTCTTTTATTGTTGCATGGTTCATTACAAATAGTGAAAATTTTATTTTCACCTTCCTGAATAATATAGGACTAACTAACGAATTGTTCCAAAAAACTGTATTAAGTGCAGTTGTCACTGCAGGAATTGGATTTATCAAATTGCTTATTTTTATTATTACAAAATTTATTTTAAACAATCTAGAACCTCTTGAAATAAGTTTGATTCTAACTAATAAAGGAGCCAGTATTGATAGCCCTATAGAATTTTATCCTAAAAACTCAGAATATGAAGAACAAGAGTTTGAAATTTCTGTTAGTTTTAAACCAAAGGGTAAATTAAACATTGTTATTATGAAGTACATTGGTATTGTTATAGAGGTCTATTTTAACCCTAAAGTTTTAGATATATACTTTTCTAACGGTTGGGAAGGTCAAAATCCTTCATTTCAAGTAATGGATAGGGCAATTAAAATTAATTTATTAAATCAAATTAGTATTAAGGGGAAAAAATTCTTTGATAGAGAACATGTTATTCAAGAAAAATTTCTCATTAAGCCTATAAGGGTACGTACCACTGAGACTTATCTAGACTATAGTTTTTCGTCTGTTAAGCATGGCATATTAGCAAGATTATTTACAAAAAAAATCGAATTAGACTTTAAAGTTATAGATATTATTTGTAAGGGGGTGTAGTAATTGTCCAGTTCTAAGTTAACAATGAAAATTTTTTTACTCGATAAACATTCATCTATCATTGATGTTAAAAATAATATACTAAAAAGAACGTACCAAGAAGAGCTGCTTATTGCGAAACAAGACGTTAAACAAGCTCAAGTTATGTCTGAAGAAGAGAAATACTTTTATTATGAATGGGACAATGAACGAACCAAAACAGAAGATATTATACTTTCTGAAACTGAAGATAATATTATCGAAACTAGAGTGTTAGAAACTTACGCGGAATTAGAGTTTCCGAAAAAACGAAAAAAAGATCCATTAGGAAACATTCTTCCTAAAAAAGATAGAATCAATGATACTTCGATAAGGGTAATTTTCTTTGAAAATGAAAAAGCAATTTATTTTCTTATTTTTACATCCAATGAATCTCATATTGATCGTGTAAGAAAACTTATTGGGGAAAATTATATTAAAGATGTCGATCAAAGATATCATATGGCTCCTGATTTATTCAATTGGTTATTTTATAAATATAGTGTTTCTAAAGGATGTCTTACAGAAGAGTTAACACTAAACAATATAAGCGGCTTTATTGGGAATTCTATTGATGAACACAATATATTTAAAAGTTCTTCTGATCAAACCTCCGACTTAATTATTACAAAAGCGTTTATTAGTAATGGTGAAATATTGAAAAACATTACCGCTAGAATTACAAGTCCGGAAGGAGAATTGGTATTTTCTTTGGACCACAATTCTAACTCAACATTATTTTTGAATCAATCTATCATGTACTTCAATAGTAGTGATAAAGAGATGTTAACTCCGATTTATCTTTTTAAGTTACTAATACCTGCAATAAAAAATGCTTATGAAGATAATTCAAAAAAATTTTTAGAAAAAGATAAAAAACAATTTTCAGCTAAGATAGGATTGGAAGTTATTCAATCCATTATTGAGAATAATGACATTGAATTAAAGGAAATCAAGGGATTATTTTCAATCCCACAAAAGGATCTTCCTTCAGTAATAAAAAATTAACTGAAAAATTCTACTTTCAAAAAAATTTAATAGGCAGAAAAATTAATATTACTTTTCTGCCTATTAGTATCGTAGAAAATCGCTAGTTTTTTGTTTGTGAAAAGTACTGTTTTGAGTATTTTTTAGACATCTGTAGCTATTAAGTAACTATGACATTTATCACAGTTCTTTCATAAGGTTTGATTTTACATAGGTAAAATTAACGAAATATACTACCAATTTTAGAACCCAAAGTTAGAACACATTAGGTTCAAATCTATTCAAAATCATTCAATATGAATTGGTTGAAAATGTTGCCACGTCAAGACTTTTCATGCTTATTCATATAGTCAAATATAAAACCAGGGTTAAAAAAGGCAAGAAAAGCAAGTCAATTTTCAAAACGTTAATCCTTATTACATCAAGGATTTCAAGGCATCATCCGTTTGGATGGTGTCTTTTTTTAGCTAAATTTCTTAAAAAATGGGTCTATTTTACAGACCCTTTTCTTAAAAGTAGTACTTTTAAGATTTGATAATTACGTTATTTTAAATTTTATTTAATTCTAATATTCACTATTCTTATAGTAGTATTAGGTGATGTGACTGCATGGATTTGTTATCAAACATTGATTTTTACCTTTGGGACGTAAAGCATTGTGTTTTATGTGTCTTACGTTTGTTTAATATGTATAACAACCTTTTAATAGGTGACTGGACACTCTGTTTTTTGTTGGACTAAAAAAGAAGCTAATTCGTATGAACTAGCTTCTTAGCTATCTAAGTATAAAGCAAGTTTATTTGCTGTTTCTCTTTTAGCTTCAGTTGTGACATGAGTATAAATCTTTAAAGTTATATCACTATTAGCGTGTCCTAACCGGTCTTGAACTTCTTTTAGTGTTGCTCCTGCTTCAAATAATAGAGAACAATGAGTATGTCTAAATCCGTGAATTGTAATTTCTCTTATTTCTTTATTTTCTTTGGTTATTGTTTTCATACATCTATTAAGGTAATCTGGGTCGAATGGTTGGTCTTTTTCATTCTTTAATGGAATGTCTCTTGTAAATACTAAATGATTGTCCCTAACATTAATATAGCGTGCCTGTTGTTTTTCTTTCCAAGTCATTAAAATATTAGAAGTCGTAGGGTCGATGCTAATTACTCTGTTGCTTTGTTCATTTTTAGTGTCTGATACGTAAGCAATGCGTTTAATCATCGTCATTGATTTATTTACGATAATACTGCCAGCTCGTATATCAGACCATCTTAAAGCCATCAGTTCGCCTTTCCTCATTCCCGTAAAAGCCAATAATCGAAAAGCTGTAAAACACATATAATCATAGTTCTGCTCCAGTACATCTAAAAAATTATTCAATTCATTCTTATCATAGTAATTTTCGATATTACTACTTGTTAATTCGATAGTATTAGCAATATTCATTCGAGATTTATTTATCTTTGGCATTGTGCATAATCGCATAGGATTTTTTTGAATTAAATCTTTTTTTATTGCTAAATCAAGAATTTGTTGGGTGTAACCCTTTAAAGCTTTATATTTATGATATTCTTTCGCCCACTTATTTAGTATTTGCTGACAGAATTCTGTAGTTATCTCATCAACATATTTTTTACCAAAAACAGGTAATATTTTTAATCTGAACAAATCAATTGTTCTGTTGTATGTAACCAATCTGACAGAATCTTTATAGGTAATCAACCATTCTTTATACATATCTTGAAATGATAATTGAATATATTTTTGCTCAGATTCAATTTTCCCTTCTATTTCAGCTAGTTTTTCAAGTGCTTGTTTTTTTGTCGGGAATCCAGATTTTTTAATATATTTTTGTCTACCAAGGTAGTCTAACCCAAGGAAAAGCCTAAATTTATAGGCAGTTGCTCCATTTTTCTTTATGTATTTTTCTATTTTAGCCAAACCAATCGCTCCATTCTGAAGAAGTGTGCAGCGATTATACCTCACTTCAGAGCGGATATCGAGGATGTTCTACAAATTTGTAACCATCAAATAATGATGCTATAACGGACCATGAAAGGGATACTTCTTCAATTAGTATCCATCACGAATCCTATTCTATTAATGTTTCATTTTTGATTTATAGGGTGATGGATACTTTTGTATCAGAAATTAATAAAAGTATCCACCAAAATAGAAATAAGGGAGGCAAATTATGGGACAAAAAATGATAAATGTAAAACCAATAAAAAATAAAGAGGTCCTGAACCAATTTGGAAAAGAGTTAAAAAAAGGGAAGCATGGAAAACGAGACTATCTAATCATGGCAATCGGAATTAAAACAGGGTTACGGATTTCAGATATACTTAATTTAAAGGTTTCTGACGTGAAAAATAAAACACAAACAGAAATTATTGAACAAAAAACAGGAAAAAGAAGAACGTTGCATTTAAACAGATTGACCGTATCTATTATTGAATATTTAAATGAAGAACATGATTCTCAATCAGAATGGTTATTTCCAAGTCCTTCAGATAGAAGTAAACCCTTGGCAAGTCATCAATATTACAAAATCATGCAAAAAGTAGCTGATAGTATGGGGTTAGATTATATTGGCACACATACACTAAGAAAGACTTTTTCTTATTTCTTTCTAAAGCATAATCGAGGAGATATTGTAACATTAATGAAAATTTTAAACCACAGTAGCCAAGCAGTAACTTTAAGATATGCTGGTATTGAAGAAGACGATATCAAAGCGAAATTAGAAGATTTTGACCCGTTTAAATAAAAAGGCACAGTCGATTAAGATTGTGCTTTTTGTTTGTCCTTTTTTATTTGGACAGTATTAAATTTTTGTTTGTTTTCCTCGCTTTTACGATACAAAGTGTGAGCATTGTCAAATTCATCTTTAGATAAAGAAAAATAGACAGAATCTTTCGAGTGAGAATATTTTGCTAAAAAGTAGTAAAAATCCATAATGGAAATTATTTGATTAAACTCATATTCTCTGTGTTCATTCTTTTTAAAATAAATAAGCTTATCTATTTGCTCAATGTAAACAAGGATATCTTCTCGGATATAATGGGTATTTCTCTCAATATTTCTGTAAGAAAAATCATCTAATTTAGATTTGAGAAACGGAAGGAATTCAATAGTAGGAACTGTCAAAATTTCTATGGTATCTAAAGAAGCTGTATAGTAGCTGTTTTTCGATTCCTCCGTCATACTTGAAGCGAGGATAGGAAATTTTGTTAGTTCATTTTTTACACATTCGACGAAAAAATCAGATTCAGCAGACTCATATGGTAATTGATTAATGAGTTGATTAGCTTGTTGTTTTAACCTTGTTATTGTTTTAAAACATGTTCTTCCTGACGAATGTGTTGATAGAAACAATTCTTTTTGTTTTTTTGAATTAGTAAAGACGGTTATCTTGTCTACATAGATATTAAATATGTGTAATTTTTGAATGATGTTTGCTTGAGCATCTAATGTTTTTAAGTTCTTTAAGTCAAAGTTATTGGTATAAACAAATTGTTTGTGAAATCTCTCTTGTTGAATCCATTTTTGTCTTTTCAATGTGTCTAGTCGTGAGGCTAAACTGATTCGATTGCAGAAAAGCATTTTTTCTAAAGTTGATTGATAAATCCCTTCAGCATTATTTATTATTTGAAATAATTCTTCTGAATCAATAGCTCTTTTGTTTACAATTGGTGTGTTCATGTTCACTCCCTCCATTATTTTTTATAAAGAATCCTTTATTTTTATCCATCAGAAAAGCAGAGCAATAGGCTATTGGAATTTAAAGATTTTCCATTTGGTAGGCATCTAAAAAAATTATGGAGGTTTCCATTCGATTTTTTCAAAAACAGCATCAAAAATGATAGAGTTTTAAAAAAGTTATGCCAAAAGTTATCTTTTTGTTATCATTTGATTTTTGGAAAACAGCCTTTTATTAAGGATGATGTAGGGGTTACGGAGCCCAAAAAGAAAGGGCAATGTAGGGCATGAATGATAGAATAAAGGAATTGGTTCTCGCGACTATCCCTCGAAAGTATCCCAAATTTAAAAGTATCTACCCCTTCATTCCCGCTCCAGTATAGCATCATAAGAATAAAGATGAAAATTTGAATGTTGTGTTTCGAGTTGTTGACAAAATAAGAGTTTTTCTGCTAACAATTCCTGAAAGCGGTATAAAACAACTTTAAATAGAACGTTTCCATATAAAAGTAAAGACATAAGTGATTTTCTCGACAACGGTGGGGGATGATGCAATAATTAAAGATAACCTTGATATAGAAGACAATCCAGAATACTATCACCTGTACTATTATTTTTAATCCATGACTGTGATAGTCAGGTAATTTTTGAATTTGAATAGCGTAACACACTAAAATTTATAGACGAAAGGAGGAGAATCATTATGACAAAAACAATCGGTTATATCAGAACTAGTAAAAATTCACAAAATTTAGGTGTAGAAGTTCAAAGAGAAGTTCTCAATCGCTATGAAATTGACTGTCTTTTTATTGAACAGATATCAGGAAGAAAAGAACATCGAAAAGAGTTAAATAAAGCCTTGGAAAATCTAGAAAAAGGAGATACGTTGGTTATTTATAAAATAGATAGATTAGGACGTTCCACCAAACAATTGGTCAATATCATGAGCGAGTTACAAGAAAGAGGAATCAATTTGATTAGTATCAAAGAAAATATTGATACATCTACACCGATGGGGAAGGTTATTTTTACTATATTATCGGCGATTGCCGAGCTGGAAGCCGATTATATATCGGAGCGGACGAAAGAAGCACTAGCAATTCTCAAAGAAAATGGCGTTAAATTAGGTAATAAGGGATTAGACCGAAGAACTGTCAATAAAATTAAAAAGTTATATACAGAAACTGATTTAACCCAGAAAGAAATTGCCGAAAAATGTCATGTATGTATTAAAACCGTGTATAATGTAAAAAAACGGTATCAATTGACCAGATGATACTTTTCATTATTCTACTTAATTTGGTATAATAATTGCCGGTAAGAGACGTTCGTTTGTTACCGATAGAGCCTAAAAAAATATAAATACATAGAACAGTTGATAACTCTGATGTTTTTTTTTCAGAAGTATCAGCTTTTTTTGTTGGTCTTAAACGAACGTTTCATTCATGCAGCTAAAATAAAGAAAGGGTTGATTTTGTGGCATTAAAGGGTGGAAAAATCTTTCAAGAAATGATAGAGGTTCCTGACAAACAGGAAGGTGGTTGTTTAACAGCCTGTATAAGTTGGCTTATCGGATTTGCTATTATCATTGGGATTTTGGTATTAGGTTTCAATTTTTTGATGAGTCATCCAATTTTTTTATTTGGTTTTATCGCAGTAGCTCTATTTATTGGTGTGAAGGTAAGTAAATAATAAGATAGGTGTGGTGATTAAAATGAATAAATGGATAAAACTAACAAGTATGAGCTTTTTAATACTTGTTGTGTTAAGTGCTTGTGATAAAAAACAAGACACTCAACAAAGTGAAGGAAATTCCCAATCGTCAACGCTTGAATCGGCAGAACAAATTAAGGAAAAAGAATCAATTATTAAAGAAAGAACAGCTACAGATTATGATGCTATTTATGTTCAAAATGGTTTAGTTATTGCACAAACTGGAGACGACAATTCATATAATTGGACGATTTATGATACTGGATTAAATGAAAAAAATTCTATTTTGAATGCTGATATGAAAAGGGATGAACTGGCTCATTCGTTAGAAACAGGTTATTCAAAAAAGGTAAATGGAACAGCAGTAATAGAACAGGATGTTCATGAAGATGAAGTATATTCCACTTATTTAGATGAAAATGCTGAGTTAGCAAAGATTAGTCTGGGGGAGCGAACAGTTGATAATGATGTGTCAATAAATACATTAACTTCTGGGAAACATGGAATTATTCCTTATCATGATTGGTCAGGAGTTACAATTAATTATTTAGCTAACGGATACAGAGAAAAGAGGTTTTCAACAGCACATGGGAGTATGTCGGGAAATATAAATAAAAATGGCTATTTCACACTGCTTGACCAAATGAATGATAAAAAAACAGTTAATGATACTTCTGTTCAGATTTATGATGCTAAATTAAAAGATAGTGGTGATAACAGTAGCGGTAAAAAAAACATTGCTACTAAAACAATCAATACAGTGAAATTAGATACAGCAACAAATATAAACGATAAAAACCGTCTATTTATCAGACAATACACTACTGGATTAGTAGATGATCCTGCGATTTGGACATTTTATGATTTGGATTCTGATGTGAGCTACAATTATCCATCTAATATTAATATTATCAAATTTACTGACTATGGAATTGAAGAAAATATTGGTGATGGAGAATTTTTGGGAGATATTGGTGAAGCAGGAAACTATGTTTATGAAGATTTAAATGAAAAAGTAACACCTGATGATTCTACTCCTTCAAGTATAGATTTTACTCCAAGAAAAAAAGGGATTATTTCATCCGATGGAACAGTTGTAAAAGAACCATTTGCCTTTGAAATTAAGAAACCAAATATACATGGAATTGCTCCATATAAATTAGAAAAAGATGACAAATATGGTTTGATTAATGTAAATACTAGTGAAATTGTCAAAGAGCCATTTGCTTATAACATTCAACCATATAACGACAATGGATTATCAGTAATGACAGAATCTGAAGATGGGAATTGTAGCATAATTGATGAACAAGGGAATGTGTTGGAAGAAACAGAATATATTTATATATCCCCGCTAACCAATGACAATCTAGCCAGCTACCGAGAAGAAGTAAATGGTAGCCTAGGAGTATTGAAAATTAGTGGATGAATTAGCCAAAAAGAAATTTGTTCAACACAAGATTAGAAAAACGTATTTTCAATCAAATGCAACAATTCCTAAAATTGTAGTGAATCAGTTGGCAAATGTGCTATATAAAGAATTTGAAGAATTAGCAGGAATTGAACAAGAAAAATTACTTTTGTCAGAAGAATTAGTCATGGCATTATGGAATAAATATATGGAAAGAGTGAGTAGGGAATTGCTGGAAGAGGTGTGAGTAAAATCGTGCCTCTTTTTTATTCAAAAATTTATCTCAACATTTATGATAGAAACCACTTAAAAATCGGCATTGAAAAAAACAAATAAAATCAACTAGTTTCTCTTTATTGACAAAAACATTAGGATGTTGAAACATCAACATTTTAACGATTTATTTTTGGAAAAATCCCTCTCAGACAATACGAAGAAATATTTATGGGTGATGCACCGCTTAAACAGTTAATTTCGAATGTTTTAAGAAATTATTAAGAATGTTTAAAGTCGATAAAAAAGCATGGTTTTACAAAAACAATTTGAAAAGTGTAAATATAAATTTTTTATCGTTATTTTATTTCTGGAGTTAGTCAACTGAAGATGGTGTTTTTGACTTTTGTTAATTTGTTTTATTTAGCTGTGAACAAAACTATTGTATATCTCACAACACTTTTATTTTATAAACAAAATCGTTGTAATGAAAGGGTTTATTAGGCGTTTTTTCAAATATTGACAATATATTTTTTTTGGTATAAATCGATTATACAAGAAATACACCATAAAAAAATTCTTGTATAGAATTTAAGATTAACTATTTACATAATAGATAGTAGTGTTATTATATGGATGTCGATGGGATTTTTTAAACATAAAGAAAAAGGGGGATAGATTTTAATAAGGTCAAAAATTTTCCATCGCTAATAGAGTGCATATTATTCTGATTTGTCAAATTAAGCTAGACAATATGTCTTTATCTATGCAGCTC
>ENA-OXUB01000279-OXUB01000279.1-human-gut-metagenome-genome-assembly--contig:-NODE-279-length-33999-cov-30.497290_pt1 | contig 33999 bp, 29 predicted proteins | sample MGYA00249345_ERZ652652 | MGnify/ENA primary metagenome ERZ652652 (study PRJEB26925, sample SAMN05826496) | human gut metagenome | biome: ENVO:2100002; feature: ENVO:00000062; material: ENVO:00002003... | reverse complement strand
AAGGCCTACAGTGGACTTTCACCACCTAGTTAGCGCCCATGCCGGGCGCACCGCACCAAAAGGGCAAATCCAAAGGGGGATTTGCCCTTTTGGTGTTCTGTTTTAATACTTCCCCTGAATCACCAATTTCTTATTAGCGGTAACATGGTAGCCATTACTCAAAACGTAACGGGTGGTCAGGTTGTGCTTTACTAAGTTCTTAACGCGCAAGTGAGTGCCCTTCTTGTAGGTCTTAACCCGCCCCGTTAAGTTCTTGTTCTTGTATGCGTGAACGCCCTTCTTGGAAATCACGGTAATCACGTTGCCCTTTGGCATCGAGCGGTAGTAAACCGGTCGAACGTGGGACCACTTTGCTGTAATGTAGCCGATCTTGCCATCGGTCTTGCTGTTGTGGTTCACATCGCGAACTTTGTAGCGAAGCGCGCCGCCATTTGAACGGGCGTAATCAATTACGACAAACATCGGTCGATTGATCCGCTTCTGCTTTGGATAACGGGCAATTCGTTGCGATTTCTTGAAAGTTGGGTTGCGATAGAGGTAAATCGTCTTGAGGGCGTATACCGCTGCCCGCTTGGTCGCAGCGTAATTCGGTACATTCGGCGTTGTCGGCTTCGTTGGTTCAGTCGGCGTTGGCGCCGGACTTGGTGTTGGGGTTGGCTGTGGTGCTGGGGTTACAGGAGTTGGCGTTGGGGTCACGCTTCCGCCGCCACCAGTACCCGGAGCAGGAATAATAACGGTCATTGTTGCCTTGTGATCACTGCCGTAAAAGTGATAGGTAACCGTGTAGGTGCCCGGCTTTGATGTGTCGATATTGCCGCCGTCAATGACGAGCCCTTCGGCAGCCGCGTCACAGTATTTAGTGACCGTGCGGCCTTCAGGAGTCACCGCCGAGATGAAGTGATCGGTAGCATCAAATTTGGCGCCGAGTGAAAGGGTTATCGATGAAGGAACGTTAATTGTTGATTGATCGGTAAAGCCATTTTCGGGAACGTAAAGTTCTTTGGCAATCCCGGCTTCTGCATATTCTTCAATTAACTCTCCAGGTTCATAAATACCACCAAGTGGATGTTCAATTGTCCCATTGTCTGCGATGTCGACGGCTTGCCAGTTGCGTGCACCCTTGGGGGAATCAAGACCAACTCCATCTTCCAATCTAACTTTTGGCCCAAGGACTAACCGGGTAAGATTGGTGGTGCCGGCAAGCATATCTGCTAAATAGTCTTCCTCTACGTTTGACATGTCAAAGCTAGATAGATCAAGGGATGACAGGGATTCATCTGCGTCGAACATCTCGTCCATACTAGTAACCTGGCTGGTATCAAAATGGGAAACGTCAACGGCTTGGAGTTTGAGATCGTAATAAAACATTGAATTCATATCCGTCACTTGATGCGTATCAAAAGTACCAAGACAAATGCTCGTTAGCTCACTGTCTTCATAGAACATATCACCCATATCGGTAACCCGACTTGTATCAAAATTTGAAAGATTAATTGAAGTTAATGCCAAATCCCCAGAAAACATGGCATGCATATTAGTAACTTGACTAGTATCGAATTTGGACACATCAATTGTTGGTAATGATGAATCATTGTCAAACATACTTTCCATTGATGTCACTTTACTAGTATTAAATTTACTGAGATCAATTGATGTTAGGCTTTGATCTTCATTAAACATATTATCCATATCCGTCGTTTCACTAGTATCCAAATATGGCAGATTCTCAATACTCGTGGCATCTCTTAAATTACTTAGAAAGCCTATCCCAGCATTACCGATCAGCTTTATTGGGCCTTCAATCTCAACTTTGGTAATTCCCTTCCTTAACGTGTCATTCGACCATGGATATTCAATTATTTCACCCGGCCGATCTGAAATCTCACCCTCACTTAGCTTAAGGGTTCCATCCTCGATGGACCATTTTACAGTTCCAACCTCGCCACTTGAAATGTCCTGTGATACTTCAGACGTTTGGCCAAGCGGTTCAGTCGCACGAACGGTGGGTGGACTTACCGTTGATTCCGCATGCGTAACAGTCGGAAAGCTTGCGAAGCACACTGCTCCAAACAACGCAGCCCCCGCCATAACCAAAGCTCTTTTAACTTGATTCATACTGATCGACTCCCCTCACTCAATCGACATTCCATAATTACACTTCCACTATTCTTCACCGATAATGGTATTCCGGAATGACTATTTAATGTTTGTGGGATTATCCAAAGTTTTAGCCGCTTTTTTGTGAGAATCACAGCAAGGGTCGCGATCGGTAATGAGGAAATGATTGGCATGCAAATTAAAACCGCCAGCTAAGATCAATCCCAAACAGGAAAACTTAACTGGCGGTTATTTCAATCCAATCAAATAATTTTTACGCCTAATAAATACCATTAAAAACTGGCCACACAATGAGTCGCCAGTCAACAAACTAAAAATGATGCCAAATAATATGTCGGTGACCGTAGCCAAAAAAGCCAAGGTGTTGATACAGAATCTTCTTACCGTGGTACTTCATCGGTTTGAAGTCAGATACCGCGTCTGATTCCTTAAGACCAACTTCCCAATATCCTTTTCCAGCGTAGGCACTATACAAGCGATCTCGGTTCAGATAATTATCAGCCCGAACCTTATGATTGGTGTGCTTTTTATAGGTTGAATACACAATAAGGTGTGGCTTAACAACCATAACCTCTCGTTGAGTTCTCGCATTGTGATACCAACGCCCGCGAAGACTGGTGGGAGTTGTCCCATTTTTGGCACTGGCAATCTGTGGACTTGCTAGCAAGAATACCCCAACGGATAAGGCCATTAGGATACAATAAACGACTTTCTTCATGATTTCCCCCTTGTGTAAATGCGATTAATTTTATTATAGGGGAATTTGAACTAAATATCAGTAACTATTTGGGATTCCAACTACGGGTCTGTTGAGGATCACCCCCACATGCGTGGGGAATACGACACAGACGAAGTGCAAACTCTCGTGGACGCAGGATCACCCCCACATGCGTGAGGAACACACTAAACAAATCCCGTCATACCATGGTTACTAAAACCCGATTCGGCCAATTTACATAAACCTAGCGTTACGATCCAGTAATCACAGTTCCGTACAATCATGAAGTATTCACCTAATCCGCCAGCCAGTCATAGGACGGCTTCTATCAATAAATATGGACCGGGACCGTATAAGTTTTTGCTGGCATAAAGTGCGTGTAAACAGCAAAACCACTGCCCTGCTCCTGGGTGGCAAGAATGACTCGTTGGTACTTACCGCCAATTTTCATTTTGTATGGGAAATACGCCGTATCAATGTCGAAGCTGTATCCACTGTAACGTTTTGCATGGTGCCCATTAATACTGAGTTTTCGGGTAAAATGATGCATTAATTTGGAATAACTCCCCTTTGAGGTTTGGCTTTCCGTTTCAAATCCCCGCCGAATACCATGCGTGTAAAAACGATAAATGCTCATTGATGGATACCGCTGCTTATAATATTTCGGCTGAAAGTACCAAGTGCCTCGCATCACCTTTGGCACCGTCTTTGCGGCGTTCGCTGAAACGGGTAATAAGAAGAACAGTGCCACCATTGCCGCTGCCATCACAACTATTTTTTTCAACTTCATTTGAAATCCTCCCAATAATATTATATATTAATGATACACCTATTACTTATAGGCGAATAACAAATATCGAAAATTTCGAAAGAAGATTACGCCATGACTCGTTTCAAACAGTTGTTTCTCATCGTCGTCTGCATGATGACGTTCACATCACTTGGTAGCTCATCCATTTCGGCTGCCACACAATCTATTCCAAAAGGGTGGTATGCGACCCATCTCCCGTCATCCGCAAAGGGCACTTGGATTAAGCGCTTTCATGGAGGCTATTTCGCAATTAGAATCACCAAGGGAAAATACGCTTATCGGACAAGCAAACAGGGAAAATCAAAAGACACGATTCAAACAATTGTCACCAAGACGAAAGGCCTGAAGAAAAACCAGTTCAACCTGTACGCAGACTTCGCTGATACATTTGTCGTTCGTTGGGCCCACCATCACTTGTATTACTTTGGGAACAATTCCGAGAACGACTGGGTACGAATGAACAAAGTATCCAAGTAGCAATCCAAAATATTCTAACCGAAAGAAGACCTTATCATGACTCGTTTCAAACAATTGGTTCTCATTGTCGTCTGCACGTTCATTTTCATCCCGCTTGGAAATTTAAACGATTCTGCTGCGGCACAGGCACTTCCAAAGGGGTATTACCGTACCACATTTCCGAAGTTAGCCGAGGGTAATTGGGTCGAACGCTATCACGGTGGTTCCTTCTCAATCAAAATTGGCAGCGGTAAATACGCCATTGCAACACAGACAATTGGAAAATCAAAACACAGTATTCAAAATCTCGTCTGCCAGTCAACTCATCAACCCAAGAATCGCTATATTCTGTATGCGCTATTTGCAGATCCAACAACGGTTAAATGGTCCCATCACCACATCTACATATGGAACTATGGTTACCACAAATGGGTAATCACCCACCGCACCAGCCGTTAACAACTAAAAGTCCCGTTCTCAAGGAAAACAATTTCCAAGAGAACGGGACTTTCGTATTTTTCGTGTAATTTCTTAAAAGTAACGTTAGACAGCCATCCGTTTGGGAAACAGAGAGGCAATGACAAACAAAGAAGCAACCCCAGCGGCCACGATCATCACAAGGAAGGAAATTCCAGCACTTAGATCCAGCAATTTACCGTAATCCTGATACTGATAAATACGATAAATAATGTAACCAAGGGTGACGTCGCCCGCGCCCACAAAGATTAGCGAAAGTAAGCGGCCAAAAAAGTTTGGAATGATCACAAATACCATCCCCAGGGCCGGCAACGCGGACAGTGCGATCAGCAATTGTTTAGCATCGTTTGAAAAGTAGCCCAGATCGTTCAAAATATTTGACAGCGGCATCCCCATTGTTTGGTTTGTGATCGGCAGTGTCAGAGTGAAAAAGTTGCCAAAGTACACCGATGCAACCATTGCCAGCAGCGCAATTACCGTGATGAATTCCCGAATTCGGACCGTGTAGACGCCACGTTGTTCTAACCGGGAAAATTTCTGTGCGGGGCTGATGTTGGCCATTGAATCTGCGCGGTCATCGGTAATCTGCGATTGCTTTTTTGAATAAGTAAGCATGCCGACAATCATCAACACGGGAATTACCACCACGGCCATCAAGAATACGATATTAAAAAATAATACCGATCCAGATAAAATCCCAATTAACACAATTACGAGCACGAGGCCAATCAGGGCAGCTACAACCCGTTGGTTAGTATTTTGACCACCATCCCCGATAAATTTAGAGAACGTCTCTTTAACCATCTTCGTCGTCCGCGGCAATGTCCCATGTCCAAGATCCTGAAAGGACGATTCGGTTGGCTGGGGGTTCTCCCCACTGGTCACATTGGTGTTCTTCGTCAAATACTTCGTTAAGTCGTACCCACATTTAGGGCAAAAGTTACTTTCCTTTAATAATTTCTCGCCACAATTTGGACAGAAATTTACGCTCTTCATCATCTCAATATTCCCCTCAATCACAATGTCTATGTATTTTACGGCAACTCATTTTTTATAACCCAATCGACATTAATTAACAATCTTAATCCCACGGTTACTTTTAAAATGGTATCATATATTAATGATACTACTATTAACAAGTTCCACAACTTCTTAATTTAGTCATTCTGTCGTCAACATTCTATGAAACGAGGCCCATTCATGAACTCACGGAGAAACCGGCACCCCAATCAATCCAGCCACTCAAACAAGGGATTGATCATCACATTTGGCACCATCATGATTCTATTATTAGTCGTTCTAATCATTGTGATGGTTGGTATGAACGCCAGTAATGCGAATAAACCGGTCAAAACGGTTCGCACCACCACGACACGCACCGTTGCCAAGAAGGCTCCCACGGTAAAGGCGCAGCCAAATGCCCTATCCCAACTGGCTGTCTTTTCCCAAAATTCAGTTGAGGATCCCAGCACCCGTACCAACGGCGGCGATGTCACCTATTCACAATTCTATTTAAATAGCAAAACCCACCGATGGTTCTGGAGCTTTAGTTCCAGCAAGCGGGGACAAGTGGAAAACGCCCGGGTAACTCACGTTCAACGAAGCGGCAGAATTTACCAAATCAACATGGTCAGCCTGCGCTACGAACCGGGAACCCATTATCAGGTCACTGTCGAGTGGCTCAACCGGCAACACACGCGGTACAATTTACATACCACCTTTAAAAGCATCAATGGCGATTACGTCCTCGGAACCGCGGCCTACACCGACTATACTCAGGTGCATAATACCTCGACAACCACTGATATTGATGATTGGCTCGAAGGAAACGTTGAAGGGATCGGGCAGGAATTAGCCGAGACGGTCACTAATAACGGTGACGTCACGGATTCCCAATTTTATAAGGCCGATGGTACCTGGTACTGGATCTTGGATACCGAAAAACGGGGCGACATCGTTGAAGCACAGATCACGTCGGGAACCGTTTCGTCTGATGGTAATTCGGCTCAACTAAACGCGGTCAATATTCAGTATCCGTATTATCACACCCACTTCACTCTTAATGTCAATATGCTTAACAGTGGGAATGAATACAGTGCGCAGACTGGGTTCCAGACAATTTATGGAAAGTATAAGTTGATGGATGATTAACACTGGCTTCAGTCAAAAGGGCCATCATAGACAGTAAAACCACACTTCAATTTGAAGGGTGGCTTTTTGTCCATGCTACTAATTAATAAAGGAATATGTTCAGATAAAAAATGCTACATCACGACAAACCATGGAAATAAAAGATATCGCCAGACTGTACCCGCTAGTGACTTCCCGTACTTCGGATCTAATCTTTCCAATTGATTTTCTAAGTAAACTAAGGGGAAACCGATTAACAAGAATAGTAGTCCGGGTAGTCCTGCGTTGCGATCTAGTACAAAGAAATCAATAATCAACCAGAAGAAAAACAGGATATACGCCAAGCGTGACAACCATATGGCAATTTTAATTTTGGTGACAACGTTCAAATAACTTGCTCCAATCTGTGCGATTTTAGTTTGGGAAAAGATAGATTCTGAAATTTAAGAGTGAATTTTGCGACTGAGTTATCGCCGAGTGAAAAGGTCAAATGGATGCGATGATATTTTCAATCATTCTGCCCAATTTGGCTACGTAATCAATAGTTTGAGAATTATCCCCACATGCGTGGGGAATACGAAGACGAAACGTACTGGTACATTCATGAAGCAGGATCACCCCCACATGCGTGGGGAATACCTATACTTCCCATCTCGTATTTATTACCCCCCTAGGATCACCCCCACATGCGTGGGGAATACTGGCTCGTGAGAGTGGGGCGAATGCTATGCTGAGGATCACCCCCACATGCGTGGGGAATACTATTGGTTAACCACACTCATGACCGCCGAACCAGGATCACCCCCACATGCGTGGGGAATACCCAGATGGCACCGATTACAGTGCCACGGCGGTGAGGATCACCCCCACATGCGTGGGGAATACAATTTATGTATTAAAAAAGCTCAACACATACTAGGATCACCCCCACATGCGTGGGGAATACGACCAACAATGAAGGTTGGCGCCACGGTTTACAGGATCACCCCCACATGCGTGGGGAATACGACCGGTTGTCGCGGTCACAGAAAGACACCCTAGGATCACCCCCACATGCGTGGGGAATACTGCGCTATGACAAAGCCCACCGAACGGCTGATGGGATCACCCCCACATGCGTGGGGAATACCATAGTTAATCCACCTACCCTTACAATTCCGATTGAGGATCACCCCCACATGCGTGGGGAATACCCATCGTGTCTAGAAACGCTTGTCGGTCCTCAAGGATCACCCCCCATGCGTGGGGAATACCGCCCAGCCGTCAAAATAATGCGGACGTCACGAAGGATCACCCCCCATGCGTGGGGAATACTCTAAACAAATCCCGTCATACCGGCATTGTGAAATTACGAATTAGCTAAATTACCTTAACTTGCATTCGACCTCCATTTGGCAACCAACCTAATCATAGCAAACAACTCTCCCCTAATCCACAAAATCCAAATCAGATTCGCACACATTTCATCGAACAAAAAAGAACCCGGTCCCCCAGGTTCTCAAATCAAAATTTAATACTTAACCGTCACAAACTTCGGGCTAGCCGTTACATAACCACCATTCACAACGCACCGCTGAACCCCAGTCCGCGTTCTTGAAAATTCGTGGCTGAACGTGACTTTCTTAATGGTCAGCTTGGTGCCCTTCTTGAAGTGGCCGTTGCGCTTGGTAAAGTTTGCATCCCCATAACGATTAATCATCTTCTTCACAACCAACCGTTTTGGCTGCTGGTGGCGGCCCATCTTCACCAGTTTACGATTTCCGGTGATGTAGTCACCGTTGCTTAGCAGGTAACGGGTTGTCAAATTGTGGCGAACAAACCCGTGGACTTTGAGAACCGTCCCTTGCTTGATATTCTTCACTTTACTGGTCAAATTCCGGTTCTTGTAAGCATTGACGCCCAGCGGATTAATCACCGTTAACGTCTGATGTTTACTCTGATAATAAACCGGGCGGACGTAGTTCCAGTTAGCGGTGATGTAGCCGCGCCAACCATCGGTGTTGCTGTGGTGGTTCACGTCACGAACCTTGTACCGCAGCCGACCGTTCGCCGATCTTGCATAATCAGTCACCACAAACATTGGGCGGTTCACCCGCGGCTTCTTAACGTAACCGGCCATCCGCTGCGCTTTCTTGAAGGTGGCATTCTTATAAAGGTAGATCTTGTTTAACGAATAAACGGCGGTCCCCTTCTTCACAACCTTACCGCTAGCCTGAGGTTCAAGCCCGGTCTCAACCTTGGTGCCTGGCTGGTCAGCCTTGTTCCCATTGGTTGGCGTACTACTTGGGGTCGTTGGTGTGACCGGTGTCGTTGGCGTCCGTGGTGTTACCGGGTTATTTGGCGTGCTTGGATTGACCGGATTACTTGGCGTCGGCGTCACTGGGGTATTCGGCGTCACCGGCGTTGCATCCTTGGTATAAACCAATTTGACGGTCTGCGCCTGATCACTCAGTTTACCCGTTTGCGTTGGGTCGTACTTGCTAAATTTGTATCCAGGAATTGCCAATTTGTAAGCATCAGTTGCCAAATCAAATTCTTTCCCGATTGTTCCAGTGATCGTCTGGGAAGCATGAATCGTGGCGCCCTTTTCGTCGACGTATTCAACCGTAGTTGCGGCGGCCTGCTGGGCAATTTCGTACGGCAGGTAGTACGCAATCAGTCCGTGGCCATCGTCAGGGGCTGGCGTTACCTGATACTGAATCACCATGTAGTAGGTGTAGGGATTTTCAACAACCGTCGAATTGCGATCCTTATGTGGGTCGGTCTTATCAATTGTCGGTGTAACCTGCTTTGCCAATCCTTTAAATTCAACATCGTCGCCAACAACCGTGGTGCTTCCTCGCTTATCGTTTTCCCCAACCCCGAAAATGCCATTTCTAAAGATCTGGATTGTTGGATGCGACTCACCCTCGCCGTAATATGCGTTCGGCGAGTACGGAATATATAACCAGTCATGGAAATTGTTGACAAATTTAGGGTTGTAAACTTCCCACTCGTTATTTGCGGCATTCCCGTTTTTAGGGAGTGCGTTGACAAACGGTGCCTTGAACGTGTACGAATTAGTTTCCAATTGAACCTTTGGCAGGATAACGTGTTGGTTCCCCCAGTTGAAGTTCGCGGTGTATTTCGCGGCATCCAACAAGTTCAGATCGGCAACTTCATTGTTACTAACGTCAAGCCAGGTGAGCTTGGGTAAGTTGGCAATTGGCGCCACGCTTTTAACCCGGTTACCATAAAGGTTCAATTTCTGCAAATTATTCAGTCCCTGGAGCGGCGTTAAATCGACCACATCGTTGCGGTAGAAGTGATGGCCGCCATCCAGACCCCAATTTTGTGGTAATTCGAGGGTTTCCAAATTCGTCGCGTGTTCAAGACCCTGCAAAGAATAATTTCCCGGATTTACCGGGCCAATGCCGCCGTTACCGCCATTGACCGGCTCGTGAGCAACCTGATCCGCCGTCTTCCCGTCAGTGGAATCAATCACTTTGAGTTTACCCAGCGCCTCGAGAAACTGAGCTGGCGACAAACTGGTGATCGTGGCGCTTGGATCAACTAATTTTTCGTTTTTCATTTCAAATAAAACTAGGTGCTGCAGCCGTTCATTCGGCATTATCTGATTAATGGTCTCTTCGGCCGCAGCCACCTGCGTCACCAAAACCGCCGGCGGATTCGTCCCCGTGATGGCCGTTCCCCAAAGCAGCCCGGCCGAGCCTAACGTGATCCCAATCCCCAATAAGCATTTGCTGATTTTCATCATATTCACCCCATAATGAATTGATCGTTGTAACAAACCGAACATCTTTCATCCTTAAGATACGCTCGGAAACATAACTTGTAAATCATAATGTTCCGATTATTAAATAATGATTAGTAATGGAATGTAGATAGCGTATACTGTCCATTTGATGGGCGATATATTAATTTTAAGCGGCTAAAATGATCTGAAACGGGAGAATTCAGGATTAAGATCTTGTTAGCCACGAATTCAAATTCTGCTTTCCGACATGCTGATTTGTTTGCTATACTACGACTATATACACGAGTAACCAGCCAAAAGGAGACCAATATGAATAAACAGAAGCCTTTAACCACCGAGGTAGATACTTACGTCGAGCGTATCATGAGTCATTACTGGCCGAAGTTTGCGGATGCCAACCCAACTGTGTCGGAAAATTTAGATAAGCCGGAGGTCCTTGCTGGCGCCCGGAATATTACCGCGATTTTCATGAGTGCTTTAATGGTCCCCAAGATTAAACTGGTATCGGATATCGATGAATCTGATATTATTGCGGCGGCGCTGAGGTTGAGGAAACAAATCGATCCCAGTGACGATCAGGCCGTGGATACCTTCGAAGAAAGTCTGATGATGGGCAGCGTTTTCTTAGGAGCGCTTGCGGGTACCGGGCAATTAACCCTATCTGAAAGCCAAGTTGCGGAAACATTTGACGAAATCATGGCCGCCATGCTTTCGTCTGAAGACGGCAAACTTGTCGATGGCGATTTTGAGGATCCTGATCGTCTTGCCTACCACTATGATAATCCGGACTTGCCGCCTTACTTAGTCAACGTCGCTGAGGAGGTCAACGAGGACGCCCTCAATTTGGTTGAAGAATTTGTCGATTCCGATAAAATTGCCAGCATCCAAGAAACCATCCCCAAGCGGGTCACTGACGCGTTGCCAAGCCTATTTCAAGATATATCTAATCATATGTACGGTGAATCTCGCGAAGAACCTTCTGAGTGGACCACTAAGTCATTCAAGAAAGTCATGAAGAATTATTTCATTAAGGATGCCCTCGTTTTCCCGGATGACTATCAGTACGTGGAACCTATTGGATTAAGCTTTATTGACGATTTGGTTCAAAATGACTTCATCTCCGAAGTAACAGGAATCAAGTTCAAAACAAGCCTTTCCAAGATTGCGCCGGCAATTATCAAGCTTGGTTCTGACCAGCAGCATTTTTCTGATGAAAAGCGGGAGATGTTGGGGCTTCTTGGTAAGGTTCACGAAGAATCAGAGATTGGAAATGATGATTAATAATTACCTTTGAATTGAGAATTTTCCCATAAAAAAACCGCCGGCAATCAAGCTGGCGACTTTTTGTGATTATCGAATAGCCTTCACATACTTCGAATTTCCGGAAATGAATCCCCCGGCAACCCGATACCGTAGCGTGCCACGTTTAGTGACGTCGTTACCGTGTGAATAGTCATAACTATAAACCTTGAAAACTTTGCCGGCATTAAAACGATGATTTCGCCGGGTTAAATTAACATCCCGATAACGATTCAAATCAGTCTTAGCCCGTACCTTGGTAACTTGATGATGACGTCCCATCATCACTAGTTTCCGGTTAGCCGTCACAAATTTACCATTGGCCAGCTGGTAGCGGGTGGCTAGGTTATGCTTCACAATCCCCTTAACCTTAAGAACTGTTCCCTGCTTATAATTCTTTAGCTTGCCTGTCAAATTCTTGTGTTGATAGGTGTTAACGCCCTTTGGCGAAATAACTGTAATCGGTGACCGCTTAGTAGTATAATACACCGGCCGAACGTACTGCCAGTCCGCAGTGATGTAACCGGTCTTGCCATCAGTTCGGCTGTGATGGTTCACGTCCCGAACCTCGTAACGTAACTTTCCCGCCGTTGAGCGAGCATACCCAGTTACCACAAACATCGGCCGATCAATTCGAGGCTTCTTCACGTACTTAGCAATGCGTTCGCCCTTCTTAAAATCAGCCTGCTTGTATAAATACAGTGGTTTCAAGGCATATACAGCTGCATCTTTTTCAACGGCGTAGTTTGGTAAGCTAATTACGCTACTTCCTTGATCTTGTGAAGAACTATTAGCTGATGGCGTACTGGAACTCGGCAAAACTGATGAGGAACTTGAACTGGAATCACTGGATGCAGATGACGAACCACCACCCGGAGTAACGGGTGTGGTCTTAGTCTCGTGGTATTTAAGGACCACCTGAGTAGCCGTTTTACCATCTTTGTCTAAGCTGCCAAGTCTAAATGTCCTCGGGTTTTCAGCATCTGCAGTGTAGCCAGGAATCGTCTCTTGCGGGACATCCTTATTATCGCCAAACGCTCCAGATAATGATACATCCTTGCCAATGACCTTGTCGTGATCATCCGCATCTACATGGACCACGTTAACCGAAATCGTCTTTACAGGATCCTTCTTAAAGTAGAACTTAACGTTTTGCAAGACATCATCAAACGGTAGCTTTGATATGTCCTTGCTACCGCTAAATGGCAACGTATTCCGATCATAGTTATACGCAGCTGGGGCGTCGACCTTCACTAACCGATAACCCTTCTGAGCCAGTTCATCAACTTTTGGGTTAATTGTTGCATCGGTTGTTAATGATCCCTTTAACGTCTGAGTCGGCTCATCCGAGATTTCCTTGTTCGTATCCGCATCGAGATAACTAACATTGACAACGCCAACAGCTGAGTACTCGATGTCGTTAATTCGCACATTCATTGATGCAGCAGACAAACCATTGGCTGCCGATATTGCGAGATTCATGAATGGTCCATCAGCTTGAATATTTTTCGAAAAATCATAACTGTCAGTGTATTTCTGATTACCGACAGTCAATCCATAAGTCATAGTTTTCTTATTCCCATTGTATGAAATTGAAAACGGAAGCCACGTTTTCCCCTGATCAAAATCATTGTAACTAAACGTATGAGCCTCATGGGAATCATCATTAATTACCGATTTCGCCCATGAAGAGTTAGGAATATTATCGGTACTTGAACTAGTACCAATAGATGAATCATTGACATTTTGAAAGAACCCAATGTAAGGTGATGTTTCAACCGGATCAGCGAAGCTCCGGCCACCTTCTGAACCGGCATTATGAACTGTATCCATTACAACACCAAAGGCACCTGGGATCCCCCCAACTCCCATTCCTTCCCCAAAGTTACCAACTGTAGTTGGATCACCTGGACGAAATGCAAAACTAATGCCATCACCGTAACCATCCCAGAGATCATTCGGATCACTAGGGACAACTTGGATACTACCGGTTAATGAGAATGACTTCGAAAGATCCATGTTGCTATTCAAATATGTCATTCCGGAAATCCATTGTTTTGTTGACGTCAAGCTAACAACGCCAGAATCAGTATTGTATGTTGCCGATCCATTTAATTTAAAGTAATCCAAAAAGTTATGTTGATCGATTGGGATTATCGAACTATCAGCATCCCCGGTCGCTACCGCAACATTAGAAGATGCTGCGTTCACAATTGGCTGTTGATAGGCTGTATAACCGCCAACCGCTAGGAATACCGAAGCCATGGCAACCCCTCGCCAAAGCCATTTTTGGGGAATCCGATAAGATTCCAACGTAGATAATCGCTTCATGATTTAATATACCCCTTCACTTTAAAAGTTTCACCATCTATCATATCATAGTTAACGCGGTGAAACTTTAGCACCCCATCACTATTTTTTGTAAATATCCAAATTCTTACCTAGATTAATCATTTTACGACCATCAAGTTTTTTAATTAACCCGAAAATTCTCATGCAACGTTGTTCAAGTCTCTGCAACCATTTTGAATTAAATCAAGTGAACGGTTTGCTACAAGCTTAGCGCACTGCCAGGCTAGCAATAAAGGGTAATTGAAGAAAGCCAACTAGTTGAAATAAGTCCTACCCGTAATGACTGGGTAATTATTCTGGGAGATGATTCTATGCCAAACACCTACGTTAAAAGCATAACGGAAACTTATACGATTCGTGGTGAAAGAATCGACGTCACTGCCGATGCTAAATTTGATGCGAAAACTCACCATCAATTATTTGATGAGAAATTGGACGACAAGGCTGTCAGCCAGGCACTCGATAGTTACCGCAGCCGCCATACCATGATTACGCCCGAGCGGATTAAAACTTTACGTCACCAATTTGGCCTCTCACAGCGAGATTTTGCCGCTCTGTTAGGGTGGAGCCCAACGACAATTGCGACTTATGAAACGGGTGCTTTGCCATCCAAAGCCAACGATCACATATTGAAGAGTCTTGAATCGGATGATACCAGCTTTGCAAGTAGTCTGTATCAGGATGCCCAAGGGAAGATGACCGAACGAGGACGTCAAGCTTTTGAACGAAGCATCCGGGAATCAAGTGAGGACCGGGCGCTAAAGCTGATTGATATGGGAATTAACGAATACTTTGCCGATAGCAATTTCACTATCTACTCCGGCTTTAGTAAGTTCGATCTCAAAAAGTTTACCAGTATGGTGCTCTTCTTTGTCAATAAAGTTCCTGAGTTAACAAAAACCAAGCTAAATAAATTGATGTTCTACGCCGACTTCAAGCATTTCAAAGATCACACGGTTTCTATCAGCGGCGCATCCTATGCACAGCTCCCTCATGGCCCCGTGCCGGATCATTATAGCCTGCTCTATGCTTCAATGGAAAACGTTAACTTAATCAATGAAATTCCCACCGGGTCCCAAAAATATCAGTGGCAATATTATAAAGCCGTCCAACCTGTTGATGAAACTATTTTTAATAAAGACGAACTCGCCACTTTAACCGAGACGGTTCAACGATTTGGCGATTTATCAGCAAACGCCATTTCTGACCTTTCCCACACTGAAAAAGCGTGGCTGGAAAATGAGACTGGCCATCAAATTTCATATGAATATGCGACAAAGTTGTCGTCCTTAAACCAATAGTGTTCACCTATCTTGGGTGCCCGTTCTCTAAGCTTATAACCAAAAGGGCGCCTTTTTTGTTGTCTAAAAAACGAGCCCACTGAGACTCGCCTCAATAATTTCTTGTTCAGTTTAATCGCTGTCTAGGCCTTATAAAAGATGAGCCCCCAGCTTTCCCAGCCGAGCGCTTATCTTTTTTCATCTAAGCCTACAAAAATAATCAATCTGGCACTTTATTCCCAGAAACCAACCTAATTCATCGTCAACCCACCATCCACGGTCACGTTCTGACCAGTCAACCCACGGCCAGCTTCCGATCCCAGAAAGACGACTGCTTTGGCAACGTCTTCGGGGGTCGTGACCTTATCCAACGGCGTGTTATCCTTAATCATTTTGAAAACTTCCGGCGTCGTGACCGCACTGGCATCCGTTGTCTTGAGCAGACCACCCGACACCACGTTAACGGTAATGCCGTATTGACCTAAATCCGCGGCTAAATTTCTGGAGAAACCAATCAACGCCGCCTTTGCGGTGGTGTACTGGTGATAGGCAACCACTGGACTTTGGTAGAGATTGGTCCCGATACTAACAATTTGGCCGCCATGCTGCTTTATCATGCTGGGCAAGGCACTTTGCACCACGTTAAAGGCGCCCTTCAGAGTTCCATCCAGTTGAGCTTGGTAGTCATCCCAAGTCAAATCGGCAAATGGCTTTTGGGCCACCGGATCAAATTTGAACCCGACCAACGCGTTATTCACCACGGTGTTGATCGCGCCAAAGTGGTCGACTGCTTCCTTAGTCATCTGATCAACGGCCGCCCGGTCACGAACGTCAGCCTTAATGGCAATCGCGTGATCGGCGCCAATGTCGGCAACCACCTTTTCTGCCAAATCAGGGTGCTGAAAGTAGTTGACAACCACGTTATAGCCAATCGAAGCAAACTGCTTGGCGGTTTCCGCACCTAATCCCCGACTACCGCCTGTAATTAACACTGTCTTTGTCATTTTGTTATGCCTCCAAATTAAATTCATGAACCCCGTCATCACAACCGTTCAATCCATTCACTTAATTTAACTGCCAGCCAATCATCCAAAAAAGAGGTTGAATTCGCAGTGAATTCAACCTCAATCAGGATTTAATAACGCATCAATTTCCAGTAATTGTGGCTGCATTCCTCCGCTGGTACTGACCAGATCAGGTAAAAGGGTTAAGACTGCGGTCGCAATCTACTCTCAGCGCAATGGCTCCCCTTGCAGTTTGGTTAAGCAATTAAAGTATAGCACAGGAACAGCCGATCAGAACGTCGGCATAATTTCTCATGGCCGTACTAACAACCAGCATTCCCATTTTATTTTTAAAGCGACGGATCAATCATAATCTTCACCTGTGACTTATCGGTGGCCAGCATCTTAATGCCCTGATCCAGCGCGTCGTCCAGGCTGACTTTCTTAGTGATGACCTGCTTGAACAGATCCTTGTTGTTGTCGATAATTCCCAGAACGTTCGGGAACGAATTGTTGTAGCACAGGGTGGTGATGATATCCAGGCCCTGCATAATCAGGTCGTCGGTCATGTTCATGGTTAGCGGCTTGCCGTACAGCGCAACAATTTGAATCGTTCCGGTCCGCTTGGTGACTTTCAGGGCCGAGTCAAACGTGGATTGGACCCCGGCACATTCAAAGGTGATGTCAACGCCATTTGGTAAGTCCTTCTTAATGAAGGCTTCGACGTCGGTTTGGGTTGGATCAAGGGCGTTTTCAATTCCCAGCGCCTTGGCCTTTTCCAAACGAACTTTGGAAACGTCAACGATGTAAACGTGGTTGGCGCCGGCAATCTTAGCGAGAACGGCTTCCAGCAATCCAATTGGGCCAGCTCCCATCACAGCGACATCTTGACCTTCCCGCAGCCGGCTCTTCTTGATGGCTTCGTAAACAACGGCGGTTGGTTCAGCCAGAGCACCCAGTTCGTAGCTCATATCATCCGGTAATTTGTGGGCGAAAACGCCTTGGACATTGGCATACTCAGCCATGCCGCCGTCTTCTGAAAATCCCAGGAAGTTCCCGGCACCGTCGGTCGAAACCGCCCGGTTACAGAAGTTGTAGTTGCCGGCGCGACAGTTTTCGCATTTGCCGCAAGCCAGAAGCGGTTCAACGGCAACCCGATCGCCAACTTTCAAATCATCGACGTCCTTGCCGACCTTGACAACTTCACCGGAAAATTCGTGGCCTAACGTAATCGGCACCGTCTTGCCGGTCAATGGATACGGCACCGTTGGCAGGCCCCACCCTTCAAGGTAGGCGTGCAAATCACTGCCGCAAATCCCACAGTATTTCACTTTTAACTGAACTTGATCATCTTTAGGTTCCGGAATCGAAACGTCCTCAACCCGGATATCTTTTTCACCATAGATTCTTACTGCTTTCATAAGGTTAGCCTCCAAAATGAAAATCTGTTCCCTAACAACACCTATATTTTACATCAAGATGAAAACGGCTACGATAAAAATTTCACAATATCTAATGCTAATTTTGGTGAGAGCGGCGGTGATTTCATAACCGTAAGTGAAATTTCTGCCTGCCGTTAGCGCTTAAAAAGAGCCCCGCCATTGATAGATGGGCATCTACCAATTTCGGAGCTCTCGTTAAATTATAAATTTAGTGCTGTGCCAACGCGACGGCAAACGCCACGGCGTCGAACAACATATGAGTGATGTATGATGGCCAGATGGTCTTACTGCGAATGAAGACGCCGTTGAGGAAGAAACGTTCGCCGGCAATGACGATGAACATTTGGATGAGGTTCCAGTTGTAGGCTTCAAAGTGCAGGAACCCGAACAAGAACATCGATGCCAGCATCGCAACGGTCAGCCCTGACCGGCGGCCCATGTGATAGTACTGAATTAGAAGCGCGGCAACGGTCAAGAAGATAATGATACTCAGCAATTCCTCACCAAGTAGATCAAACAGGTCGGTAATTAAATTCTGACCATACTCGGTCGTCTTGCTGGCAGCATTCTCGATCTCAGTGGCTGCGGCATTTTGGCCCAGTGAGATGCCAACGTTTCCCAGAAGAATACTGATAAGAATGGCGTATGCGCCCTGCAGGATCAGCATAATAACGGCAAAGCCGAAGTCGCCAAGGCGCGGCTTGCCAAACAGTTTGGTCAGCTGCCCCTGACTCAGGTAGATCAGCCCAGCCACAATAATTGCAACTGGCAGAAAGTTAATGAAAATCAGTTGTGACAAGAAACCATGAAAATCCAGAACCGCCCCGAGGGCCATCCAAATGAGCATGGCAACCGAAATAAAGATGAGCATGGCCCACAGACGCCACTGATCGAGCTTGACGTCGAGTAACGGAAACTCGCGGTTGTCCTTGCGCCGTTCAAATAAAAATCTTTGCATCCCCAATTCCCCCTGTGCTAACAATCAAAAATTTAACGTCATCGGCCGTTAAGCAAAGTGCTTCAAGTCAATCTGGCTGATTTTGCTGCGTCTGAAGTAAAAGGCCGCGATCAGCAGGAACAGAACCAGGCCGCCGATGGCTTGAACCGGTGCGGCCGTGGTCACGGTGCTGGTCACAAAGGTGCTGCCGGAAAGCAGAAAACTCGTGCAGTCCCAAGCAGAATGAAACAGCATTGGCAAAATGATCGAGCCGGACCGCAAATAAAGTGCTGCCAACAAGAACCCGATGCTCCAGGCACTAATCATTTGCATGAGCGTAGTTGAAATTGATTGCGCAAAGAAGTTGCTGGCATGGGTGACCCCAAATAAGAAGCTGGAAAGCACGACTGAATACCAAATCGTTCTGGTCTTTGAAGACTTGGGAAAAGCCTTAAGCAGCATCCCCAAAATGATGCCCCGAAACAGGTACTCCTCAAAGATCCCGGCGCCAAGGCCGGACACAATGGCCAGCGTCACGGTGTGGCGACTATGCGGCGCTAAAAAGATTAATAGCATATACAACAAAATAATGATAAACGGAACGGCAATCAGAACTAATTTGCCAAAGCTGACCGTGGTGCCCAGCTTGACGGGTTGCTTAATCCAAAAATAATTGAGCCCAAAGAACAATCCGAACAGGATGACTTCCTGAACAACAATTTGGGCGATTTCGCCCATCCCCAGGGCCTTTTCAATCGCATAGATCGCGATCAACAGCCCAAATACAAGCACTTCCAAAATCGCAATTCGCCAGAAGTTACGTTTAGCAGATTCCATCAATTTATTCACCCCCTTAAGTAATCACTATGTATCAAGTGGCATATTTCAATTATGCACAATGGAGTGGGGCGTGGCAAGGATTTAGTGTATTTAATTGGACTGGGGATTGTTCAGGGATGGGCAAAGGAGAGGGATATGATTACTCAATCCCAAATTGGTCCTTACCACGTCCTTGTTTATTTTTTACTTTGCGCTTAGTGTGCCTCGACCTTTATTACTGTTCGTTTCTAAATTTCTTACAGACAATCCGCCCGTTCTATGAGAAAATAACAAATGCATTAACAATCTGGGGTTGATATGGATAAATTGGGGTGTCCAGACCTGACGACAATAAAAGCTGACTAACGAGTTGGAGGAATCATCATGAAGAAAGCTTGGCTTACCGCCATCACAATGGGAATCGCACTGTCAGGGGCGACGTTCCTATCGAGTCAGAATGCACAGGCTAGTTCAAAGTTTGTCCCTTACAAGAACGCAAAGCCCTACATCACCAGCAAAGGCGTCAAAACGATTTATACTTTTCAGGAAACCAACGCGGGCTACTCGGTTGACTTAGCCCGATCACCAGAAAAGTATGACGGCGACTACTTTGCCCATTCAATTAAGGACCCAGGCATTCCGTTGAAATTAAAGGGCTTCACCAAGACTCAAAATAATCACTTGGCAATCGTCGAATATCGTGGTGAAACACTCTACACGTTGGGGCCTTCCACCTACTTAAAGCCTTACAACACCATTGCGGATCACGCCCGGGGGATGGTTGACTCTAACGTCAACCCGAACAACAAATCCAAGGTCATGCTCAAAGCCTATCAGCACGTGGGAATTCATGAAACATGGAATTATACCAATTCCTACACGGGGACTTTAAAGCAGTACCGGTACAGCGTTAAACACCATAAGTGGTATCGACTAGCCGTGAATGACTAGACTCTTCTTGGGCTCCCAGTGCTGGGAGCTTTTTTTGTCTTTTTATATTCCTTAAATTAACGCAATAAATCGAGTATTAAGCAAATCTACCCCGTTTACACTTCAAGCAATTACGACACACTATGCAATTGTCTCACGGAAATCATTTTTAGCAAATCCACACAAAAAATCCATCATCAGCATTCAAACGAAGCCCCTTTGCCAATGATGGATAATTTTATATTTCTTAATGACTAATAACCCAACTCACCTATTCATGCCTTGCAGCCAAATCACGCATAATCTTCGGATATTTCTTATCCAGGTTATACATCAGTAATAAGACAATTTGTGCAATGTAAATGACAACCGGAATATAGATGAACAACTGATAAATTGCACCGATCGCACTTGAAGACTGAGTTGCAACCGTTCCGTTGTAGTGACCCCAAGCAAGGACCCAGCCAGTCAATGCGGTTCCAAGACCAACACCGACCTTTTGTCCAAGACTACCACCACTGTAAAGCAATCCTTCAATTCGAACGTGGGTCTTCCATTCACCATATTCAATGGTATCAGGGAACATTGCCCAAACACCACCTAATAAGGGTGCCTGGCCAAGGCCTTTAATAATTTGAGCTGTCATAACAACCCAGAAATTATCTGGGGCAACTAAGGTGAAGAAGTACCCAACGATACTTACTAATGAACCGGCAATCATGACTTTGGTCTTACCATACTTGGCAAATAGTTTTGCCATGACTAAGAAGCCAATCAGGACTGGTGCAAGATAGCCAATGGTCAATACACCAACTAATGAGTCATCGTGCAAAATATACTTGGCGTAATAGATCGTACTACCCTGATTCAAAGCATAACCGACACTGTAAACAATGAAGAAGATTGTGGCAATCCACCAATATTTGTTTTGGAAAATTGCGTGAAGACTTGTTTTTAACGGAATCTTCTGAGAAGCTGCGGATACTTGAACCCGTTCTCTTTGTGATTTAAAGACGATCATCAACAACCCAACTGAGACAATAGATAAAATTGTGTAGGTAATTACCCAGCTCAACTGCTTGTTGCCAAAGAAATTAACCATCGGCATCGTTGCATTGGTGACAATCAACACACCAATTTGGGCCATGAACATTCTGAATAGATTGAACTTTTCCCGCTGATGTTGATCACGAGTTACCAATGAATTCAATGTCCCATAAGGAATAGCGATTGCTGAAAAGGCAATCATTAACAGGTTATATGACAAGAAGATATAAACAATCTTCATTACTTCCGACCAACTTGACGGAACGGCAAAGATCGAGATCGTCAGAATCGCAAATGGCAACGCGCCAAATAATAGCCAGGGTCGTGTTTTCCCCCAACGACTGTGAGTTTTATCAACCAAGCCACCGACAACAACATCAATGATGCCGTCAAATGAACGTGAAAACAGCATTAACGTTCCAATAATTCCGGCAGAAATTCCAATGACATCCGTATAGAAGAAGACAACGAACATCCCAAGTGATGCGAACGTAAAGTTGATGGCCATATCGCCGAAACCAAAACCAACGTAATCCTTAAAGCCTAGTTTTTCTCTAAAAGAGACTGGGTGCTGAACATGAACGTCTGCAGTACTTGCCATGACTTTTTCCCCTTTCTAGCTTAGGCATCAACATCACAGATAATGACGTTCCACGAAGCTTTAGGAAGCGACAAGTCGGCAATGTCACTTGAAGGCGTAATCGTCTTTGGAACAACATTCTCTGGCTTTTCAAATGTGTTTGTGGCTTTCAAATCATCCCCACTGAAGACGATTTGTTCTTTTGGCGTTACCTTCCCAAACCCATCAAAATTGAGCTTTAATTCAGCTTCATTATCCAAATCATTGTTCAATGCAAAGATATGCATTTCTTTCTTCTGCTTATCATAAACAGTTGCGGAAGCGACAACCGGAAGATCACCGTAGTCCGTTGACTGGGTATCACCAGAAACTTTTGACGACAAGACAGTTCCCCGTCCATACTTGGACAATAATGCGAATGGATAATAAATCGTTTGCTTGAGCAAGTGGCCATCTTCATCCGTCGTAATTGGTGAGATGACATTCAATAGCTGAGCCAAGCAGGCAATTTCAACCTGATCAACGTTGTTTAAGATGGTTATTCCGAGACCCCCAACGGTTAAGGCGTCCAATAGTGAATACTTTTCTTGAAGAATTGCTGGGTGTTCTTCCCACTTCTTGGCATCGGTTAATTCAAAAGTGGTCATCCCGTTCAAATCATCCAGATTATCAATCTTGATGTCTTGCATATTCCAGACATTCCATTCGTCCAAGCAAATCTTGATATCCTTATTCTTGTACTTAGGATCCTGTTGAAGTGACTTGGAATAGGCCAAAACGTTCTTGGTGTTCTTAATATGGTCATCCAACTGCTTCCATGATGACAAGAAATTCAAAGTTCCTTGACCTGAATTCATGTTGTAGTTATGAGTCGAAATGTAGTCAACATAGGGGTAAAGGTCCTTCATGATGGTTTCATCCCACTTTAAGTATGTTGGCAGCATTTCGTATGAACTCCCGCAAGCAACCAATTTAATGCTGTTATCAACCCACTTCATCATTTTGGCAGCTTCGCGGGCTTTCTTAGCGTAATCGGCGGCTGACATGTGGCCGGCTTGCCAATCACCTTCCATTTCATTTCCTAAGCACCAATACTTAATGTTATATGGTTTACGGTGCCCATTCTTAATTCGGAGGTCACTCCAGTAAGTACCATGATCATGGTTGCAATATTCAACTAATTGGGCAGCGGAACGAATATCACCGGTTCCCAGGTTAACGGCAATCATTGGTTCAATGCCAACTTCTTCAGCCCACTGGCAGAAGTCGTCAATTCCAAATGTATTTGGTTCAATACTCGACCAGGCGAAATCCATTGTCTTTGGTCGATTATTCTTAGGACCGATACCATCTTTCCAGTTGTAGTTAGAAACAAAATTACCACCAGGATATCTGATAACACCCAGATTTAAATCCTTAACTTCTTGCTTAACGTCTTTACGAAACCCGTTTTCATCAGAAAATGGTTTGTCCGGATCATAAATGCCGCCATAGATTGAACGACCTAAATGTTCAGTAAATGAACTCCAAACCTTCGGATCAACGTCTCCTAATTCAAATGATTTATCGTAATCGTAAGTTGACTTCATAACTAATTTCTCCCTTTTGTAATCTCAAAATATTGGTTAACCGCTTTCATATTTGTGCACACCTTTATACTAGCCCGCTCATGGTAGCGTTTGCAATATGAATATGATAATTGACATCATTAATATTCATTTGAAATAACTATAATGCTAATTGAACGTTGTGAGTTAATGTCTTATACTTATCATGATATCAATTAAGTTATTTATATTCGTTCAATTAATAAAACAGTTATTTAAGGAGAAAAAATCATGATCGTTGATTTGAGTGAAAAATCATTAGCCGTTTATAAGGCCCTAGCTAATCCGGTCCGCCTAAAAATCATCAGAATTCTTTGTCAAAAGCCATGCAGTGTCAAAAGTTTAGCCAAGCAGATCGGTCTCAGTCAGCCAATCACATTGCGTCATGTCAATCAGCTTCAAGAAGCCGGTATTATTCAATTCAAACGAGAAGGGAAAAATAAGATATCCCATATCTGTATTACAGAAGTTAAGTTATCCTTACCACAACCAAATAACACGTCCCTACTCTCGCAAAGTGCTGACATCCCCGTTGGTTCATATGTCGATTTCGACGTGACGCCAACTTGCGGCCTTGCCGATGAAAACAATTTTATTGGTAACGTTGATGATCCCCGTTATTTCATGGACCCGGGGCGGCTTAATGCCCAGGTATTATGGTTCTCGAAAGGATTTATTGATTATAAGATCGGCAATTATTTGTTTGAGAAGGACCAAGTACAAATGCTCACTTTGTCCGGTGAATTCGGCTCTGAGGTTCCGCTGTCCAACCCTGACTGGCCATCGGATATTACATTCACCTTAGATGGTCACGAGTTAGCAACGTGGACCAGTCAGGGTGATTTTGCAGACACTCGCGGGAAGTATACTCCTAGGTGGACACCGGCTGAATTTAATCAATACGGGACTCAAGTCACAATTTTGGTGTCTGATACTGGAACCTGGATTGGTGGCTCCAAAGTTAGCAACTTAACCATTAAAGACTTACTCCCACTCCCAAGAAAGATGGATTTACGCATCGAAGTTAAGGAAGACGCTAAGCATGTTGGCGGATGTACCATATTCGGCAAGAAGTTTGGCAATACCGATCAGGATATGAAGTTGACGTTGTATTACAAGTAACAGCTTTAGCATTTGATATACCCAGTTGAAACGCTGGGGAGAATCAGTGCCCTCAACTTTCTAACAAAGCGAAGAATGCCTTCGCCCTAGTGATTTAAAGGGTGAAGGCATTCTTCTGTGACTTTAAAAATCTAACTTGCCGGATCAATAAGCTTTCTAAGAAATGTTGATGTTCTCGCGTATGCTATCAAAATTTTAAGAATGCAGATTAACTTTTCTTCACATTCCCCGGGGTGACTCCATAAGCTCGCTTAAAGTTACGAATGAACGTATTGCTGTCAGAGAATCCAACTTTAGCTGCCACTGCATCAACCGAAAACGGCAATGTTAAAAGTAACGTATGTGCAATTTGAACCCTGAATTGATCCCGTAATTGTTTAAATGTTGTCTGAAAGTTATTCTTCAACAACATCTCAACTTTTTTAGTAGATAAGTGTGTATTCTCAGCCAACTCTCCCAGTCCCATAGTGGTTGTGCAATTCTCCAAAATCGCCATCACCACCGACCAAGCATCCAGTGAAATGTTTTGCTCCCTCTGTCCCAATCTCCTTTGGCGATACTTATTCGGCGACAAATGGTGGATCACTTCAAATTGCTTATAGAAATTGCCTTGCGACTTGTACCCGCAGATTCGGGCAATTTGGTTTACTGAAAGTTCGTCAAATTGCAACAACGCGGTCGCATTCCGAATCCGCACTTGATTTAGCACCTGACGAAAATTATAACCCGTTAACCCTTTAATGAGACCAGTGACTTCCGAGTCACTAATTCCAAGTTCTTGCGCTATATTGGCCTGCGTTAAATCACGTTCTTGGTGATGAACTTGAACGTACTGCAAACAACGCCATCCAATATTGAGTTGGACTGGCTTAGCTTGATGGCGATATTTTTCAATAATATATGATAAGAATGCAATTAGGGCAATGTTGAGCGATTCTAAAGGCACTCCCAAAGCGGCTTGATGTTCGTGCATTACGCCCTCACACAAAAACTCTAACTGTTTTTTCGCGTGACTTTGTAAATGGATGATCGGTAACTGTCGATCCAATCGTTTGATTGCCTTTAAATAAGTCATACGATTGGTAGCAGTCATGAGCAACAGGCCAATCGAACAACGAATCCGAATGACAGTTAACTGTTGAGATTTTGTCAAGATAAAGCGATGCACGTGATACGGCATCAGCTGGATTAAGTCCCCCTCTGCAATATCAATGAGTGTATTATTAATGTCAACTTTTCCCTGTCCGTGGACAATAAGTGAAAATTCAATTTCATCCCGATAATGCCGGGATTCCGTCGTATTGTACTTCTTCGTTGAAATGTCCAAATCTGTTGGTTTGAATTTCTGCGAAAAATAATCAGAACTGATATATGGAAAATTGCTTGCCATGTTAAATCCCCCAAAAAGTGAGTGATTAGTATTAAATTGATGATTAATCCGCTTACATATAAACTATAATAGATTGTGATGAAGGACACAAGGAGGAATTCGATATGAGTAAAGTATTTATTTTAGGCGGCACTGGATTTTTGGGATACTACACCACTAAGGAACTGCTTGCACGGGGATATCAAGTTAAAACAATTGCGCTCCCGCCATTGCCAGCTAAAAATTTATTACCAAATGAAGTTGAATTAAAGCTTGGCGATATCAACAAGATGAGCGATGACGAGATCCAAGAACTTCTATCAGACTGTGATGGCTTCATTTATGCTGCTGGTGCGGATGAACGGGTCGTAGCTGATAAACCAGCCAAAAAATTCTATTATGAAGCGAACGTCTTGCCAACCCAACGATTAGCGCATTTAGCAAAAATGGCCGGTGTTAAGAGCTTCGTTATTTTTAATTCGTACATGTCAGAGTTTGCTGAAAAAATGCCGGAGCTCGGCCTAAAGGATCAGCCTTATCCAAATATGCGACTCCTTCAAGAACAAATTGCATTTGCGGAAGGCGAAGGCGCAATGAAAGTTTCATCTTTGAGATTGCCATACATCTTTGGCACGATGCCAGGGAGAATGCCACTATGGAAGATGTTTGTTGATCAAATGAAGGGCCAACCAGTTTATCCAGCGCTGAAAGGCGGCACCACAATCATAACCGTCGAACAAGTCGCTGAAGCTGCAGTTGGTGCGTTGGAAAACGCCAACCATCGCGATACATTCGCCATTGGTATGTTGAACATGAAGTACCAGCAATTCTATCAGATGATTGCCGATGCTCTCGGTCAAAAAGAGACGCAAATCCCAGTTGTGCCATTCGAACAGATGAAGCCAACTTATGAAGCCGTTGACAAGCAAGCCGATCAAGAAGGAAAAGAACATGGGATTCACGTCGTGGTTACTGGACAGATGCAAACAAAAGATTTGTATGTTGATCCCGCCGACACCAAGGATATTTTAGGTATCAAGGATCATGATGTGATTGCTAGTATTAAGGAAACGCTGGATAAGTGCGTTCGCGGATAACTTGTTGACTTACAATTAATCATTTCTTGCTCCTGATATTCACTTTCAGGGGCTTTTTTGAGCGACGAAATTACAATTGAAGTGCAACACAAGTAAGTGAAAACAAGAACTCAATCGCCTGAATCCTGTTAAATAAAGTCACCACAACAAAATTTAACCAAATCCATCAAAAGTCTCCCTGTAAGAATTAGGATAAACCAATTCTTATAGGGAGACTTTTCATTGTAGTTGTGATTTCCAATCAGTCCATATAAAGCTCCTTAGATGCCTTGCTTACCAGCAACGGGAACCAATACATCTCTCGCCGCCACCCTCCGCCGCGTCTCCCCATCAAAAAACAGCAACTCCCCCACCGGCAATCGAACAAACACCGTCTGATCGCCAGCCAAGTCATCGGGCCACTCATTCACCACCGCCTTGATGGTGACATCCCCGTTCATCCTCAGCGTCAACTGCTTATATCGCCCGTAATCAACCACCGTTTCTATCTTAGCCGGAAAGCCGTTTTCGGTCTGATCAACCGAAACTTTTACGTTTTCCGGACGAATTCCTACTATATAAGTAGCCCCTTCTTTAAGCAATGATCCTGCCATGGTCGCAATCACGTCTTGATTCTGATTAACCAGTTGGCCCTTCACGTATGTCAACTGAAATGTATTGATCTGCGGGGTCCCGACAAACTGGGCCACAAATAAGGTTGCCGGATTCCGATAAAGGTTTTCCGGCGTATCAATCATTTGAATCTTCCCACGATCCATCACAGCGATCCGATCCCCTAAGGCCATGGCCTCCTGCTGATCGTGGGTGACGTAAATGATGGTCTGATTATTGGTCGCGTGCAGTCGTTGAATTTCATCCCGAGCCTTTTCTCGTAATTGGACATCAATGTTCGACAACGGTTCATCCAGCAAAAAGATCTTACTCTTCTTCGCCATGCCCCGGCCTAACGCCACCCGCTGCTTTTGTCCCCCTGACAAACGCATAAGAAATCCCGCAGCCTTCATTTGAAGCGCTCCTAGAAAACTTTTGATGGGGTTAGGATAGCAAAGCAGTGTAAATTGTGGGTAAATTTTCGGGAGTGGTTTGGTAAAGGGTGTGTAAATAAATGTGCGAACCATTCTTGAATTACAGGCAATCCCGTAGAGCTTATATATCTTCCTACTTTAGATTATTAATATCTTCGAAGGGGTGTATTTTAACATACTTTCTTAAGTCGTGGACGGGGATAAATAGTTCATTTGAATCTACAGGACTATCTAGAGTCAATGCCACTCTATATTCGTGTTGGTCGGTGAAATAAGCTGGTTTAAATAGATAGAGAAATTGTAATATATTCTTTAACAGAGGATCAGTGCTTGGAGATCGACTAATCATTTTTGTGTCATTATTGATGAAAATTCCGCTTATATTAGTTATATTATTTTCCTCGTTGGACTCCTCTTTTTTGTAATCATCTTCATTAAGGTAGCTCACAGCTCTGGAAAACAAACCAGACCCCTTCAGATTATTGTCTTTCAAATAATCATTAACCTGACTATGTAAATCATTCAGTAATTGCTGGGTGTTCTTTGCACTAATGGTTATAAACGGTCTTTCAACTTTATTACCATCATTATCGACATTTCCCTTTTTTAATTTTTCTGCGAAGTCAAGATCCAAAGTACCATCTTTAAAATCATTAGCACTTAGCATTGTAAAACAGGAAACAAAGCAACAATGCTGTATCAAACTCCAATTTTCTGTTTTCCCCTCTGAATTATCAAATTTTAGATTAGAAACCATAGTACCAGTAATCTTTTCTTCAACTTTTCTGTAGCATAGAACATCTTTTAGATAAAAATTAGTCTTTAAATAATTATTTGCAATATAATCATTAGGTACAAACTGTAATAAATTAGGCACAGCCATTTGCAACCTCTCCTTTACATTATCACTACGTTAAATGAAATCTAGTACTTCTCGTTGATTGATGTTGCTGCTTAGCACATAATCGGGCTACTCAGCTATATCGATAGACACCACAAATAAAAAAGGCCGCCCTGTGTAACTTTGGTAGGTTACGAGGCAAAGATGATCCGAAATTGCTGAAATCCATTCAGGAATGCTGCCTGGTTCGAAGCCATTGACTTCAGCACTTACAATAAGTACACCAATTAATAAACCAACTACCGCGCTAACAATAACAGCAACAATATAATTCCGAAAAAAACGGTTTCACTTCAGATTGTCCCCCCGGACACTATATATTTACTACCTCAAGAAATCATTAAAAAACACCCCTCACAGAGTGTCCTTCTTCATAAACGTTTCCGCCATCTGAATCGCATCATACAGCTTCGCCAACTTATGCACGTTGATCCACGGCGCGCGTTTCAAATCCCGCTTGCCAGTTGCATAGTTGCTCAACGCAACCTGACTATTACCGGTTTGGCGGGAGATTTGCGCCCGGTTAATGATGCTATCCGTCAGTAACTTTTGGGCCTTTTCAACATCGTTCAATTTCATCCCACCTTAGCGACAGATTGACTGTCAGTTTGTTCATTTACCATACATTTTTACTATGACATCGTTAAATGAATTCGTCAACGATAATGACACTTACTTCTCTAAATGTTTAACCGCATAATCCGCCTGCACCTTAGTAAACTTGTCACCATATTCTGACGTGAGTTGATCCCGGATCGCATTCGGCGATAGCAAACTCATCTTTTGATAACTGCGGGCTTGCAATGCAGCGTTGCGCTTCCAATTGGGGTGCTTCAAATGGGTAACGGCGTACCGGGCCGCCTCTGGCTTGAACCTATCCGCGTATTCCGAGGTGAGCTCCTCATATAGCCCCCGCTTAGACAAATACATCCTTTCCTGGTGATCTTCGGCAGCCTTCAGCGCATTCTGATAATCCTGTGAAACCTTCTGCTGGCGCGGTTCGATAGACTCAACAACGCTTTTGCCAATTCGCTGTTCCGTCCTGACAGTGGTCTTGCCCGCCGATCGATTATCCGAGTTCCCGAACTTACCCAACATCAGCGATAAAAGAATCATAATCAGTCCAAATAACCCAATAAATTTCATCTCAATTCCTCTTTTCTACCGTCGATTTATCATTTTCTCCTCTAAATAGTTGGATCATTAAATGACACTTATAGGGGCTATTATTGCAAAAAACTAATTTATAGCCCCTATATTTTTGATAGAGAAAAATATAACATTGTTTAATTTTAACGTCAATAATTAACTATGATCCACAAAATTATACAAAATAAATAATTAAATTTCATGATATAAAGTGTATCATTTCGAAAAATAAGCCCAGCTTCATAAAAAATATTTTTAACTTTTCATAAAAATAGTTGTGCGCTTCCAATCCCGTTACAACGAGATTTACAAATCCAATACTATGTATACAATTATCGTTTTAATTAGTCATTCCTAATATTTTGCTTGCCTTTGGTAAAATAATCCTGTAACATCATTTCTTGTCAATCGCACACAATTCGATTGTAAATAAAAAAGCCAATCCGAAATTGGCCATTAATGAGGAGAATTAATCTTATGAACATGAAACTAAATACGAGTCTCACACCGATGGGGAACAAGATTCATCAATCCGGGATCCAAATCGACCAACTCAAGGCTCACCACGTTGACCACCACTTCTCCCAGAGCGAGATTGTCTGGCCGACGACCGTCATGCTGATTCAGTTAACCGGCAAGGAGCAACACTCCCTTGTGATTGATTCGGTCAGAGGCAGCTATATCGTCAAGCAATCCGTCAAACAACTATTTAAGCAGTTGGATGCCATTCGCCCAATCGGCAGAGCCACAACCATGAAACGTCTCGCCAACTTCAAGAACATTTACGAATACATTCCCTTTGTGTTCTGCGGCCTGTCACTATCGCCATTAAAGGCAACCAGTAATCACAGTGCGGCGTGGTTCGCCGCCGAAAAGGTCACCCACTACGAACCAGCGGATCAGATCGGTTATTCAAGAGTGTGGTTCAAAGATATTGATACGCCGTTCATCATGAACTTAACGCCCCACGTGATTCATAAGCGTCAGCTGGATGCGTTCACCGTCAGAGAATTCGGCAAATCAATCGGCGAACAAATCCTGATGTCGGCAACCGATCACCTGTCAGAACCCCTCACCCAATATAAATTGAAACAGAATCAGAAAGAGCTCGAAGAATTTCAATTCTTTGCCAGAGAAAGTGATGTCCGGCAAACACTGAATTTTGTTGGGTATGAACCGACGGATGAGGAAGTGGAACGGATTGTGAGGATGTTGATTGGGAAGTAATTGGTTATAGTATTTACGTAGTTACCTGGCAACAATTGCCCATAAGCCCAACATTAAAAAAGTTAAGTTGGGCCTTACATACAAGGGGTAAATCAATATGCTCAATGGGTTATATTACTTTTTAACACATAAACGAGGTGCTACTCAAGGTACGAACTTAAGAAGCTTGATAAGCGCATAAAAACGATCCTGTACTCCACTACAATAATGGCCATACAGAATCCAACCATCATTTAAGTCTTCTCAAATTATGATATTCCGGAGTAGTATTTTTGTCCTGAAAGTAGCTGTTAATACCGACTAAATAAAAGAATGAGGAACTTTATTATTGACAGCATATTCTATTAAATCCTCTAAATTTTCTTCAATATCTTGATAGACATACTTACTTGATTCAAAGCTCGATTTAAAGCAATTCACATATTTCGACAACCAATTACCATTATCAGCCAGAATAAACTGAAATGGATTACTTCCCTCAGATGACTGAGTTCCGTCTGCTCCCTCAAGACGATTAATATAAACGCCTACCATTCCCTTATTGAGTTCATATGCCTTCTTAATTTCATAATTTATCCACTTGCGATTGGCTGTTGTACTGCCGATTAACACGACCACACATGATCTCATCATCATCTCCTTATCAATCCAACGCTTAATTGATAAGTCCGTTCCACGCTTAACTTTCTCCCAACTATTGTCAGAAAAGGTTGAATTATTTTCAACCTGGCCCATCCTTCGGACTTGTGCCGCACGCCAGTTGTCTTTATTATATTCAAAGCTAAAGAACACTTGTCTCTTCATCGCTACCAACCTCCTAATTTTTGGATTAAACTCCCTTAATAGTTAAAATGAACCAATAGATAAGCACCACCAAGATAATTGGAACGTAAAACGCCCACACGCTTGGTGAACGCAGTGAAGATAAAAATTTTCTCTTAGCCTTTATTTCGGGTTTTGCCGCATTTAGATCATATGGTTTGTACAAACCGTCCTTGTTAACTGCCTGTCCATATAGTTCTCTGTATCTGCGTTCAAGCGTTAAATAATACGCATCTAGTGCGCCAAAAAACAGAACTGGAATTAATAACGTTAATATTAAGATTGGAGGAAATGCTTTTAAGCTTAAAAAAATAGTGATCCCTGAAGTTAGAGTTACTGTCCATGTCTTTAATTTAAATGAATTATTCGCCATTCTAGTGATTATGCTTTGAATATAATCCAGACTTTTTTCGACTTTCTCGTCTCTAGATAATCCCTCACTCATATGCATACCCCGTTTCTATTGAAAACTATTGTCTTCCAACCAATTTACTAATACGCTTATCCGAACATCTCAGGATATAACGTGCTCAAATGCCTCAATCCTAGGTACTTAGTAATTTGATAATTTGGTAAGTTTTGACTTTTCTCATACGCATTTTCGATATATTTATCTGGATTGCTTAAAAAATCATCTTCCCCGACGAATGAAATATACGATCCAGTTAACTCATTCACACTCATACAGGTAGCACAATCATGTTGCAGCGGTTTCTGATTAAACCTATTCTTGTTAATAATATCATATGTGAAATTTGAATTAAAATAAGAAACATTATGACCATCTGGTTCTTGAACTGTAGACTGAAACCAACTTAAGTCAGGATCATTCATAATCACGCCTAAAACACCATTACATCTCGATCCAACATTCCCATGCTTAATCTCTTTCAGTGCATACTCAATTTCCCAATCAATCCACGAGCTTTGAGTCATGTTCGGTGAAATTATCACAATCATCACACTTGTATCGAATATCATTTGCTTTAAATAAGTCCGTATTCCCTCTGTCTTTCTGTCAGTCACATCAGGTGATTCCGAAGTTTCTCCGCGATAATAAGTCGCTGCGTCTCCCAACGAATCGATAATTTTATCTCTCAACAATTGCGCTTCTGAATATTTATATGAGATAAATGTTTTATGTGCCATCGATAGCTCCTTTAACTTAGCAGGTTGTCCAGACTAATTCTTAATTGTCCAAAAAATACAAGAATATACAAATCTGTTTAATTTTCTTATCTAACTACTAGTTACATTTTATCATCAGTTGCCTTGTACGTCCATATGTTCCCCCACAACATATAGTGTTTTTCATAATATGAAATTATGGCATGCCACTAAAATCAATCATCCTAGTTTGCCAGCACCAACCCCTAACATTGATCAGAACACTCATCTGTGGTTTAACCAATGTTACAAGGCCGCCATCTCGTCACCTTCCGTCCAAAAGGACGGGGTCACAACACACTGAAATCAAGCTTGAAGAAATCATTATTTGTAGGCTTAGCTGCTTTAGGCTTCGT